>MDTE01145731.1_pt1 | contig 11637 bp, 6 predicted proteins | sample 811231 | NCBI WGS metagenome assembly MDTE01 (sample SAMN05326651, study PRJNA326480) | marine metagenome | isolation source: seawater | place: Indian Ocean: Red Sea | collected 2010
AGAGACAGGTACTCCAAGTACAATTGCTCCTGACACAGCTCTCATTACAAATCCAGAACTCACCATAAATACATCAAGCAATACCACCTTTTTAAATGCAAGAGAGTAAGAAAACATAACAGACATATAGGCGGTACATATCCAGGCAAAGGAGGTGTTATATAAGAATGCAGCTATAAGTCCACATAATGCGAGTAGCAAAGAAAAAACCAAGGCAATCCTGTGATCTAATGCTCCTGACGGGATTGGCCTGTTCCGTTTTTTAAAATGTTGCCGGTCTTTATCCCTATCTAGTATATCGTTAAATAAATACACTGCCGATGATAATACCGAAAATATAATGAATGCCCATGTGGGCTTCAAAATAATAGAGATTAAATCATGATTTCCCGTCGGGTCCCAAACATCTCCGATGGTAAAGAATAAGGCAAAATAAACCAGTATATTCTTGGTCCATTGGATAGGCCGCATAGAAAGAATAACTGCATAAAAAAACTGCCAACCAAATAAACGTCTCTGTTTGTTTTGTTGCTTCAACATATTTGGATGATAACTATCGATTTACTTTGCAGTCAAACTGAACAATGATGTGAACTAGCTAATTAGTATGACTTATACTGAAATGATTAGTGTAACTTATCGATAACTTATTGAAAGACAAATGCCTGTTTTAACCTCAACCGGGCAAAACAAGATCTACAGTTGATAGACTAAGTATTTACAGCACCTCAGTGATTCCTGACGGAAAGATCTTATCAGAAAAACATTTGGGCTTGCTTTTTAATGGTAAGCAGGTCTTATAATTAGCTCAGTCAAAAATACTGTAATAAAATCAATATTCGATTAATCTAATAGATAATAAAATAACCGTCTCCACAATTTTAAAAACCAAAATTTGTTTACCCATCTTCACAATCACACCGAATACAGCCTGCTCGATGGTCTAAGTAGACTTGACCCATTAGTAAGCCGGGCAAAAGAATTGAATATGAGCCACCTTGCGATAACAGACCATGGTGGACTGTACGGAGCAATCGATTTTTATCAAACTGCCCTGAATTACGAAATAAATCCGATTATCGGATGTGAAATGTACGTCGCTCCTTCAAGTCGACACGATAAAAATCCCAATGAAAAAAAACCTTTCCATCTAACAGTCTTAGCAAAGAATCAGACGGGATACGGCAACTTAGTAAAACTGGTAACAGCTTCTCAGCTTGAGGGATTTTATTACCATCCTCGAATCGATAGAGATTTGCTAGAAAAATATCAAGAAGGATTAATAATATTATCTGGCTGTCCAAGCGGAGAAGTTCCCAAGTTGATTAATCAAGGCCGAATGGAAGAAGCTGAAAATACCATCAATTGGTACAGAGAAAGATTTCCAGACTATCACCTTGAACTAATGAACCATCTGGGCGTAGAAGGATTAGAAGAAATAAATTCAGGATTGATGCAATTACATCATGATATGGATATACCGATAGTAGCTACAAATGACAGCCATTACATCAGTAAGGAAGATGCACCTCTTCAAGATATATTAATTTGCATTCATACTAATACAAACATTAATGACCCCAAACGACTCAAAATGGACGATAATTCCTATTATCTGAAGAGTGCTGAAGAAATGATGCAAATGTATCCAGAGACACCGGATGCTATTAAAAATACGATGCTAATTGCTGAAAAATGTGAACTGGATTTAGATTTTTCTCAACTTCATTTACCCGAATATTCAGCTCCTGACAACATGGATGCAGATCAGTTTCTTGAAAAGTTATGTTTTAAAGGTCTGAAAACCAGAATTGCCAACCATGGGACTGAAGAAGAATCCCGGCTTAAATATGAATTACAAGTAATCAAACAAACTCAGTACGCAAACTATTTCTTGGTTGTATGGGATATAGCTAAATTTGTCAGAGAAAACGATATAGCATTCGCTGTTAGAGGTAGTGCAGCAGGCAGTATCGTACTCTACTGTCTCGGGGTAACCGATGTAAACCCACTCCTCTACAACATCGTCTTTGAACGTTTTTTGAATGTTGAACGCAAAGAAATGCCTGATATAGATATGGATTTTCAGGATGACCGTAGGGAGGAAGTCCTTAACTATGTAGTTGAAAAATATGGACGCGAACATGTCGCTCAAATAATAACTTTTGGAACCTTGGGAGCAAAAGCTTCGATTCGAGATGTAGGTAGAGCTCTCGCAATGCCATACGAAAAAGTAGATGGGATAGCACGTTTAATCCCAACTAGGCTAAATATGAAATTGGATACAGCTTTAGAGGAAACTAATGAACTTAAAGAACTTTACCAAAACGACTCAGAAATAAAAAACTTAGTTGACTCAGCAAAATCAATTGAAGGGACCACCAGACATTCTGCCACGCATGCAGCAGGCGTAGTCATATCGAAGGAGCCTCTTGATACTTTGGTACCGCTACAACGACCGCCCAAAGGGGACGAAAATAGCATATCCACTACCCAATATTCAATGAATCCGGTAGCAGCCTTGGGTCTATTAAAAATGGACTTTTTGGGCTTATCAAATTTGTCTATTCTTGCCAACGCAAAGAACCTAATCTACGAATCTCGGGGGATTAATTTAGAACTTAGAGATATCCCATTGGACGATAAACCTACCCTAGACAATTTATCAAACGGACATACCGTAGGTATTTTCCAACTTGAAGGTTCTGGAATGACAGAACATATTAAACATCTTAAACCGAGCTCAATGGTAGATGTAGCATCAATGATTGCCTTATATAGACCAGGTCCAATGGAACAAATCGAAACTTTCATTAAAGCCAAGCATGGAGAAATTGAAGTCTCATATTTAGATCCGGTTTTAAAACCAATTTTGGAAGATACTTATGGGGTCATTGTGTTTCAAGATCAAGTATTTTTGATAGCACAGGCTTTTGCTGGCTATTCCCTTGGTGAAGCAGATGTTCTTCGCAAAGCTATGGGCAAAAAGGTTCCAGAAATTATGGCTCAAGAGAAAGGTAAATTCTTAGATGGAGCTGTTAATCAAGGCTACTCTCTTAGCCTCGCTGAAAAAGTATTCTCATTGATCGAACCATTTGCTGGATATGGCTTTCCAAAAGCTCATGCAGTAAGTTATGGATTGATCTCGTATTGGACAGCATTTCTTAAATCCAATTTCCCCGAAGAATACATGGTATCCCTATTAAATGCGTACTCCGATAATTCGGATAAACTTGCCTCTTCAATTGTAGAATGTCGCAGACTTGGTATTCAGGTGTTGCCACCAGATATAGTTTTAAGCGACGTACGATTTAGGATTGAAAATGATTCTAATGACAAATCAATACGATACGGACTTTCAAATATAAAAAACGTTGGAGAATCAACAATTCGTACTTTTATCGATTCTAAAGAACAAACTCAAAAACCGGTCAACAACATAGAGGAAATGTGTAGAAATTTCGATATGACCTCGGTAACAAAAAAAACTCTCGAAAACCTTATCATGGCAGGAGCTCTAGATAGATTTGGAGATAGGGTTTCCATATTAGACTGTTTAGATAGGATACATTCACTTGGACAGAGTGAAGCAGCATTAAAAAATTCCAGTCAGACATCGATGTTTGATATGCTGGGAGAAAATTCACCGACTCAACTTACTCACATAGAAATTGCTAATGGTAAAACACCAGCAAGAGAAAAAAATCAATGGGAAGTTGAACTATTAGGATTTGGTTTTTCAGGAAATCAGCTAGAAGCTCTAGCGGGAACAAACCCCTTAGAAGCTACTATCTCTCGTGGAAATATAACTCAACAAATGTCTGGTTCAAACATTGTTTTAAGAGGACAAGTATCAACAACAAGCGAACATACCACTAAGAATGGTCGACCATTCTTAATTGCGAATATTTCACTCCTCGATGGTGACATAGATGTATTTGTTTGGGAAAATATATTGTCTACCACAAAAGAAATATGGCAGTCTGGAAAACTTATAGAGTTGGAAGGCACAGTTCGAGTACGCGATGACAATAATATCAGTATATCCTGTCAAAAATGCTCTGAGTATCAGCCTACCCAAGAATTAAATGGTAACTCCCAAAACATAGTAGCTACTCAAGAGAAGAATTCTAATGGTGCAAAATTGAATGAATCAAAAATCATCTCTGGTAACGGAACTAAATCCATCATATCGCAATCCGAACATCCCTCTATGAACATAATAACAACGAGAGATGCTAAAGAACATCAAGCAAAAATACTAGTTGTTAGAATCAACGAAACTGATGATCAGAAAAAAGACGAGTCAGTATTGAGAAACATAAAAACAACACTATTGGACAACCCTGGTAACGACAAAATATTGCTCGAGATATTTACAGAAGGGGTAATTGTAAAAATGGATTGGAGTCTTGTAAAAATAGCATTAGATAGTGAATTAATCGAGAGTTTGAAAAACATACTTGGAGATAACGGGACTGCATGGATCGTCGAAGATTAATTTTACGCACTTAGCTGATTAGTAACGGTTACTAGATTCAAGTTCCAATAAATAAGATTTGAGACCAAGCTGCTTCGTTCCTCCAGCAAAACCTCCCAGGCTTCCATCACTAGATATAACCCTATGGCAAGGAATTACTATTGGGAACCTGTTATTAGCCATTGCTTGCCCTGCCACCCTCCACCCATTCAACAAACCTGCCTTAATACTCAGCCATTTATATGAACGAGTCTGTCCATATGGAATCGCCATACATGCTTTCCATAATTCACTGTATTTTGGAGATATCTCATTTAAATCCAACTGTATACCATCGAATTGAGCAATACTTCCTTCAAAATATTCATATAACTTTACAGTTAATCCAGTAAACCTACTAGGAATACGTGAAGCCCCTGCAACATCTTTAATTAACATCCTATAACAATCAGACTGTGATACTTGAGGTAAAGTTATTCTATACAAGCCATTATCAGTTGCCAAAGCTCCTATCCAACCCAATTTCACCTCAAAAATATCGAAAACTAAATTGTTCATGTCAGGTAATATTACTGATACGAACAATTCTTTTCAACGCATGTCTAATCAAGGTGGCTCTTACTGATGTCCATACTTCGTTTAGATCTTGATGCTCTGATATTTGATTCTTATTTTTCCCATATCTCCAAGTGGAAAAACAGATGGATATAGATATGGCACCAGATGAAATCTTGGGAATTCGTTCACCTAATTTTTTACCGTATTGAATTGGTGTCTCATAAGCCAGTCTATTTATTCCTGCAAATTTACCTAATCGATTCATACTGAAATACATACTTTCTGGAGATTTAGAAGAAGTAATCCAAATCCACCATAGTAGCCATAAAGCTATAGCTAAAATAAATCCCAAGATAGCTATAATTGAAATCCAAAAAAAGACTGTTGTTGAATTAACTTCAACAACAGACGGTTCAAAAGATCGATCCCTATCAACTTCACCTACACAATCCTCATCTTCTTGCATAAAAGCATCATCTACATCCAATTCCCCTAAACATAGATCTTCTTCAATTGGATTATCAGCACCTTCAAACGGTTCGTCCTGAGACCCTGGGCTATCCATAGCTAAGTCTTCATTTATATTTAAGCCTCTAGCCTGTATCGGCCAAGCGGGAGTAGGTTCAAAATCGATCCATCCGTGTCCTGGGAAATAGACTTGAGTCCAACCATGACTATCAGAATCTTTGACGTTCCTATAGTTGAATTCTCGCTGATCTGTTCCTGATGAATACCCGGCTGCCAATCTTGCAGGTATGCCCACGGTTCTGAGTAAAACAGCCATGGCAGACGCATAATAATCACTATATCCCGCCTTGGACTCAAATAAAAAATAATCTACTCCATCTGCTCTCCTCGGAGGTCTATCGATTTGTTGTGTGTATTTAAATTGATCACTTCTTAAATAATCTTGAATTGCGAGAGCTTTATCCATAGGATTTTCAAAACCCTCGGTGATGCTGTTACCCAATTCATAAACACGCCTGGGTAATTTATCTGGAAGTTGAAGATAATGATCTGTTAAATAACCACTATAATTCGTCGGAGCTTCCCTCAAAGTTTCAACCGTAGCACGTGAAACATAACTTTTCATAAGATAAGCTTCTCCTTTTCGGAGACGTTTTTGACTGCGCCATCCTACGATATCGGGAATTGCTGGCTCTTTACGGGCTATAGTCACAAGATCTATTCTTGACCTATCTATCACCTCGATCCCAGGAGATACACTTATAAGTGTCAAATCTTCAGGAAGAATCTGTGCAATCTCCGATTCCACAAAAGTTAAAGTAAGAGGATTAAGCATAGTTCTCAATTCTCTAGCGACGTACCCAACATCATCTGGGAATCCTTGATCTTGAGTCAAGTCTGATATGTTAATTGCAAAACTCTTAGGGGCTAATTTCTCTGCAATAGCACCTCTGCTGATCCACTCAACATTGCCTCCTACCCATAAATTATTGGTGTCAAATTGGACCACTATCGCTTGATCAATTTCATCTCTTCTAAACGACTCATGAGGTGGTGGTGGAAGGCCTTTAGGTCCCACAGGGATATTGCTACGACTACCCGCTATCCAACCCTGTGGTGTATATTCACTATAAGTTCTATTTAACCAATATACTGGATAGTCTGAAGTTGCCTGCATAACAACATCGCCACCAAGAGAAATCTCGCCTTTAAAAGGAAGAGTATCTCCAAAATATCTACCGGATACATCTTTTCTTGATGCTATAGGGGAAAATAACCGAGAAAATTCGTCCTCAATTGTTGATATCGGAGACCTTGCAATATTCCATACATCAACAGCGGTACGCCAAACTGGTATCTGTACCGGAATTATCCAGCTAATTAAGAGAATAGCTCCACTCAATACCAAGCTAACTTGAAGCAATATCCATCTACCATTAGATGAATGTTCAAAACGTGTCTTCCGCCAACGATCTGCCCTTTGAATAAAGTCAGTTTTGGCAACAAGTATCATGGAAAGAAGTATAAATACCAAAAACCTTGTCGAATAATCTTGTGGCAAAAAACTGAGATTAGTAAGTATAGCCGTTCCAGTCAATACCAATCCCACCCAAACATTTGATAACCTAAAAAAGAACCAGGTACTTAAATATCCTAATAACCAGGCCATGCATAATAGTGAGATAGAAAAAGGAAAAAGGTCGGTACTAATTCCACCTGTAGTAGCAGCCTCATACCATATATCAAGCCTAGAAAACATATTTTGGACTTTATCAAAAAACGTTGATCCCTCAAGTATTCTGAATACTTGCAACAAAACTAGTACGATACCTAGGGAAGAACCTAAAATATGCTGGATTGTCCAATGGATATTGAGCTTGGACAAAATTAAGCCTGTAAAACAGGATAATACAATCAAAAGCATGATACCGGGCACAGGAACCCACTCTGCTTCGATAACAGTAAAACCTGTGATAACAACGGTACCTAGAATTAGAAAAAATGAATCCCATCCTTGTGCCGGTGAGTATGCATTCAACAGTTGGCCAATCGTACTTTTAGAAGACCCATATCCAGATCTTAAAAAGGCATGCTTGTCATTATTGATGTTCAATATGCTTACTCTTTATTATATTTGTTAGCCATTTCATGTACATTTGAAGATCGTATGCCCAAGGCATCCTGTATATTATCTCCTTTTCTAACAATATAAACTGGCACCCCAATCGCATTTAAATCACTCAAAACATCTATGGTATTGAACGGAGCCCCAAAAGAATTAGCTTCTATCAACACCACAATTGGGCGAACACCCCTTCTTGCAAGAGCCCGAAGTGACCTAGACCATTGAGTTCTAGGCGATGAAGTAATCACTACAAGAGTGGTTAGATGAGTCCATAAGGGCTCTTCATTTGATAAAACCGATTCTAAAGAGGTATCACCTTCACACCTACTCATCGCCAGATATTCGACTAATCTATTTAAATGCCCTGCTCCGGTATCCGCTGCTTGAAAGTATCTTTTCTCCCCATATGCTATTAACCCAACCGGTAAATTTGAGCCTATATACTTTTTAGACAAAGATGCTGCAATAGATGCAGCATATTCATCGGTACTTTCTTCCATATATCCAAAATTGATACTCTTATCTAAATCCGATATTATCCAAACCTCGGAAGAACTCCCTAAGTCAAATTCCTTTGACATCAATTTGCCCATCCGAGCAGAGGTGCCCCAATGGACACGGCTTAAGCTATCTCCTGATGCATAATCTCTCACTGAAGATGCATGTGGAGTCACCGTAGAAGACCTTTTCCTGATAGAACTATCTCCACTGAGATCTGCATTTGTAATATAAAACTCTGGTAAATTATGGATCCTTGGCAATACTAAAATCTCCTGATTTACGCCGCAGGTTATTTCAAATCTAAAAAGACCAAATGGATCAATATTTGCTATTTCAATCAATCCAGCTTTATATTGACCCCTCATTTTAGAAGTCAGTTTCAACGTAAACTCAGAAGAGCTTCTAGTTCGTAAAGTTGCCACTACCCCACCTTTATATCCAGGCATATCGGTCAAATCTCTTATCTCCAAACCATACTTTGGGATAATACTTCTGTTTTTTACAAGAACCGTTTCATTTATCGAGCTTCCACTTTCAATATGAGTATTACCAAGATTAGTTCTTGCTGTGATACCCACTATCATTAACCAATTCCATAAAAAACTAACCCCAATAGTAACTAACAGTATTAAAATCAAGCTTGAAAAAAGATGAAATCCTGTTGCCGTCGCAGTTACAGCAGTTACCAACAATAATCCTACTATAAGATAGAATCTACGAGTGGGGCGAATCATGTACTAAACCGTGCTCCCGATGTGTTATCTGGAACGGGAACAGTATCAAGAATTCGAGCAACAATCTCTTCTGATGTTATACCTTGCATTCTAGCACCAGAAGAAACAATAATCCTATGTGCCAGCATAGGTACAGCAAGTTCTTTCACATCGTCCGGTAAAACGTAATCTCTACCCCTCATTAAAGCAAGGGCTTGAATTCCTCGTGCCATTGCCAATGAACCACGGGGAGAGCTGCCCAATGCGATGTCTTCATTATCTCTAGTCGCATGAACAATAGAAACTATATAACTCCTTACCAGTTCATCAACATAAATGGTTTTTACAGCATCCTGAATCTTAACTATTTCATCAGAACTTACTACGGCCTCAAGCAATTCTATTGGATGAGTATTTTCTTGGCTAGACAAAATTGATTCCTCTTCTGTCAATGATGGGTAACCTAGAGAAATCTTTAAGAAAAACCTATCGAGTTGTGCTTCAGGTAACGGAAATGTTCCTTCATACTCGATGGGATTTTGAGTAGCCATTACCATAAAAGGTCGTGGTAATACATGTGTAACACCTTCAACAGTTACCTGTCGTTCATCCATAGATTCAAGTAACGCTGACTGAGTTTTAGGGGTAGCGCGATTAATTTCATCCGCAAGGACTAATTGAGATATAACTGGACCTGATTTAAATTCAAAATCGCCTTCCTTTTGATTATAAATAGATACTCCTGTGATATCACTTGGAAGAAGATCCGGCGTAAACTGTATCCGGCTATAAGAACACCCTGTAGACTTAGCCAAACTTCTAGCAAGCATAGTCTTGCCTACTCCGGGCACATCTTCTATAAGAATATGTCCTTGACAAACTAAAGCTACTACAGCTAGTTCTATAGCCCTGTTTTTGCCAATAATGACTTTTTTGATATTCTCAGCAATCTTATTTGCTTCGTTGATTTTAGTGTCTTTAGTATCCATATCTTCTCCTTAAATAGAATATAGATCTCAAATAACAAGTAGACCAAGTTTGTAAGCACCACATACATCAACCTCCGGATTTAAACAAAACATTCGGCACTTTAACTATGTTAATAAAAGCATATTATGCAAAATATACTTAATGTGTCTATATCTCGATTAAAACACCAACTTTTGAAATAATGAATTTGATGAAAATCGATCCTTTCAAAATTAATAAATTTATTAAGGATACTTTGAAAATAAGGACTTATATGAAATTTCCATTTCTATTCGACAAAAACTTACACCGGATTTTATATTAGGATCAGTCAATAATACTGATGATGTATCTGAATAGAACATTCAAAACTATGGACAATCCTAACTTCCGTCTCCTCTGGTGCTCAAGTGTTTTATGTATGACTCCAAGGGTTATGGAAACTACGATACTCGCATGGATAGTTTTAGAACTAACAAACTCGCCTTTACAAGTTTCCTATGTCGGAGCTTTAAATTGGGCTCCTCTCCTATTGCTAGGATTCATTGGTGGCACTCTGGCCGATTCATTTAACAGAAAGATTGTGTTTGTAACCACTATTGTTTTCAACCTGTTGACTGCCATTATTATGACTATTTTACTAGTCTTGAATTTGATAGAAGTATGGCACACATTTATTTTAGCATTCATTACAGGATCCTTTCATTCTTTAGGAATGGCTTCTCGTAGATCATTGATGCACGATTTAGTAGGCAATGAAAGGGTCACTAATGCAGTTGCGCTCGATAATTTGGGAAATAATACCAGTCGAATAGTCGGACCAAGTATAGCTGGCATATTAATAATTTACGGAGGCGTAAAAGTGGGATACATTGGAATTTGTATCTTATTTGTAGTAGCAGTATTAACTTCAATAAAAATAAAAACTACTCATAATACCGATCATAATCTTATCGAAACCAATCTATTCAGAAATTTAATCGATGGTTTAAAATATGTAAAAGGACAAACTACTCTTCTTGCAACTGTACTTATAGCTTGCGTGATGAATCTAACAATCACTCCATATGTACAAATGACTCCAGTAATGGCTAGAGATGTACTCAAAGTGCCGCCTGATCTCATGGGATTTCTTCTCAGCAGCCATGGAATTGGAGCTTTGATTGGTTCTCTGGTAATTGCATCAGTTGTTATACATTATCATGGCAGAATCTACATATTAGGATCTTCATTAGCCTTAATTTGTCTATTCATATTTTCTTTATCAGAAACTTACCTCTTTTCCCTAATCATCGTTTTGATTCTGGGCATAGGAAACGCCGGGTTCAATACTATGCAAATGTCGCTAACCATGCTAATTCCGAGAAATTCTAAAAGAGGTGCATCATTGGGAGCTATGAGCCTTGGCATTGGGATGGGTCCAACGGGAATGGTATTGACTGGAATAGTAGCCAATGCCATCGGTATTGCTAGTGCGCTTCGGATTAATTCCATTGTTGGAATAATTTGCCTAGGATTAATTACATTACTAGTACCTTCTTTAAAACAAAACTTTGCAGCAAATTTTGATAATAAAAATAGTACCTGAGGACCTATATATTTTGGAATTTAGAGATTTGTTATGGTGGGGGATAGAGGGCTCGAACCTCTGACCTCCTGTGTGTAAGACAGGCGCTCTAACCAACTGAGCTAACCCCCCCCTAATTCCCATTCTACCTGAAAAACCGTAATAATGAGCTTACAACATCTATAATCTGATATGGCGCGCTTGGCGGGACTCGAACCCACGGCCTCAGCCTCCGCAGGGCTGCGCTCTATCCAAC
>MDTE01112735.1_pt1 | contig 11636 bp, 8 predicted proteins | sample 811231 | NCBI WGS metagenome assembly MDTE01 (sample SAMN05326651, study PRJNA326480) | marine metagenome | isolation source: seawater | place: Indian Ocean: Red Sea | collected 2010
AAATATTTTAAATAATATAGATGTTATTATAATTGATCACCATATTTCTGAGTCGAATAATCAAGATCTTTTCGGTTTAATTAATCCCAATCGTACAGATGAAAATAATAATTTAAAAAATTTAGCAGCTGTGGGTGTAACTTTTTTAATGCTTGTTGCGTTAAGAAGGGAGCTGAGAAATAATGAATATTATAAAAAAAATAAATTTAGTGAACATAACTTAACATCCTATCTAGATTTAGTGGCTCTAGGAACAGTATGTGATGTTGTTAACTTAACTCATTTGAATAGGGCATATGTTCAAAAAGGAATGCAAATTATATATAAAAGAATAAATAAAGGAATTTCTTCATTAATTGATATTTCAAACATACGGAGAGTACCTAATTCTTTTGATTTATCTTTTGTAATAGGTCCAAAACTTAATGCAGCAGGAAGAATAGGAGAAACAAATCTTTCGTCTAAAATTCTTTTTTCAAATAATTTTACAGAAATTGAATCTATTTCAAGAAAATTACATTTGTTGAATGAAAAAAGAAAATTAATAGAAGAAAGTATTCTTAGTGAAGCAAAAGAACAGGCATATAAACAAAATGAAAATAAAGTTATTATAGTGAGTTCAAAAAATTGGCATCCAGGTGTTATAGGAATAGTTGCAAGTAGAATATTAGATCAATTTAATAAACCAGTAATCGTTATTTCAAAAAATGAATCTGAAGGAACCGGCTCTGCAAGATCTCTAAATAATATAGACTTAGGTTCACTTATAATTTTAGCTAAAGAAAAAGATATTATATTAAAAGGTGGAGGTCATAAGTATGCAGCAGGACTAAAAATACAAAATTCAAAAATACCAGAACTTTCAAATTTTTTAGAAAAGAATATAGATCATGATTTTTCTATTGATAATAATGTTAATTTTTATGATACAATTCTTTCTATTGAAGAAATAAATTCAAATTTATTAGATGATTTAGAATCTCTTGAACCTTTTGGCAAGGGTAACGAAGAACCTAAATTTTTTATAGAAAATCTGAAAATTGATTTTATTAAAATAATCAAAGATAAACATATTAGTATGAAATTAAGTAATAATTTAGGCTCTTCCATTCAAGCAATAGCTTTCAATTCAGTAGAAACAGTTCTAGGTGATAATTTGATTAATTCAAAAAATGAATTAATAAATGTCATTGCTACTATAAAAAGAGATAATTATACTAATAAAAATAGTGCTCAATTAATTATTAATGATGCTTCACTTTAATAATTTAATGTTTATATTGTCTATAAATTAGTTTATATGAATTTTTCATAGACCCCTTCGTCTATCGGTTAGGACACCAGGTTTTCATCCTGGAAAGACGGGTTCGATTCCCGTAGGGGTCGCCAAAGAAATTATATTAAATTTCTTAACTTGATATATTCATTTAAACAATCTGGATTAATTAAAGAACTAGTATTTTCAGCTTTATGATTATTAATTATTTTTTTCACTGTTAATTCTACTATTTTACCACTTTTTGTTTTAGGTATATCAATCACTTTAAATATCTTATAAGGTACATGCCTCGGGGATAATGATCTTTTAATTTTACCTTTAATTTTTTTTATGAGTTGATTATTTAATGAAAGTTTTTCTTTTAATGTAATAAACATAATCATTTTAGTATCATTTTTTAAAATTAACTCAGTAACTAAACATTCAGTAATTCCAGTAATGCTTTCAACTATTCTATAAATTTCTGCAGTACCTATTCTTATACCACCAGAATTTAATGTAGCATCCGATCTTCCATGAATAATTATACCATCGTTCTTCGTAATTTCTGCATAATCTCCATGATGCCATATATTTTTATAAACTGAAAAATATGATTTATTATATAATTGATTATACTTATCATTCCAAAAATAAAGTGGCTTGGATGGAAATGGGGATTTACAAACCAATTCACCTTTTTTATTAATGAGACTATTTCCTTTACGATCAAAAACATCAATATCCATTCCTAATCCTTTTACTTGAATTTCACCTGGGTATACTTTCATTTTTGGATTTCCTAAAACAAAACAAGATACTATATCTGTTCCACCACTAATTGATGCTAAGTGCACATTCTTTTTTATATTATGATAAACGTATCTATAACTATCATCTGAAAGAGGTGACCCTGTAGAAGCTATGGTCTTTAATTTTTTTAATTTAAAATTGTTTTTTATATTTAGTTGATTATTTTTAAGTGAGTCAATATATTTTGCACCAGTTCCAAAAAAAGTTATATTTTCTTTTTCAATAATTTGAAATAAGATATCTTTTTGTGGACAAAAAGGAGAACCTTCATATAAGACTATTTTGGCATTACAAGCTAATACACTTACCAACCAATTCCACATCATCCATCCACAAGTTGTAAAATACATAACTGAGTCATTTTCATTTATATTACAATGAAGTTTATGTTCTTTTAAATGTTGAATTAAAGATCCACCTGCACCATGAACTATACATTTAGGTTTCCCCGTTGTACCACTTGTAAATAATATATACAAAGGGTGATTAAATTTAAATAATTTGTATTTATTTTTTTTAACTTTATTTTGCATAATATAATTCCAGTCAATATATTTAAAATTTGGAATACTTTTTATTTTATTTCCATCAAATGGAATGATTATTATTTTTTTAATTGATTTGATTTTTTTTATAACAGGTGAAATTTTTTTAATTATGTTATATCTTTTTTTATTATAGAAATAACAATCTGAAATTATCAATATTTTTGGATTAATTTGATTAAATCTTTCTATTATAGCTTCTTCGCCAAAATCAGCAGAACAGGATGACCAAATAGCACCAATTTTTGCTGTTGCTAAAAAAGATATTATAGTTTCAGGTATATTGGGCATCACTCCAACTATTCTATCATTTTTTCTTATATTGTTTTCAGTAAAAAAATTTGAAGTTTTATTTATTGACTCATTTAATTCATTCCATGAATATTTTCTTTTAATATTATTTTCACTATAGAATGAAATTGCTGTAGCATTTGATTTTTTCTTAATTAGGTTTTCAACATAATTAATTTTACAATTTTTAAAAAAAATTGAATCTTTAAATTTTGTTTTTTTTTCAAGTATCGGTAATTTTAATTCACCTTTAATATTAGAAAATTTCCATATTGATTCCCAAAATTTTTCTTTATTGCTAATACTCCAAGACCATAATTTATTATATGAATTTAAATTTTTTTTTTTAAAAAAATCAGATAATCATCTAATAAAGTTTTGTTTTTTTTTGGTATCCAAATTGGCTTTGAATTCATTCTATTTATTTTGAAGATTCTTTTAGTGTTCTTATTCTTACAATTATATCTATATTGTGAAGATTTAAACAAGCTGGTATTTCAGGTATATTTGATAGATCTATATTCGAATTAGGTATATCTATAATTTTTGATTCATCTTCTACATATAAGTGATAATGAGGTTCTTTGTTATTGCAATACATTGATTTATTTTGATCAACAACAATTTCTTTTAATAAACCTAATGATGAAAATTGTTTTAAGGTATTGTAAATAGTAGCTAATGATATTGAATATCCTAATTTCTTTGTTTCATTAAAAAGTTCATCTGCATTCAAATGTCTGTTACCATTTTCAAAAATAATTTTAGCTAAAATTTTTCTTTGAGATGTTGGCCTTATACCTTTTTCTCTAAGCTTTGATAAAGCTTGTATATAATTGAAATCTTTGTATATTTTACTTTTTTTCATAAAATTTATTTATATAATTAATTACACTTTTTTTAATAAAATTAAATGATAAAATTTATTTTTTTAGTTTTTTTAGGATATTTTTTTATAGGTTTATTTCTATATCTATATCAGAGAAAACTAACCTTCAATAAATCCAATAAACCTGGAAAGCCATATGAATATGGTTTAAAAAATGTAAAAGAGGAATTTTTAGAAGTTTCTAGAAATCTAAAACTCCTAAATTGGTTTGCGGAACCTAAGTCAAATATGCCATTAATCATATATTTTCATGGTAATTCTTTTGATATTGGTGAAAGAGCTTATAGAATAAAAGAATATATCGATGAAGGTTATGGAGTTTTATTACATTCTTATAGAGGATTTAGTGGTAATGACGGCAACCCAAATGAAGAAGTAATCTATTCTGATTCTCAAATTTTAATTAACTGGATAATGAAAAAACTTTCTATAAATGAAAAAAATATAATACTTTATGGAGAATCTTTAGGAACTGGTGTGGCTGTCCATCTAGCACAAAATAAAAATTATATGGGTGTGATTTTAGAAGCTCCATTCACATCTCTTTCAGAAGTTGCACAAAAAATGTATCCAATATATCCAGTTAAATATTTGATTTGGGACAAATTTGATAATTTATCAAAAATAAATAATATTTTAAGCCCTTTACTCGTATTACATGGAAAAAAAGATGAAATAGTTCCTTTTAAAATGGGGAAAAAAATATTTGAACAATATAATAATCAAAAAAAGAATGTATTTATTGACGAAGCAATGCATAATAATCTATATGAGTTTGGAATTGCAAAAGAAGTTATTAAATTTATTAAAGATATCTAATGGAACATATAAATCTTACTACTAACATTACAGGTATATTAGCTATAATTATTTTTATTATTGCATATTCAGTTGTTATGGTTGAAGAATTTACTCATTTAAGAAAATCAAAACCTGTAATAATAGCTGCAGCACTAATATGGGGGATAATAGCTTTTTACTCTTCTCTTCAACCTGAACCCTTTAGTAAAGAAATTGAAGAAGTATTAGAGCATAATATAATTGAATTTGCCGAACTTTTTTTATTTTTGTTAGCAGCTATGACTTATATAAATGCATTACAAGAAAGAAATGTATTTGATGTTGTCAGATATAAACTCATTACAAGAGGTTTTAATTTTAGACAATTATTTATATTAACTGGAATTATAACTTTCTTTTTATCACCAATCGCTGATAATCTAACTACAGCTTTAGTAATGTGTTCAGTTGTATTAGCTTGTGGAAAAGGAAACACAAAATTTTTGACTATAGGTTGTATAAATATAGTTGTTGCAGCCAATGCTGGAGGCGCTTTTAGTCCATTTGGTGACATTACAACTTTAATGGTTTGGCAAGCCGGTATAGTTGAATTTGTAACATTTTTTAAACTTTTTATTCCATCAGTAATTAATTATATTATCCCAGCCTTTATTATGTATTTCTTTATTCCTAATGAAATGCCAAATGTATCATCAGAAGTTGTTGTGATGAAAAGAGGTGGTAAGGTAATAATTTTTTTAGGCTTACTAACAATATTTTCTGCAGTTAATTTTCATAATATATTACATTTACCACCATTTTTGGGAATGATGTTCGGATTAGGACTACTTGGATTATATTCATATTATTTAAAAATTACATTTGATTCAAAAAGTGAAGAAACTAAATTTGATTTCTTAAAAAAAGTTTCTAAAGCAGAATGGGATACTTTATTATTTTTCTTTGGTATCATTTTAAGTGTCGGAGGATTAGGATTTATTGGGTATTTATCGGCAGTATCAGAATATCTATATGTAGATTTAGGACCTACTTATGCAAATACGCTAGTTGGAATTTTGTCTGCAATCGTTGATAATATTCCTGTTATGTTTGCTGTAATTACTATGAATCCGGAAATGAATTTGGATCAGTGGTTATTAGTTACTTTAACAACTGGTGTAGGAGGAAGTCTTTTGTCAATTGGTTCTGCTGCCGGAGTAGCTTTAATGGGTCAAGCAAGAGGTTATTATACTTTTTTTGGTCACCTTAAGTGGACCCCAGTAATTTCTTTAGGATATTTTGCAAGTATATATACTCATATTCTTTTATCAGGTATATCTTTATAAGTAATATTATCAAAAAATAAGTATATAAACAGAGTAAATAATAACATGAATCCCGCAACAAATGATGCTTCGTTAAATTTATATGAAATAATTAATTTATATAAAAGTATAGGCAGAGTTTGAAAAGAATTGTTATTAAAAAACGAAATTATTGTAAAATCTCCAAAACTTATACACACTGATATTGAATATACAAATAACAGATTATTTTTTATTAAAGGAAAAATTATTTGTATAAAACTTATTTCATTTAAATTAAATGTTTTTTTTGAATCATTAAAGTTCAAATAAATATTTTTTATTCTAGTAAATAATATTAATATTGAAAATGGTATTAATAACAAACAATTTATAATAATTAAAATTATAATAATTATTATGTTATTATATCTTAATTCTTCGAGTAATATAAAATAACCTAAACTTATAATTATTGGTGAAATAACTATAATAATTGAACTTAAAATAAACAATATTTGCTGTGAATATATTTTTTTTCTCATATTGAAAATTAAAATAGATAAAAATAATCCTGAAATTGTTACTAAAAAACCTGTAAATAAGGATATAATAAAAGAATTCAAAAATGCCTCTATTAAATATTCTTTTAATAATATTTCATTAAAATTAATAATATTTATAAATTTATAAATTATGAATATAATTGGACTAAAAAAAAATGTAGAAAAAATAATTATCATTGTGCAATCAAAATATTTTAAAATTTTATAATTATTTAATGGATATTCATAAAAATCATTTTGAATTTCAAAATAATTACTACCTTTTAATTTATAGAAACCAAATAATAAAAAAATTAAACAGATTATCATTTGTAAAAAACTTAAAATTATTGCTTTATTAAAATTTAATTCAAATAATGCTGCTTGATAAATTGCTACTTCTATATTAGAAGTCGAAGGACCGCCTCCTAGTGTCATAACAATGGCAAAACTTAAAAAACATAATATAAAAATTATTGAAAAAGTTGAAAATAAATTTTGTTTAAGTACTGGCCACTCTATTTTTATTAAAAAACCTAAAAGATTTAGGCTCAAAGAATTTCCAATTTCAATATATTTTTTTGGAATTGTATTTAAGTTTTGAAATAAAATTCTAGTTGCAAATGGCGCATTTAATAATATATGCGCAAAAACTATAGCTTTTAATCCAAATAATGATTTAAAATTTAAAATTTCATAAAAATTAAATATGTTATTAATAACTCCATTTACACCATATATTCCAATTACACTATGAACAATCAAAATTGAAGGAATTACAAACGAGTAACCACTTAATGAAATTATAAATTTCATTATTTTCAAATTTTTATTTCTATTAAAAATAATAGAAAATGGAATTGCAATTAAACAACAAATACTAGCTGATAAAAATGCTTGGAGAAATGAAATATAAATTATTCGGGTATTATAATTACTTTTAAAAAAAATATATAAATCATCAATACTAAAATTAATTTTAGAAATTATTCCAAATAATGGTAGAAATATTAATGTTAATAAAATACAAGATACAAAATAAAAAGATTTATAGAACAATTAATTAATTAGAGCATTTAACCATTCTTCAATCCAATAACTTTTATTCTCATTAATAATAGCAGGATTAAGTTGAATAGCTTTAGGAATTTTTATTTTTTCATAAGCCTTAGGGAGATTATTTATATTATTGACCGGATACATAATGTTTGTAGAAGGTATTATTGATTGAAAATCCATAGAAATCATAAAATTTAAAAATTCTTTTGCTAAAGAGATGTTTTTTGAAGATTTTAATACACCTGCATATTCAATTGAAAGATAATTTCCTTCTTCAAAATTAATTGCTGAGTAATCATAATTGTTATCAAACATAATATGAGCAGCAGGTGATGTGGTGTAACTTAAAACCATATCAGCTTCTCCTGTTAAAAAAATATTATAATATGAGTCAGTCCATCCCTTTGTAACTGTAACTATTTTTTTATTCAATTTTTTCCATTCAATTTCTGCTTGATTTCCGTAAATAGCTTTTATCCATGTTAATAACCCCAATCCAGGAGTTGAGGTTCTTGGATCTTGAATTACAATTTTTGCTTCAGTATTATTTATTAATTCATTCATTGATTTAGGGGGATTATTAAATTTTTTATTATTATATACAAATGCAAAATAACCATAATTATATGGAATAAATTTTTTACTTTCCCATTTTATGGGTAAATTAATTTTTTCATTTAGGTTTTTTAATGAATGATCTAAAAAAAGATCTGACTTATTTGCTTCATCTATTAAATTCATATCTAGACCTAAAATTATATCTGCTTTTGTAGATGATCCTTCAAGAATTATTCTAGTTAATAAAGTTGCCGCACTATCTGCAGTTATAAATTCAAGATTTTTATTAAATTTTTTTTCAAATTTTTCTTTAATTATGGGACCTGGTCCCCATTCTGCAACAAAAGAATCATATGTATATATTGTAAGAGTATCACTTGTATTAGCTTTTACAATGGAATTAAACACTAATAGTAAAAATGAAATTATAGTAATTATCCTCATATTTTCCTCCGCCGGTATTATCCGGTTCAGGTTCTCGGGTTTAAAATCTCAGCCCTTAAAGCACCCCGTTGAGATATTTTTAAGTTAAATGTTTTTCAAGAATTTTCAATATAATTTTATCATTGTTTTTATCATAATTAGCAACTATATATCATTTTTTCGGGGAGTAGCGCAGCCTGGTAGCGCATCTGGTTTGGGACCAGAGGGTCGAAGGTTCAAATCCTTTCTCCCCGACCATTAAAAAATTTTAAATGAATTCAAAAAATGAAATAATTCATAGGAACGTAAAACTTTTTTCTAAGAAGAATATAATTCTTCCGAAAATTAAAGAATTAGCAAATCCTTTAACTATTACTCAAGATATTCAAGTTAAATTAAATTCAATAGATAAAGACTCAGAAAATTCTCTCAATCTATTTAGAGTTCACTGGCATAATAAAAAAGATCATAGTAAATTTATTCCATATCCTGAATATATAATTCTCCCAAATGAACTTACAGGAGTTGAAGCAAAAATAATTGTAAATATTGGCCGATTATTTCCATTGATAAAAGCTCATAAGGTATTAGCTGCTTATGGATGTCTAGTACCAAGAATTGTAACTGGAAATTTTGATTGTTCTGAAAATATTGCAATTTGGCCGTCTACTGGAAATTATTGTAGAGGAGGGGTGGCTATATCCAAAATATTAGGCTGCAGAAGTGTCGCAATTTTGCCAGAGGGAATGAGTAAAGAGCGATTTCAATGGCTTGAAAAATGGGTAACAAATTCAAAAGATATAATTAAAACAAAGGGAACTGAGAGTAATGTTAAAGAAATTTATGATAAATGTAATGAATTAGATAAAAATATAAATAATATAATAATTAATCAATTTAATGAATATAATAATTATAGTATTCACAGAGCCGTAACTGGACCTTCTTTTGAAAAATCATTTTATGATGCAAAAGGTAATTCAAATTTAAAACCAAGATTCTACGTTGCAGCTTCTGGTTCAAGTGGAACATTAGCTGCTGGGGATTATCTTAAAAATTCTTTGGGAACGCAAACAGCTGTAGTTGAAGCTTTAGAATGCCCAACTTTATTAAAAAATGGTTTTGGTGAACATAATATTCAAGGTATAGGTGATAAGCATGTTCCATTAATACATAATGTAATGAATACTGATTTTGTGATAGATGTTTCAGATAAAGCTACAGATAATTTAAATTTATTATTTAATACTTCAGAAGGTAAAGAATATTTAATTAAAAATAAAGGTTTAAAAGATTCTTTAGTTAATAGATTGCCTGAATTTGGTTTTTCTAGTATTGCTAATATCTTAGCGTCAATCAAATTAGCAAAACTTATGAATTTAGGTAAGGAAGATGCAATAATTACAGTTGCTACAGATGGAGCTGACTTATATTTATCCGAATTAGAAAGAGCAAAAAATAATTTTGAAGGTGTATTTGATGAAAACTCTTGTTCAAATATATTCAAAAAGTATATAAAAGATATTGATATAGATAATATGATCAAATTGTCAGAAAATGAAAAAGAAAGAATATTCAATTTAGGTTATTATACATGGGTAGAACAGCAAAATATAAGCCTGAGTCATTTCGAAATAAGAAAAAATCAGAAATTTTGGAATCAACAATTAGATAATTTTATTTCGATCGATAAAAAAATTGATGAATTCAATAATATGGTAATTTGAAAATGAATAATTCTTTTAAAACAATTTCTCCAATTGATAATTCTGTCTATTTAGAAAGAAATTATAATGATAATATTGATGAAATTTTAGAAAAATCTGTTAAAGCTCAAATTGAATGGTCAAATATTAAAATTTCAGAAAGAGTATCAATTTTAAAAAATTTTGTTGAGGATTTTTTATCTAGAGAAAAGGAGATTGTTGAACAAATTTCTTGGCAAATCGGTAGACCAATATCTCAGGCACCAAGCGAATTAAAAGGATTTAAGGAGAGAGCTGAATACATGCTATCTATAGCTGAAGAAAAATTATCAGTAATCAATTTGTCTCCAAATGAAAATTTTAAAAATTATATAAAAAGAATGCCATTAGGTGTAGTTTTTGTAATAGCGCCATGGAATTATCCGTATTTAACATCAGTCAATTCAATTATTCCAGCTTTAGCAGCAGGAAATTCAGTTTTATTAAAACATTCAGCTCAAACACCTTTATGTTCAGAACAACTTTATAAATCTGCAGAAAAAACTTTACCAAAAAATGTTTTTAATTTTATGCATTTAAATCATGAAGATGGATTAAAAATAATAGCAGATAAAAGGATTAATTTTGTTTCATTTACAGGTTCTGTAAAAGCTGGTTATGAAGTAAATAATGCTGCAAAAAATAAATTTATGAATATCGGGCTGGAATTAGGAGGAAAAGATCCTGCTTATGTAAGAAAGGATGCCAATATCAATAAATCTGTCGAAAATCTTGTTGATGGATCATTTTTCAATTCAGGACAATCTTGTTGTGGAATTGAACGAATATATGTTGATGAAAAAATTTACGACGATTTTGTTGAATTATTTGCATCTTTAACATACAATTATCAATTAGGTAATCCAATAGATCCAGAAACAACATTGGGTCCAGTAGTCAAAGAATCTTCTGCAAAATTTATTTTATCTCAAATTGAAGATGCAGTTAATAATGGTGCAAAAAAAGTAATTGATGAATCAAAATTTTCTAATGAAATAAACTTATCTAATTATTTGATCCCTCAAATTTTAATTGATGTCAATCATGATATGAATTTTATGATGGAAGAAACTTTTGGCCCAGCAATAGGAATAATGAAAGTTGAAAATGATCAAGAAGCTATAAATTTAATGAATGATAGTCCATACGGTTTAACTGCGTCAATATGGACCCAAGATTATGAAATTGCTGAAAAAATTGGAGAGAAAGTTGAAACGGGAACTTTTTATTTAAATAGGTGTGACTATCTTGATCCTGGATTGGCTTGGACTGGAGTTAAAGAAACTGGTAAAGGATGTTCTTTATCAGAAATAGGATATGAAAATCTAACCCGACCTAAAAGCTATCATTTAAAATTAAATTTTTAATTTTTTATGATTAAAAATAATTTATTTAAAATTTTTTTGATTTTAACTGGTTTCCAAAT
>MDTE01089337.1_pt1 | contig 11635 bp, 22 predicted proteins | sample 811231 | NCBI WGS metagenome assembly MDTE01 (sample SAMN05326651, study PRJNA326480) | marine metagenome | isolation source: seawater | place: Indian Ocean: Red Sea | collected 2010
TCAACGCTGTATTCGGTAAGCAAGTAGCTTACTCAGCATAACCAATTTGAGGGAGGCGGGCAACCGCCTCCTTCTTTTTTTTATATGGACTTTGAACACGGATTATTGATGTTTTTTATAGGCACGACAGCAACCATTATTGGTTTCTTTATTGCCTTTATGGTTATAAATTATCATAAAAGAAAAGAATTAGATGACGAACAAGAAAGAGAAAGACAAAAGGTTTTTGGTGACACTTGGCCAAAATAGTATTGAGAAAAAGATGACTCGTAAGGTAGATACCTACGAGTATGAAAGTCTTGCAGAATGTATAAGAAGTGACCAAGTACCAGCTAGTGAGATTGCAGAAATCTTTACGGACAAGGCATATTATTCATGGTACAAGAAGAGATATCTAGTATAAATAGATATATGAATTGAAGGAGAAATTATGGCAGAGCAACAAAGAAACCCTAATTTAATGAACCCGAAAATGATGGCAGCTACCAACACCACATCTGGTATTGGTGAGAATGTACAACTCATGTCAGAGGTTCTAAAAAAAGTCAACAACGCAAAAGATAAACCTAAAAAGATTGCAATATTAAGAGAGAACGCAAGCGCTCCTCTTAAACAAGTTTTAAAAGGTGCATTTGACCCTAATATCGTATGGGATTTACCAGCAGGTGACCCACCATATATGCAGAATGAGGCACCTATCGGTACTGAACATGGTTTGTTAAGAAACGAAGCAAAAAGGTTATGGCATTTTGTTAAAGGTGCTGACCCAGCGACAACAAAAACTCAAAAAGAAACTATGTTTATTCAAATGTTGGAAGGTTTACATCAAGACGAGGCGAACCTATTGTTAGGAATGAAGAATAAGACTTTGAATAAAATGTATAAAGGGTTAACCGAATCTGTAGTAAAAGAGGCGTTTGGTTGGAACGACCAGTTTTACAGACCAGAACAAAACTAGAACATTAGTAAAAAAAGCAAGTAAATTCAAGCAAAAAAAGTGCTTGACTCTTAGCGACTTTTGATGTATTATGGTGGGTATATATAACAGAGAAAGGTATATTATGAAAAAGTTGATTTTTATTTGTTTTGTTTTTTACATATGGTGTTTCGCCATATTTAATTCAATTAACAGAGCATTTGCTGACGATTATAACCAAGCTGTTGTTGCACATGTTATCAAAGAAAACATAAGTGGCAATGGTGTAGATATGTCGGTTTTAGAGGCAGAAATGTCTAAACTTGCATATCAATTTTCTTTAGAGATGACAGATGTTATTGAAAAACATTTACCATCTATTTTAGAAAGTATAGCTGCTGAGTTGAGAATGAAAGCAGATGAAATGTACAAAAAGGAAATAAGTGGCTAAACGACAAAAATCAGATGTGCTTCCAGGAATACCATTTGAGTTTGATTTCTACATGGTATATTGGGAGGATATTCAAAGTGATTCAGGTTGGCGAACTCTGAAAGAAATTCAGAAAAGCAAGCCTGCTATTTGTGTATCTACTGGTTGGTTGGTAAAAGAAACCAGAGATGTACATATTTTAATGAGTGATTATAATTATGATGAACATAACGAGTTGTCAGATGGCGGTAATACTACCGTTATACCAACTAAAAATGTAATTCAAAAATTTTTAATCAAGGGACTATAATTTTATAATGAGAGAGGTGAATCATGGCACAAGCCAGAAAAACAAAAGAATTAGACCACTACTTAAAAGCGGTTATTAATAAAATTCCAGACCAGATTGATAGATTTATAGATGGCGACCAGCCACAAATGACCTATTATACTGGTAATTGGGCAACAGATGTCTTAAATAATTATACTGAAAAACAATCAGAAAAGATATTTAAGAAGATGTCTAAATATATGAACAACAAAGATTTAATGTTTGTTCAAAGAAAGAATAAAAATATAGAAATTGGTACTTGGTCAGAGTACGGTGAAAACCCACCTGAAACTATATCAAGTTATGATTATATCATTATCAGGAGAAGATAAATGATACAGAAAATCAAAACCATTATTCAAACTTTAATGTTTGTAACAATCATGGCATTTGCCGGTGGTTGTTATTATATGTATGAACAACAAAATATGGCTTTAGCAGGTGAAAATCATATCGCCTTGCCAGATTTTGAACACACCAACAATCAACAATTTTTAGATAATGTAAATCAATGTGTTGACTATTGGTATCACAATACCACAGATGTTTATCCAGTAAATAGAGAATTATTATTAGCACAGGCGGCTTTAGAGTCGGGTTGGGGTAATAGTAGATTTGCAACTGAAGGAAAAAATTTATTTGGTATTAGAACATGGGATTTATCAGAGCCACATATGCAAGTATTGGGGTCAGATAAACCTAAAAAGTGGGGTGTAAAGGCATATGAACATGAGTGTGATTCAGTATTGCATTATATTCAGACACTAAATAATGGACATGCTTATGAGAAGTATAGAGAATTAAAAGAGAATGGTGAAAATGACCCATTTGTTTTATTAGAAACACTTGAAGCTTACGCTTCAGATGTTCACTATTTTGCCAAGGTCAAAAAAATTATTATTAAAATTAGAGAAGATTACAAATTAAACTATAGAAAGTAAAGTTATGTTTAAATGGTTATTTAATTTATTTACTTACAAACACGAAGGTGATTTAAGTAAACATAGACTACATACGCTAAAATACGAAGACCTTTGTAAATAATATGTTTGGAATAATATTAACTTTTATAAGTGCGATATCTATATCAGTAATAGCTGCTGGTTATTCTATTATAGGTTTAGCAACTTTATTCGCAGGTGCAACTTTACCTATCATTGCTATGGGAAGTGCATTAGAAGTAGGTAAACTTGTAGCTGCGTCTTGGTTATATAATAATTGGCGTAACAAATTATTACCGAGAGCAATAAAGGCCTATCTAACAATGGCCGTTATTGTTCTTATTTTTATTACCTCTATGGGTATTTTTGGTTTCTTGTCAAAGGCACACCTTGACCAAGTAGAACCTGCTAGTAATAATGCATTACTAATTACACAATACGATAAACAAATTGCATTTGAAGAAAAGACTATTGCTCGTGCTAGTGATACTTTAGACCAACTTGACAAAGCTCTTGACAAGTACATTGATATGGAGTATGTTACAAGAGGTCTAAAAGAAAGAGCAAAACAAAAAGAGGAAAGGGACGCCTTAAATAAAGTCATTGAAGACGCTAACGCTAAAATTATAGAACTCAATAATAAAAAGTATTCTATTGAAGTTGAACAATTAAAGATTGAGGCAGAGGTAGGTCCTATCAAATATATCGCTGAACTAATTTATGGTGATGAGGCGAAAGATTATTTTGATGAGGCAGTAAGGTGGGTAATTATAGTATTAATATTCGTGTTTGACCCTTTAGCAGTATTATTATTGATAGCTGCCAACATTTCATTGAGGAGTAGAAACATTGAAAAAGAGCAAGAAAAAAGTAAAAAAGAAAAAGACTACCAAAGAGAGGCTACTAACGCAAAAGCTAGAGCGAAAAGAGTCAGAGATAGAGAAAAAATTTATAAAGACTTTTTTACAAAATTAGGTAAAAGAAATCTAAAGAACCGTGATTATGAAGAATTTTTTAGAAATATGGGAAGTGAAGAATTAAAGAAATTAGGACTGGATCCTGACGAAATCCGAATCAAACTAGACCAGATTATGGAGTGGAATGATTTAGATACCTCTAAAAACAAGCGTTATTTAGAGCTTGACAATACTAAAAAATAATGATAGGATTATGTTATGATAAAATTGATACCTACAAAAGAACTTCAAACTAGAAGAATCAAGAGGGCGGAAGAAGCATGTAAAAATGCTCAAACTGATTGGTCTAAAAACTATTGGTTTTCTGTATTCAAGAAACTATGTGAGAAGTATAATCAAATGGACTACTTTAGAAAGACTATACACTAATGAATATATTTTATTTACATAAAGACCCGGTCATAGCGGCCGAAATGAGTTGTGATAAACATGTTGTTAAAATGATTTTAGAATCTGCTCAACTATTGTCAACATGTCATAGAGTACAAGACGGTACAGATTACTATGACAAGACGGCAAACGGCAGACGAATTAAAAGATGGCGACACCCTAATAAAAACATGGACGCTGTTCTTTACAAAGCAGGGTGGATAAAACACCCTAGTACACAATGGTTGTTTGAAAGTGCATACAATTATTTGTGGTTATATAAACACTTTATGGCTTTGAATGATGAATATAAGAAAAGATATAATCATACTACAGACCATATTGCTGTACAGAAACTAGGTGAGTTACTAAAATACCCACCTAAAAATGCTCTAATAAATAAAATCGGTACAGACGCTACACCAGCAATGCCTGAACATTGCAAAATACCTGGTGATAGTGTTGCTTCGTATCGTAAATACTATATACTAGAGAAACGAAGATTTGCTACTTGGAAAAGTCCAGCAAAAACACCAGAATGGTATACGGAAGGAGTTAAACATGTCAATTAGTCCAGGTGAATATAATCGTGAGAATGCTATACAGGCTATTAAAGACCATGCAGTTGGTCATATTAAAAAGCATTGTATGAATGTTGAAATCTATCTGAAAAATGCAGCCGGTGTCGGTGAGCATCCAGATGTATTAGACGCAGTTGAAAAAGAATTAGCTGTAATTGCTCAATATCACGACCAGTTAGAAGTAATTAAACATTACTTTGAAAAGAAAGACCCATTTAAGAGTGAATAAATTTATTGACCCTAAAAATCCACATACGGTGGGCAAAAGTTTATGGAATCTTGGTAATCATACATTGACCGTAATGTTTGTTACGGCAATTGTATGGGTTGTATGGGTAAGTTATCAGTAATGCCAATTTATACTTTTATTAATACGAAGACAGGTAAAGAGTTTGATGATATGATGTCTATTGCAGATATGGAAGAATATCTAGCAAAGAATAAACACATTAAACAAAAACTTACCAGCATAAATATTGTAGGTGGTATACAAGGTATAACACATAAGACAGACGGTGGTTGGGCAGAAAATATGTCAAGAATTGCAGAAGCACATCCAACAAGTCCGTTAGCAGATAGATATGGTAAAAAATCTATCAAGCAAGTAAAAACAAGAGATGTAATAAAAAAACATAGAAACAGGAAAAAGAAATGACAAAAGACATGCCAGATTATATGAGAGGTTTTGACCATGATGATGGCGATTGGGGTTTTACACCTGTTAATAAACCACCTGAAGATGATAAACCTGGAGTTGACGCTTCAGTAATAGAGAATTCAAATATAGAAATCGCAAAAGTAAAGAGTGATGTATCTTCTATAAAATCTATGATGAATGAAATTATGCAGATAGTGGCTGAGAAAGATACCGTTACAAAAGAACTAACAGACGAACAAACTCAAGCTAAGTTTAAAGACATTGAAAAACTTATATTACCATTTCTATATAATTTAACAAAAAGCGATGAGCCTTACATACATTGGCCTAACAGAGGTCCTATTATTAAGGCACAGATAGAAAAATTACTCAAATTAACGAGAGGTTAAAATGCAAGTAAATTACGATAAATGCCTAGAAACAATATTACACCACGAAGGTGGTTATGTGAACCACCCAAAAGACCCAGGTGGTGAAACAAATTTAGGCGTAACTAAAAGAGTGTATGAAGAACACGGTGGCACAAAAGATATGAAAGACCTAACGGTTGAAGATGTGGCACCAATATACAAAAAAGGCTATTGGGATAAAATGAAAGGTGATGACCTACCAAGTGGGTTAGACCTTTGCGTTTTTGATTTTGGCGTAAATGCAGGACCAGGTAGAGCTGCCAAGTATTTACAAACAATGATTGGTGCAACACCAGATGGTGGTATCGGTCCTATGACATTAAAAGCAGTTGATGAATATGTAAATCAACACGGTTTAGCTACAGCAATTGAAAATTACCAAGACGCCAGACAAGGTTACTATGAGAAATTAAGTACCTTTGATACTTTTGGTCGTGGTTGGACAAGAAGAGTTGAAGAAACCACACAATTTGCAAAGACTTTAATTAGTTGAAGCGATAAACCTTTTAAAGTTGAGCGTGATAAACTCAACGACATGTATATGTTACACAGGTCAATTTGACGCTTGACAATATCATGTTTCAATGTTATATTACCAAATGAAGGTGAAAGATTATGAAAAAAACATTTGTACAATTAGACGAAGCTAAGTGGCCTAAAACTAAAGGTCGTAGAATAGATGGTTTTAGGTTTTACGAAATTGATGGTAAGAACTATCCGTCTATTACAACGGTTTTAGGTGCTCAAAAGAAACCAGGTTTAGAGAAGTGGCGACAATCAGTTGGTGAAGACGCAGCTAAATGGGAAATGGCCAGAGCTGCTCGTAGAGGTAAATCAACACATGATTTAGTTGAACAATACCTTAAAGGTGAAACGCCATCTATTCGTGATGTCCTACCATTAGGTCTATTCAGACTATTAAAACCATATCTAGAGTCAATCAATAACATTCATGCTATTGAAAAAATTATGTACTCACACAAATATACAATTGCTGGTCAAGTTGATTGTATTGCAGAGTACAATGGTAAATTATCTGTTATTGACTTCAAGACGGCAAACAAGGAAAGAAATGATGAGTGGAATGAAAATTACTATATTCAATGCTCTGCTTATGCAGAAATGTATGAAGAGTTATTTGGTACACGCATAGACCAGATTGTTGTCCTAATGGCATCCGAAGATGGTGCAGTTAGAGCTTTTGTTAAAGACAAGAAAGATTATCTTGTCGCTCTTAAAGAAAATATTGAATACTTTTATAAATATTATCAAGAGAAGACAAAAGACAAAGTTAAGTCATAATGGTCTCTTAAAGAAAGGGAACCATGAAGAAGATAGCGATTATCGTAGCAATGTTGGTGTGTCTAAATACCAACTTCACTAATGCACAAACATATGAGGGCGACCCCAGATTATATTGGTCAAATGTACCAGTAATTTGTGGTATTACTGATAATGTAAAATTGTATTTGGAGGAACATGACTTTAAAATAGAGTCATATTCAGTAGGTAGACAAGGCGCAAAGCCAGATGGCGAACCAGTATATGTTGTAAGTTATTTCCTGAATAAGGAAAAAGAACAATCAATAGCTGTAATTACCTCTCCTTCAGGACATGAGTCGTGCATGATGTATAAGAGCTTTGACTTAATTTATCCTGGAGAAGAAACATAAAGAGAGCCAAAATACATTGTCTTTCCAGAAAATGGGAAAAACGGTTGAAAAGAGCCGCCAAAAAACGAGAAAGACAAAAGAATAAAAAGGAATTGCTTGTTGACGATAAATGAAATAGGCAGACTGGACGAGGGTGCAACTCCCTCCACCTCCACCATAAACACATTAAGGTGTGCTTATGGGGGGTGTGGTAGGAATCGACAGATGTTGAAAGATTTATCAGAGAGTAATAGGTGGCAACCTCTCATGCTAATTAAACGCAAACGATAATAGTTTTGCATTAGCAGCTTAAACTGCTTAGGGTTTTGTGGATTGTACCTCGTAACAGAAACAATCCACGCTTTACTTTCACGCAAGAGTATGATATAAAAGAGTTATGAATAGCAAAGAGTTTAGTTTGATAATTGAGGGTGTGGTGAAAGAAAAGAAACCAATCTCATACATGGACGCAATAGTTTGGTATTGTCAAGAAAATGGCATTGAAATAGAAACTACTGCTCGTCTAATATCAAAACCATTAAAAGAAAAAATACAACTAGAGGCTCAAGAGGCAAATATGTTGAAGATAGAAAAAACAGGTACATTGCCGGTTTAATTATGTATGGTGGATTTGATGTATTTAAAATTTATTTGGCAGTTAAGAATCACTTTACTACCGATTATGATTATGAAAAATATGGTGGTAGAGTAAATGTTAAATTAGAAACTTTTACGAGGAGACATGATAGATATTTTTTTCATAAGCTTAGTAAGCGGTATAACGCCGATAGAGTCGTTGATTATTTTGTTAGTAATTTCGCCATTGATGATAGAAAGTGGATTGGTAACTTAATTAACAATGAAGGTACTGAAAATTATTCCAGATATAGAAAGTATAAAGAGGCTTTCGGATATCACTTTCGGAACGATTGTATGGCTATTGTTTATGATTTTAGCAAGCGTGGGATTTCTTTTGATGATGGCTTTCGTGTGGTTAACGGGCAACATCCTAGAGTTTTACGATTACTTATTCAAAGGAAAATTCACATCCAGACCGCCATCATACTTGATTCAATATTATCGTTTAGTAAGGTATGGTCTAAAGAAATTGAAGAAAAAATTGTATGGCCTAAAATTGCACATACGCTTGCCAAGTTGAGGCCGTTTGTGATATATAATCAAACTGAAGCAAAGTTAATTATGAAAGATGTATTTGTAAATGATGAAAGAAGTTAAAGACGAAATTACCAAATGGGTGCCAAAATTAGATGACAAAATTAAGGCATTGAATTCGTCAAGAGTATTTAAAAAGGTAACACCTAAAGGTGACCTATCCTGGTATATAAAATGGGTATCAAGTATAATTATAATTTTTGGTATGGTATTGTCTAGTGCGAACATTTATCCTATGAATATTTGGGTACACATGTTTGGTGTAACAGGTTGGTTGATAGTAGGTATGTTATGGCATGATAGAGCATTAATATTTTTAAATGGCATTGCAATATTTGTATTTGCAAGTGGATTGGTTAATCATTACTATGCAGGATAGAATACCAGATAAATTAGAAAGAATAGAAAAGAAGTTAGATAAGTTAGAAGAAAAACTTGATAATCATATTAAAGAAATATGGACGGTCTATAAACCTATAAAAGAACTTTTGAAGAGGTTGGAAAAATTCAAGTTGTGGTAAAATATTTTGACGAAGAATGGCCTAAAGAAGAAGAGATATTAAGAATAGGCTTAGAAATGTCAAGAAAAAATAAAGCAGATAGGTTTCCTACTGCTGATGAAAGATGGCCTAGAGGTGGTGAAGTGATACAAGAAAAAAAACCTATGAGAGCTTATATGATAGGCAATGGTGAAAGTAGAAAAGGTTTTGACCTATCAAGATTAAGAAACACAGGTAAAATTTTTGGTTGTAATGCTCTTCATAGAGAGTTTTTACCAGATGTATTGACAGCAGTTGACCACGGTATCATGCATGAAGTATATCACGCAGGTGTAGCTCAAAAAATACCATGTTACTTTAGAAGTTGGACAAAAGTGCCTTCTATGATGTATGAAAGTATGTTGTCTGGTGGTTTAGACAAATTAGAAGTTGACAAGATAAAAGAGGCAGGCAATTTCATAAAAGAAAATCAAAAGAATGACGCTACAGAGTTTGTAATGCATGGTGCAAATCTAAAAGGTCTAGTAAAAATTAAAAAAGAAACTGGTGAAATAGAGCCAACAAATATAAATCATGCAGTATTAAGAGTATCATGGATACAGAAGCCAGATTATTCTCATAGTCTATCAGATTTTATGCCTGATAAAAAAGACCATGGTTGGGCTTGTGGTGCAAGTGCTGGTTATATTGCATGTGAAGTATATAAAGCAAAAGAGGTGTATTTAATTGGTCACGATTTATATAGCACCAATGAGAAAGTTAATAATTTATTTGCAGGAACAGAGCATTATGTGTCAAAAGATAACTCTCCTACGCCTGCCGTGAACTGGATTAGACAATGGAAGGCTATGTTTGATGGTTTCCAAGATGTATCATTTTATAAAGTTAACAGATTTAATGACGGCCGTGACCAGGTCAATGGTCGTATTAAAGAGTGGGAAGGCACTAAAAATTTATTTTATATTGACTATTCCACGCTTGACAATATACTCTAATTGATGTATATTGTATCTAATATGCGTAACAAATATAATATTGCAAGATTATATTTCCTTCTGGCTGAATACTACTTTAGCGGGTATAAGGCATGGGCAAGGAGGGTTATGGCCGAATGGCTGAAGACACCTTGTTTAGTTGTGATTAGGGACCTATCTTCATCAAGAATGGGACGCTACCTGAAAGCTTGTGGGTAAATCCATGAATCCCACGAAGGACGCATATTGTTTATTAACGATTAACATGAGAAAGATTTATGAATAAAGGATTTGTAATACCTAAAGTAACATTCAGAACTAGAGAAGGTGATGAAGTTGAAACAGATGGCGGTTGTGCTATCGGTGGACAATGGGTAAATAAAACTACAGATGATTATTTTAAAAATAAAAGAGTAGTATTGTTTAGCTTGCCTGGTGCATTTACACCAACTTGTTCAAGTCAACAATTGCCTGGCTTTGAGGCGTTGAGTGATAAGATTAAAGAAAAAGGTATTGATGAAATTTATTGTTGTAGTGTTAACGACTCTTATGTGATGAATGCTTGGGCAGAAACCATGAATATTAAAAATGTAAAAATGATACCAGACGGTTCAGGTAACTTTACTAGATTTATGGGTATGCTAATTGGTAAAAATCACCTTGGTTTCGGCATGAGAAGTTGGAGATATATGGCAGTAATAGTGAATGGTGTAGTTGAAAAATGGTGGCAAGAACCAGGTATCAACAATGAGGGATTAGATGATGACCCTTATGTAGAATCTACACCAGAAAATGTAATGAATTATTTAAATGAGCAGTAAAACTTGTATAAATAATACTGAAGGCGAATTATACAGCCTACACAAATACAACGAATATGTTAATATAGGAGAATACATATGGATTTTGAAAGTCTAAAACAAAGTCAAAGTAATTTTGACGCAATCACAAAAGCTCTGGAAACAAAACTATCTCCAGAGGACCAATCAAACAAAAACAAATATCAAGATGACAGGTTGTGGAAACCTGAACTAGATAAAACTGGAAATGGTTATGCCATTATCAGATTTTTACCAGCGTCTAACGGAGAAGATATGCCGTGGCAAAGAGTGTGGTCACATGCATTTCAAGACAAAGGTGGTTGGTATATTGAAAACTCTCTAACTACACTAAATCAAAAAGACCCGGTGTCGGAAGAGAATACTAGATTATGGAATACTGGTGTTGATAGTGATAAAGAAATTGCTCGAAAGAGAAAAAGAAAATTATCATACTATTCTAATATCCTCGTAGTATCAGACCCTAAACATCCAGAAAACGAAGGTAAAGTTTTCTTGTTTAAGTTTGGTAAAAAAATCTTTGATAAGATTACAGAGGCAATGCAACCAGCATTTGATGATGAGAAGCCAATTAACCCATTTGATTTTTGGAAAGGTGCAAACTTTAAACTAAAAATCAGAAAAGTAGATGGTTATTGGAACTATGACAAATCTGAATTTGAGGGTGTATCGCAGATTAAAGAGTCAGATGACCAAATCAAAGCGATATGGGAAAAACAATACCCTCTTAAAGCATTTGTGGACCCTAGTAACTTTAAGACCTATGACGAACTCAAAGAGAAACTGAATAGGGTACTTACTGGTTCACGAATTACGGAGACCGTAGATAATGTTGACCTCCCACCACAGGAATCTACAACTTCCGTACAAATGCCTGAAGTAAA
>MDTE01174231.1_pt1 | contig 11634 bp, 8 predicted proteins | sample 811231 | NCBI WGS metagenome assembly MDTE01 (sample SAMN05326651, study PRJNA326480) | marine metagenome | isolation source: seawater | place: Indian Ocean: Red Sea | collected 2010
AAGCCGTTAAAGTGATCGAAGATCTAGCAACTCCAGATACTAAAACTCCTAAATCAACCGCAGAAGAACTTGCCCCCATTGTTGGTGATAAGGAGTTTGGCATTACACCTGAAGCAGAGGAATTTGACTTTGCAAAATTCTTGAGCAGTATTCCTCAAGAGGATTACACAGAGCAGCAATTAGAAATGCCCAAGATGCCTGGTGTACGAACTGACATCAGCGGTGGATCCGCAGGTGGTATCCGTCGTCGTCGTTCTAAGCGATCTCGTATGGGCTTTAATGCAATGGGAACGCGTCAACTTAATCGTGCTCCTGGTCAACGTCTCTCCCTTGGAGGCATTAATTACTGATGACAGCTAAACGCAGATATGATGCACTATCTAGCGAACGCTCTCAATTTTTAAACGTAGCAAAACAAGCTGCTGATCTTACTCTTCCCTACCTTATCCGTGGGGAAGAGCAGAACACCAGTGGGATGCGACATCTACCTACACCTTGGCAATCGATTGGAGCCAAAGGTGTTGTCACTTTAAGTGCCAAACTGATGCTCGCACTTCTCCCTCCACAAACTAGTTTCTTCAAACTACAAGTGGATGAAAGTATGCTTGGTCAGTTTGGTCCTGAAGTTAAATCAGAACTTGATCTTTCCTTTTCAAAAATTGAACGTACTATCCTAGATGCGATTGCTGCATCAGACGACAGAGTTGTTGTTCACCAAGCAATCAAACACTTAGTTGTAACAGGTAATGCTTTACTCTTCATGTCTAAGAAGGGTTTGAAGCTTTACCCATTGAATCGTTACGCACTAGAACGTGATGGCAATGGCAATGTAATTGAGATTGTCACCAAAGAACTAATTAATAAAGATCTACTTGAAGAAGAGTATCCAAGCTATAAGCCACCTGAACCAAATCTGGTGATGGATACCTCCTCTAGTAACGGAGAAGATATCGAGGTTTACACTCATATCAAACGTGAAGGATCTAGATTTATTTGGCATCAAGAAATCGACGATAAGATTCTACCTAAGAGTAAAGGTACTGCACCTCTCGATTCCAATCCTTGGATTGCCCTACGCTTCAATGTTGTAGACGGTGAAGCCTACGGTAGAGGTAGAGTAGAAGAATTCCTTGGGGATCTGAAGAGTCTCGAAGCATTATCTCAAGCTGTTGTTGAAGGCTCAGCAGCCGCAGCAAAAGTTGTATTTACTGTTTCACCTTCTAGCACTACCAAACCTTCTACACTTGCACAGGCTGGTAACGGAGCAATCATTCAAGGTAGACCTGATGACATCGGTGTTGTACAGGTAGGTAAGACAGCTGACTTTGCTACTGCTTATCAAATGATTCAAACACTTGAGCGTAGGCTAAGTGAAGCTTTCCTAATCTTGAGTGTTCGTCAGTCAGAACGTACTACTGCTGAAGAAGTACGTATGACACAAATGGAACTTGAACAGCAATTGGGCGGATTGTTCTCCCTGTTGACTGTTGATTTCTTGGTTCCATACCTTAACCGTAAGCTAAAGGTTTTCGCTGGTGCTGGTAAGATTCCAAAGATACCTGATGAAGTTGTCCGCATTACTATTGTTGCAGGTATCAATGCACTAGGCCGCGGCCAAGATCGTGATAGTCTGACTCAATTCTTGCAAACTCTTGCAGGAACTATGGGTCCAGAATCTATTGGTCAATACATTAATCCACTTGAAGTTGTTAAACGTTTAGCCGCAGCTCAGGGTATCGATATTCTCAACCTTGTTAAGACAGAAGATCAGATGCAGCAAGAGATGCAGGCTCAATCGCAACAAGCTCAGGATATGGAGATGACTAAGCAAGCTAGTAAGTTTGCTCAGGTTGACCAAGCCGCAGCGGAAGCTGAACTTAACGCAGAACAAAATTCAATTCCACCTAACTAATGGCAGAAACACTTACATATTCAGAAGAGTCTCCTGATAACACTGGTCTTAATGCTGATGAACAGGAGTCTCTTCAAATTGGAGAGAAGATGGAGCAGGAGCAATCCCAACTCCTTGCTGGTAAATACAACTCTCCAGAAGCACTTGAAAAGGCTTACCTAGAACTTCAATCTAAACTTGGTTCTAATGAGGAACAACCTAAAGAGGATGAACCTACACCAGAACCTGAAGATGAACCCAAGCAAGAGTCTGAAGAAACACCTAGCTCCAATTTCTTGGATCAGTTGTGGGAAGAATCACAAAATGATAGCGAAGAATACTCTGATGAATTGATGGAGAAACTCAATTCAATGAGTAAAGAAGATCTAGCTACAATGTATCTTGACCAGCGAAGCAATCAATCAGATGTAAAGAAAGAAGCTTCTGACTTTACTGATGATCAAGTTGAGCAACTCCAAGGTCTTGTTGGTGGTGCGGATCAATATACTCAGATGCTTAACTGGGCATCAGATAATATCAGTTCCCAAGAGGCTCAACTTTTTGATACTGTCATGAACAGTGGAGATCCTGCGAGTGCTTACTTTGCTATTCGTGCTTTAGGACAACAATGGGTTGAAGCTAAAGGTTATGAAGGTAATCTTCTACAAGGTAAGGCACCACGTAACACTACAAGTAAATTCCGTAGTCAGGCTGAACTTGTTGAAGCTATGTCTGACCCACGCTATGAAAACGACGATGCGTATCGTACTGATGTCATGGCTAAACTTGAGAACTCAGATCTTAATTTCTAATGTCACAACAATCTGATGTACTAAAGGCTTACGTGACACGTTTTGATCCTGAGCCTGAAGTAAAAAAAGAAGCAAAAACTGAAGAAGAAACTCCTGAAAAAGAAGAAGAGGAGTGAACAGTGTGGAAGGCACCTCAGAGTCGGACCTTCCATGCATTGGCTTTTGGCCCTTACGAGGATACCCATCAGCCGTCTAGACGGTGGGATAGACCACACAACTTCAAAGCTTTGAAGAGATTGATTAATACATTCTCTTAATTTAATGGCTCATCAAAATTCTACTCTGACCGCCGCTCTTACACGGCCTGGTCAGGATAATGCAGCGGGAGACGCCCGCCAACTGTATCTCAAGCTATTCAGCGGTGAGATGTTTAAAGGCTTCCAAAATAATACGATCGCTCGTGATCTGATTATGAAGCGTACACTGAAGAATGGCAAATCTCTTCAGTTTATCTACACTGGCCGTACCAAATCTGAGTTCCATACGCCTGGCAACAGCATCCTTGGTAACTCTGATGGTGCACCTCCAGTGGCAGAGAAGACGATCACTTGTGATGATCTTCTCATTAGTTCAGCCTTCGTCTACAATTTAGACGAGGTACTTTCTCATTACGACTTGAGGTCTGAGATCTCACGTAAGATCGGATATGCCTTGGCAGAAAAGTATGACCGTCTTGCATTCCGTGCTATTGCACGTGGTGCTCGTCAGGCTTCTCCTGTTACCAAAGCAGGTTATGTAGAACCCGGTGGTACTCAGATTCGTGTTGGTTCTACCTCCAACGATTCTGATGCTTACAGCTCTACTGCTCTAATCGAAGCGTTCTATAACGCTGCTGCTGCTCTTGATGAAAAGGGTGTCAGCATGGATGGTCGTGTGGGTGTTCTGAACCCACGTCAGTACTATGAGCTTATTCAAGCTGCCGGTACTAACGGTCTGATTAACCGTGACGTGACTGGTACTGCATTGCAGTCCGGTAACGGAATCGTTGAGATTGCTGGTATCAAGATCTACAAGTCCATGAACATTCCGTTCCTGGGTAACTACGGTACTAAGTACGGTGGTACTACTGGCGTTACTGATCCTCTGAACACTGGCTCCTTTGTGGGTGAATCTCTCGAGGATGCTGATGGTTCAGTGACTGGTATCAACAACGATTACGGTACTGCTACTCAGTTCGGATCCGCATCTTGCGGTCTGATCTTCCAGAAAGAAGCAGCCGGTATGGTTGAAGCTATCGGTCCTCAGGTGCAAACCACCAGTGGTGACGTGTCCGTTGTCTATCAAGGCGACGTGATGCTTGGCCGTCTGGCATGTGGCGCGGACTACCTGAATCCCGCAGCCGCTGTTGAACTCGTCGTTGGTACTGATCCTTCTGTGGATTCCAACGGTGTTGTCAACACCACGGGTGCAGCCGCATTCTGATTTTTATACATGGGGATCCTTCGGGGTCCCCTTTTTTTATCTATGTAAAACATGGCAACCCTAACTAACACTGAACTTGACGCTGTTAATGACATACTTAACTCTATTGGTCAAGTAGCTGTAGACACTCTCAGTAAAACAAACCCGGACGTTTCGCTTGCACTAAGTACTCTCAGACGTGTTAGTAGGGAAGTACAGTCTGAAGGTTGGTCTTTCAACTTTGAATATGATGTTGAATTACCTGTTAATAATACTACCAAACAAGTCGCGGTAGGTGACACATACCTATTTGTAGACGGAACAAAAGACCACCCGGAATTTGATCTAATTGTCAGAAATGGCAAGCTTTATGATTTAGTTGGTCAAACCGATAAATTTGAAACCGACAAAGTTAAAGTAAATAGAGTCCTACTTCAGGATTTAAATCAACTTCCACACTATGTGATTGATTACATTACTGCCCGTGCAGCTGCAATGGCATCTACCAGAATGGTTGGCGATCCCACTCAGTATCAATTCTTGAGGGAACGAGAAGAAGCAGCTCGTGCACGTCTTATCGAAAATGATTGCAAGGTAGGAGATTACTCTTACTTCGGACATCAACACGGAAGACAAAATTATTATACAAGTTATCAACCTTTCCAAGCATTAAGTAGGTAATGGCAGCAGTAACTCAGAATATCCCATCTTTTCTAGGTGGGATATCAACACAACAGGATACTAAAAAAACACCCGGACAATTAGCAGACTCTATCAATGCTTACCCAGACCCTACCTTTGGCTTAAATAAAAGGCCTGGTCTTAAGTATTTGAGACAGTTGGTTCCCAATACACAACATATCAAATACCAAGACGCTAAATGGTTTGTTATTAATAGGGACAATGATGAAGTCTATCTTTGTGCTATTCACAAAGAACCTAACGAAAGCCATGATGGTATCTCCATTTGGAACCTTAGATCTACAAGTGTAAATGTCTTTCCCCCTGTAACTATCACCAGTGAAACTACGACAGGGGCAAATACACACCCATATCTAAACCCATCTTCATCAAATAAAAAACCTAACGAAAGCTATGAAGTTGTAACCATTCAAGATACAACCTTCATTGTCAATAAGAATACTACCGTTCAGGAACTACCTGCTCCTGCTTCTTATGTAGCTAATCAATGGGCTACTGTTCGGATTAAGACTGTAGACTATTCAGCTAAATATAAGATTCAACTAGATGGTACTTGGTACACCTACGATTCTAGAAATGGAGATGATACAACATCATCTCTTTCTTCACACACAGATGCTCTAGATGCTGACGAGATCTTGTCTGGTTTATCAGCCTTACTGCCTAGTACTTATGATGTATATCAAACCAGCAATACTCTAGAGATCTTCAAGTCTAGTGGTAATATCAAAGTTCAAGCTCGTGGTGGTAAAGGTGGTAAAGCCTTAGAAGCATTTGTTACTAAGGTAGATAGTATTTCTGATCTACCAGACGAATCAGTTCAAGGTAGAAAAGTCAAGGTTGCACCTTTGAATGCAAACAGCCTAGCTTATTGGGCAGAGTTTGAGACTGAAGAAAATACCCCACAGTCCATTGGCAAAGGTTCCTGGATTGAATGTAGAGATCCTGCTGTATCTCCAGGTCTCAATGGTGATACCATGCCCATTGAATTGAAGAATACTACTTTAAATGCTTTTACGATCCAAACGATCAAAGAAATAAATGATCCAACTACCTCTGGCTGGACCGAAAGATTGGTAGGTGATCTGAAGACTAACTCCTCTCCTAGTTTTGTTGGAAAAAAAATTAGTAATGTTTTCTTCCACAACAACAGGCTTGGATTCTTGTCGGGTGATAATGTTATCCTAAGTCAATCTGGGGAATACTTTAACTTCTATCATATTACTGCCTCAGCACTTTCTGATGCTGATCCTATTGATGTATCTACTTCTAGCGTTAGGCCTGTCAATCTTACGAGTGCTCTCCCTTCTCCACAAGGTGTATTGCTATTCTCCAAAGACCAGCAGTATGTTTTGTATTCTGAGAGTGGTAACTTAACTCCAAAAGATTCACTCATTAATGGTATCTCAGCTTATGAGATGGATACTAAAATTAAGCCCGCAGATACTGGTAGGTTCTTATGCTTTGCTAGTAAGAGTGAGGCTTATACTCGTGTCTTTTCATTCCAACCAAGAGAGACTGGCTTACCTGATGTAGTAGAGATAGGGAAAATTATACATACGTATATTCCTTCCAATATCCAACATATGGTTACTAGTACTCAGAACAATATGGTTGGGTTCTACGGAACTGATGACACATCTGAAGAGAGCGGTAGGAATATTTACTTCTTTAAAAACTTCAATGATGGTGAGAAAAACGCCATGCAGTCGTGGTTCAAATGGCGACTACCTGGCCGTATTTATCATGTAGAACTTATTAACGATAGGATCTATGCCATTGTTGAAACCTGTGGTTTTATCTCAGCACTGACAGCGAACCTTACTAGCTCTCCTATTGATAGACTTGTCACCACAAATACTGGCAAGGTTATTACCCCTTATATTGATTTCTATACTTTCCCCAGCAATATCACTTACGCCAATGGTGTCAATAAGTGTACTGTACCTTACAACTGGGACTGTTCACCTTACAGCAGTCTAAAGCCAGTAGTCATGCTTGCTGGTGAAAATGTTGAATACGATGTACAGGGTCAACAGGGTGGTGGATTTATCAATACTGGTGCAAATCAAGAGGGTGGTGGTGGTCCAAATCAAATACCTAATGACAGGGCAGGAACCTTTGTAACTCCTACTGTGACTACTGAAAGTGGTGTTCATTACTGGTCTTTTCCAGACGTTGATTACTCACACCCTGATAACCACCAAAAGGTCATTATTGGTTATCGCTTTGACTTTGAAGTTGTTCTACCAACTATGTACTACCAAACACAGCCTGAAGGTAAAGCACCTGATTATTCAGCGTCTCTTGTTATCTCAAGAATGAAGTTCTCTCTTGGAGAATCAAATGCTTTTGATTTTGAAATAACGGCTGCTGGTAAGGACAAGTACACTAAGGTTGAATCTAACATCAGAGCTGATTACTACCTGGCTAATGATATTACTATTGAGGATTCTGTGGTAGCAGATATACCTATTTATCAACGAACAGAGAATTTTACTTTGAAACTTACTAGCGATAAACCCCTACCACTGTCTCTCCAATCACTCAAGTGGGAAGGTATTTATTCACCACGATATTATAGGAGGACTTAATAATTGGATCCATTTACTATTATATCTGCTGGATTAACAATTTTCAGCGCCATTATGGGAGCATCGTCACAAAGTGCGGCGGCTGCTCACAATAAAAAACAAGTTAAAGATCAACGTAAATATGCTAAAAAGCTTGCGAAACTTAAAACACAAGAGCTGATAGATTCTACTGAATATGCAAAAGATTCTTATGATATTGCTGTAGCCAATTACAACTTGGAAAGAGAGTATCAAGAGAAGCTGATGACAGATCAGTGGATCCAAAGTGTTAATCTACAGAACAAAGCATATAACGATAGTGTTGATGCTTTCAATGCATCGGTTGAAGCGCATGATGAGCAGGTTGACTTTAATAAAATCTCAGCTGACGTAGCTATACGTGACTCTCAACGTGTAAGGCAAGAAACTTACGATGATCTTGCATTCCAAGCTGAAGATATACGTATTGAATTAGAGTCTGGTCGTGAAGATAGAAGGCTTCAACTTAAAGACTTAGATAAAGAAAAGAGACAATCAAAACGTCGTTACAAACTTGAGAAGAAAGGCATCAAACGTGATCTTGAGGCTGCTCGTGACCAATTCAACACTTCTATGTCTGAGCTTACCGCTCTTACTGATTCTGCTCGTGCAGAGACAGCAGAGAAGCTTCGTGTTCAACGATACGAATCTCTTCTAGAAGAAGGTAAATTTAGATCCAAAGGAATGGCCGGACGAAGTGCACTAAAAGCACAACGTTCAATGGCTGCCCAAGATGCATTTGCCCAGCAAGCTATTGTTGATGCACTGATGCGTAATGATCGTATGTCTAATATTGAAAAGCAGAAGCTTGTAGACAACATCAATCAGCAAAGGAAGTCAGCTAAGTATTCTATTCAAATCTTGAATGCCAAGATCCGTGAAGATGTTGAAAACCGCAATGCACAACGTCTAGGTATTGGCCTTAAAGAAGTTCAAGCTGGTCGAATGGCTGGATTCAATCTTGAAAAACTAGAGAAATCTAGATTAAGTGCTGATGGTCAATATCAAGCTGAACTTACTCAGATTCGTCTGGATAGGTATGCAGCCAATATTGCTGCACAAAATAACTTACTGAATGAGCCTGATAAACCTAAGCCTTTGCCGCGTCCATATATGCCACCTGAACCTATTATTCAGGAACCCCTAGAGCCTGATTTTGAGGCTGTCAAAAAGCTGAATAAGAAAGCTGGACAGGCAATTCCTGAACCTTATGCACCTTCTGCTGTGTATACGTGGGGTCAAGCGGCTGGCAAGATTGCTCAGGCAACAGCAACACTACGGCAAAGGACGCCTCAAAATCCATTAACACCTGCACCTTCACCTGCACCTTCACCTGCACCAACTAACTATCAAATACCTCAGGCAGCAACGCCTATTTCGACACCTTCTTTCTGATGGCAAAATTTACTGGGTACGCCCGGAGCAGAGGATTCCAACGAATCCCTGTTCGTGATGAGTCAAAACAAATACAGCAGGCAAGCCAGGCTGCCCTACGGGACATGCAGGCTTACCAGCAACAAGCAATTACTAATGCAAATAACCATCTCCAAGCACTTCGCGAGAAGCATGCTATTGAGAAGGAAACAAGAGCTATCAATGAAAGCATCCGTAGAGAATATGCCTCAGCTCATATTGATGCTTTCACTAGAAACATGGAGGCACAAGCCAAAGTACAAAAGGCTAATGCTGAAAGAGAGCAAGGTAGATACAATGAGTTAATTGCCTTCTCTGATACTCTTGGTCAACTTGCTGATGATCAATTTGAAAAACAAAAGGAAGATCAGCTAAACATTGCTAATGGCATTGCTGCTAAGGTTGGTCTTACTTCAGAACAGTTCCAGCAACTTAAATCGCTGGAAAGTGTACTGGACGATAATGAGCGTTATCAGGCTCCTGTCTATCAGGAGATGATTGCTCGTGGAGCTAGTGCTGATGATCTCAACGCAATTATTAACTCCAGCGGTTGGACACGTTATCAGTTCGGCGTAGCTTCTATGAAGAAGTCTGGAGTTAGCCTTGAACGCTTCCTCTCAGACAACGGTGATGTTCAATATGATGGGTTCTCTACAACCCTAAATGCTGCTAAGAATAGAGGTCTTCCTGAGTATGCAGACATCTTGCAGCGCATGCAGCAAGACTACATTACTCAGAACCTTTCAGGTTTTGATCCAGCATTTATTGCTCAGTATGGCAAACCTTCTATGGATCGTACTCTTGCTCGCAGGCAAGAGTCAGCTGCCAAACGAAAGGAGACAATTGATGCTGATATCTATGATGGTGCCCAAAGGCAAACCTGGCGTAACCTCGCACAAGATGGTGCTGAGGCATTCATCCAACGTGTACAGGATCTAACAGGTCCAGATAAAAAGAACTTTAAGCGTACACTTGCTGCTAACGTTCCTTATTGGATTGAGATGCTAGAGACCGGTGGAGCACCGGATAATTTTGTAGATAATCTATCTGATGTTCAACTACAGATAGGTAATCAAAAGCAAAGTTTTGGATCTCTTCATTCTGATGTTATTCAACAGCTTCGTCAGGCTGAAACTAAGGGCACACGCCAAGAAATTAAAAATATCCAAGCTGAACATGATCTTGATAGAGCAGAAACTGAACAGTTGATGCGTCAAGTTGTCGAAGGGATGAATGAGAAAGCTCGAACTGGAGAACTTACTTATCCTGATCTAATGGCTACTATTGAAAAGATGAGCCTAGACCCTCGATTCACTGAGGCGGATATTGATAAGGTAAGAGCATTTCTTCCTAAAACTCCATCTGCTATTGCAGCTAAGAATACAATTGATCAATGGGATCTTCAGTATGCACGTACAAGAGAACTACCTTCTTTTGCAGAGATTAACTCTTCACCGCTAACGCCAGATCAAAAGATTAAATGGTTTGATAAGCGATCTGAAGAGATTGATAAAGGTTTTACTCAAGAGTATAAATCACGCCGTGATGAATTCATCAAATCAGCTATTTTGCGTGAGCTTGAAATTACAGATGTAACTGAAACCACTTGGTCTCAATTGGACCCTTCTGTTCATAATCTCTTTTACAAACTTCAGGAAGATTACGACGATATCTATGGCTCCGACCTTACTCAAGATGAAAATACAAGACATGAGAATTCTCAAAAACCGATCATTGCTCGTCTTCCCTCTGGCGGTAGTGACAAGCCTTTTTACACTTTTGATGGTGAAGGGTTTACTGGGAAAGTAAAATCCTTATCACTTCCACAGTCTCCTCCATCAGTTGTGACAAGGACTCAGGTTGACGAAATGTTGAAAGATGGTAATGAGAATAAACTGTATACTCAACAAATTGTACCTGTATCAATATTAGAAAACTATTTAAATGACATGAGTTCGGGTAAGCGTGTGCAAATGCCTGAAGCAATTCAATACATTTCACAAAGGTTAGGTGTTCCACCAATGCTTATACTAGAAGCTCAAATCGATGTTGCTAATGCAACTGATGGTGGGAAAAGAGAAGTCCGACTCCCTCAAAAAGCAGAAGACTTTTTCAGTTATGTAAAAGGTACGCCTGACAGCACAATCTCTAAATACATTCAAAGTCGTTACCACAGCCGTAATCGGGCATCACGTGCATTAGTTGGTGGTGGTCTACCTGATCTTTATTCAGTCACTACAGAACCTCTTGTACTTGGTGCTGCACTTCTTTATGAGAATGGTGTGACAGATCGTGAGAATATGATCACATTCCTTGCTATCAAAATTGGAGAAAGTTCTAAGGATCCGACCGCACAAGGTGACTATCAAACTCCTGATGGAAGGATTGTCCCAAGAGGAACTCCCGGTGCAACACCTCAATCCCATGGCTGGTATCAACACCATATGAGTGACAAACCTGGCTGGAATAATATTGGTGCAAAGCGTAGGGCTGAATGGACAAAATTGCTAGGCATGGATCGCCCATTTAAAAACTCTGATCTTTATGATCCCGCCATTTCTACTCAACTTGCAGTGCACCTTTGGAAGGGAGGCGGTTTTAACCACTGGACAGTTTACAAAACTGGAGCGTGGAAAAAATATGTCCAGGAAGCTACTGCTGCTGTAGACCGCTGGGAAGCTGATGCACGTAAAAGTACTTGGAATAAATCTTCCAATATGACTCCTGAAGCACAAAAAGCACTGGGGATTAACTAATGGATAGAATTGATTTAACTGGTAGTTATACCCCAGATGTTTCTGAA
>MDTE01002829.1_pt1 | contig 11632 bp, 11 predicted proteins | sample 811231 | NCBI WGS metagenome assembly MDTE01 (sample SAMN05326651, study PRJNA326480) | marine metagenome | isolation source: seawater | place: Indian Ocean: Red Sea | collected 2010
CAAAAGATCAGCGTGGTCGGCAAACTGAAGGCCGTAGCCGGTTTGATGCCGTTTTCGGTCATCATCTTCATGGTGATGGGTCTGATCATGTTGGGCGTCGCGACCCCGTCGGAATCGGCGGCGACCGGCGTGCTTGGCGCGATCCTGACGGCCGCCTATTACCGTCGTCTTAGCTTTAAGATGCTCTTCGAAGCCGTGGGCGAAGCCGCACTGCTTGCCTGCGTCGTGCTGCTGATCCTGTGCTCGGCCGTGATGTTCACGCAGCTGCTGGCCTTTACCGGCGCGACCTCCGCGCTGACCGAGGTCGTCACGTCGCTGGAAGTGAACCGGTGGGTCATGTTCTTCATCATGATGGCGCTGCCCTTCATTCTCTGCATGTTCATTGACCAGCTGGGCCTGATGCTCATCGTGGTGCCGATCTACCTGCCGATCCTCAAGGCGCTGGAGTTCGATCCGGTATGGTTCTGGCTGTTGTTCCTGCTGAACATCACCCTTGGCGCGATCACACCGCCCTTCGGCTACGTGATGTTTGCGGTTAAAGCCGCCGCCCAGGACGTGTCCATGGGCGAGATTTTCAGCGCTTCGTGGCTGTTCGTCGGGTTGACGCTGATCGGCATGTTCATCATGGCGGTATTCCCGGAAATCGTCACCGTCCTGCCCGACTTCGCGAATTCGCTGGCGCAGTAGCGCGCTCCTCAAACAGGGACCGAACTTCAATTGTCATCCCGGCCTTGTGCCGGGATCCTTTGTAATTCCGGGTAGGTTTCGGTCGTAAAAAAAATGGACCCCGGCACAAGGCCGGGGTGACAGTTGGTGTAAGCGTGCGAATAGGCTTTCAGCGCAGCTGAACGCCTTCGTTCTCGCCGTCGAGGAAGATGTTCGGCTTCAGAAACATCGACAGGATCAACGCACCGTCATCGGTCCAGGCATCGTGCCGGCTGCCTGCCGGCCGCCAGACATAGTTCCCCGCGGTCAGGGTTCCTTCGTCGTCGGTCAGCGTGCCTTCGAGGACGAATGTCTGTTCCAGGGCGACGTGTTCGTGAAACGTCAGCTTCGATCCCGGCGCCCATTTGAACAGCGCGGTCATCATGCCGGTTTCCTCGTCCTCCATCAGAACCTTCATCTCGATCCCTTCGCAGGGCGTCGGTTTCCACGGGATGTCGTCAACCTCGACGAAGCGCGATGCGAGATCGGAAAGATTCTCGTGTCCTTTGAAAAGCGGCGTGACGATGGCCATGAGCGTGCCCTCCAAGTATGCAATTTTGGAGACAGTGTCTTACGGTACCCGACCGGACGTCAAGCCGCCGCCCGCAAACCTGCCTGATTTTCGAATTAATCCGCGTACGCGGATTTGCGCCGGCCTGCCGTTTGGGCTTAAGCCGCGTCGGAGAAAGCGGGCCTCGGCGCTTCGCCGGCAATCGATGTCCGGCGCAGAACACGCGACATCGACGGATCAAACCACGTGCGAGCATGTAGCGTGCACAGATTGTCCCACATCACCAGATCGCCGGGCGTCCACAGATGTTCGTAAGTGTGGGCAGGGTCTTCCAGCACCTGAAATAGGTCTTCCAGCAGCGCATCGCTCTCTGCCCGGTCCATCCCGACGATATGATCCGTCATCAGGCGATTGACATAGAGCACTTCTCGGCCCGTTTCAGGGTGCCGGATCACGACCGGATGTTCGTACCGCGGTGCGTCGGGCGCACTTTCCTTGGATTTTACCGTGGCATTTGCGGCGTAGTCGTAAACGTTATGCGCCCGCAGACCCTTTAGTTTCTCCTTTGTCGCGGCGTCGAGCAACTCGTAGGCACGATATGCATTCGAAAACTTGGTGTTTCCGCCCTCCACAGGGATTTCGATCGCAAACAGGATCGTCGCCCGCGACGGATTTTCGTAATAGCACTGGTCGGTGTGGAACTGCATTTCGCCATCGGGCAGCACGCCGTCCATGCCATCCACCGATTTGTTGGCGACATACATGAAATTCTGCGGACCCTCTTCGACGACCTGCAGTGTGCGGACTTCCTGGCGCGGGCCGAACCATTCGGTGAAAGCGAGCTGATCGGCTCCCGTCAGATCCTGCCCCGGAATGACAATCACGAAATGATCCAGCCACACCTGGCGGATGTCGTTCATGGTCGCGTCGTCGAGACCGCCGCTGAGATCAACGCCGGTAATTCTGGCACCCAGAGCAGCCGACAGGGGGTTCACCGAAACCGCCACGAGAAGCCTCCCATATCCTAATACTTCGATATCTAAGCATTAGGATATTTGATGATCCATCGCCTGTCAAACCTCGTCCGGGGGTGGCCCGCGACTGATCGAGGGTGATTTGATCACAGAGTATCGCTAGGCTTTGGCCAAACACTCAAAAGGGAGATTACACCATGCGTCTGGGCTATTTCACGATGCCGATGCATCCGCTGGATACCGATTACACCACCACGCTCAAGCAGGACCGCGAAGCGATTATGCTGTGCGACAAGATGGGGTATCACGACGCGTTCGTAGGCGAACACCTGACCGACGATGCCGAAAACATCACCAATTCCATGCTGTTCCTGGGCACCCTGATCCACAGCACGGAAAATATCATCCTCGGCACCGGCACCACCAACCTGACGCATACGCATCCGGTTCTGGTCGCGAGCCACGCGGCGATGTTCGATCATCTGGCGGAAGGCCGGTTCATTCTGGGCATCAGCCCGGGCACGCTGCGCTCGGACCGGGAAGTCCTGGGGATCGCGAACGAAGACATCAACAAGATGTTCGCGGAATCGATCGACGTGATCCTCGCAATCTGGGAAGGCGAACCACCCTACCGAATCGACTTTCCGGACAATCGCTGGACGGTGACGACGGAGGTCACGCTGGACGCGCCCTACGGCACCGGAATCATGCAAAAGCCCTTCCAGCGGCCGCGCCCCGAAATCGTCGGTACAGTCGTCGCCCCCTTTTCCAAGGGCGTCTTCGAGATGGGCAGGAAGGATTTCCATCCGATCTCGGCCAACTTTCTGTTCGACAAGTGGGCCGCCACGCATTGGGACGGCTATGCCGAAGGCTGCGAGGCCGCGGGCCGCACCGCGGATCCGGCGGACTGGCGGATTGCCCGAACGGTATTCGTCGCCGACGACGACAGGATCGCCGAAACCTATGGTAAGACCGACGCAAACAGCCCGTACCGGTTCTACTACAACCAGCTGGTCTACAAGCTGACCAAGGGCGGGCGTCAGGCCGTGTTCAAGCATCACAAGGACGAACCCGACGAGGCGATCACCATCGACCGCGTGCTGGACGACCTGGTGATTTGCGGCAGCGTCAACAGCGTGGTCGACCAGATCCTCGCCTTCCACGAAGTCACCGGCCCGTTCGGCGAACTGGTAATTGCCGGCATGGACTGGGTCGACGAGGGCCTGACCAAACGCTCTCTGCAACTTATGGCCGAAAAGGTGATGCCGCGGGTGAACGCGGCGCTGGGCGAATCCACCGGCGTTGCCGCGTAATAGCACCCGCTGTTCCACGGATTTCCGGGACTGTTAACCATGGGTTAACTAATCGGTGACGCCGCCCGAATTCGGCATTAATCTCTGCTTAACTTTTCGCATCACCGCGTCACTGCAGAGTTGTAGATATGTCGGAAACATGGGTTCGCAATTGCTGGTACGTCGCCGCTCCGTCGCATGAAATCGGCCGCCAGCTCCTAGCACGGACATTTCTGAACCAGCCCGTCGTCCTGTACCGCAAGGAAGGCGGTACCGCCGTCGCGCTGGAAGACCGCTGTTCGCACCGCTTCCTGCCGCTGTCGAAGGGGTTCCTTGTCGGCGACCGGGTGCAGTGCGGATATCACGGTATAGAATTCAGCTGCAACGGCGTCTGCGAACACGTTCCGGGCCAGAAATCAGTCCCGGCGGGCGCCGATATCCGGTCCTTCCCGATCGCTGAAAAATGGCAGTTCGTCTGGATCTGGATGGGAGACCCGGCGCTTGCCGACGAAGACCTGATACCGGATATCCCGCGCAACGACCATCCGGACTGGACGCCCATCGTCGGTGACACGCTCTATATCCGGGGCGATTACCGGTTGTTCCTCGACAATCTTATGGATCCCAGCCACGTATCCTTCGTCCACCGCACCACGCTGGGGACCGACGATGTCGCAGAGATTCCCCAGATCGCTTCGCAGGACGGCGACGTCGTAAAAGTCACGCGCTGGATTCTCGACCGCCCGGTGGCGCCGGTCTACGCCAAGATCAGCAAGCTGACGAAATTCGGCGAGTTCAAGAACAACGTGGACCGCTGGCAAATCATGACCTTCACCGCGCCGCACATGGTAGAGGTCGACATGGGAAGCTGCCTTGCCAATACCGGCGCGCTGGATGGCGACCGCTCGCAAGGATTCGAGCTGTATTCCTACAACCTGATTACGCCGGAAACCGAGACGTCCAGCTGGTATTTCTGGTCGCACACGCGCCCCTTTGCGCATGAAAATCAGGAACTGAGCGACACCATCCGCGCCAATTTCATCGAAGCCTTCATAGAGGATATCGATGTCATCGAAGGCGTGCAGGCGGGTCTCGACCGGCATCCGCATCTGACCCCGGTCAATATCGGCGTCGATGGCGGCGCCATCCGGGCCCGCCGCGTGATCACAAAAATGATCGCCCGGGAAGAAGACGTGATGGTCGAACCAGAAGCGGCACAGGTCCACGCCGCGGAATAACGCCCTTCCGACATGGCGCGTCCTCCCCGCCGGAACGTACCGTTTGGACCTTCAAGGAGCGCTGCCTGCCTGACAGTAGGATGGATCGTTCTAATCTTGTGGCTGGCACTAACGGGGTGCCTTTTCGCGGCAGCACTCATTCTTATCGTTGGAGCTATATTCGGGCCGTTTTTCTTATGAGAGGTCTCGGCAATCAGCCAATGGCGCGCCGGATCATTCGCACGTTCCTGTCTGCAAATACCATTCTCATGTTTGGGTTCGCAGCGTCAGCCATTGTGGCAGTACTTTTGTGGGCGCTGCTGGAATTCGTCGCATAAGGTGCCGCCCCGCTGTTTCTGAACTCCGACGGACTGCCTTCCGTCAGCGTTCTCCTGCTGATCTCCATGTTCGCAGCGGCATTTTCATCCGGGGTCGTGCAAAACTCGGCAAAAATGGAGGAACACAGGATAATCCTTCTGTTCCGGAAGCCAGTTCACCGTGCGATCTCGGCTACGGCGAGAAAACTCGCCGCGCCGAACGCGCTATTTGCCGCGATACTCTTCCCACTTTGTCTCTGGATCGTTTTTGAGGAAAGTGAACTTATTCCGGAGAAGCTGGCAGCTTACATCGCACTTGCCGTCCTCGCTTGTTCCCTGGCATGTCTGGCGTTCTTCTGGTTATACCTGTTACCCCGGGTGTACTTCGTTGCATCCCGTCTGCTGTGGCGGCAGATCAAGCGCGGAAACTGACAAAACGAAGAACATCAAGCTTGGTGCAACCGTCTACTCCGCCGCCTGCCCCTTTGCGTCGGCGCCGGTTTCCGTATTACCTGGCACCAGATCCTGCCACCGTCCCGATTGCGGGATGATCGTGTCGGGGACGGCCACCACATCGGAATAATCCGTCACGTGCAGGCCTAGCGGGTCTTCGCCGGCTTCGTTCATCGCCACTGACTCCAGGAGCCGCCGACGCAGGCGTATCACCGCTTCGTCGCTGGGGACGAGATATTCCTGCGTGCGGTCGACGATCGGCGTCATAGACATGGCGATCACTGAATCTTCCTGCTCGATCCCCGCGAACCCGGACCAGTTGCGGTCCATGCTGTCGCGGTCCTGACCCAGCCGGTCGTCCCAGCTGGCATGGAAATTGCAGCCCTCATACGTCCAGAAACGCGGATCGGCGAGGCCCATGGTATCGATGATGACGTCCCGGTCCTGTTTGTCCGGTCCGTGAAACACCAGATAGGTCGCGGTCATTTCGTCGGTCATGGGGATTTCGAAAACGTAGAACTGGAACGTGTTGGCCGGGATGATCCGCCCGGTCGGGAACATCACGGGCGTGATCCGCACGCTCCAGGCCGGATCGCCGTTTTCGTCCCGACCGCCGTCCCGTAGTGCGGCGTACTGGAAACCATAGGCCGTGTTCTCGATCCCGAGATCGGGCGTTTCCTCGAACACGGTCGACGACATGTACATGCCGGCCTTGCTGGCGTCGCCGCCATATTCGTCCGTCTCCGCGCCCCAGCCCTTGCCATCGTCCTGATCGGTCTTGCCATCGACGAACGCGGAATCCTTCCAGCCCGGGTTCATCATGTTCATATGCAGGATGCCGACATGGGCGGAATCGACCCCGCCTTCGTACAGCTGCAGGTAATTTGCCGGGTTGTTGATGCGCAGCACCACATAGTTTTCCGGTGGCGCTTCGAACCAGCCGTATTTCTGAAAGGGCGGCTGCTGCGCCGGTTCGCCGAGAAAGGTCCAGATCATGCCGCCGGCTTCGACCACGGGATAGGACGGCTGTTTGATTTTTCCCCGTACGTTTGACGACCGGTGATTGGGCGTCTCCAGGATGGTGCCGTCGCAAGTGAACTTCCAACCGTGCAAAAGGCAGCGCAGGCCGCCTTCCTCGTTGCGGCCCAGTGCCAACGACGCCCGCCGGTGCACACAGAATTCGTCCAGCACGCCGAGATTGCCGTCGGTATCGCGGAACACGACCAGGTGCTCCCCCAGCAGCTGGGTACGCAATGGCGCGCCGTCGGGTTCGGCCACCTGATGCGCCGAGGCGACCGGCAGCCAGAACCGCCGCATCATCCGGCCCATCGGTGTATCGCGCCCGGTACGGGTCAGGGTATCGTTTTCCTCGTGCGTCAGCATGAGATGTCTCCCCTACTCCGCCGCCACCGCCGGCGTCTCGAATGCGGTCACGGGCGGCGCATCCCCGTCGTAGCGTTCGACCTCGACCAGCGCGGTCTGCGCCATGCAGCTTTGCGCCAGCTTCGACGAGCCCTTATCGATCGTCAGCACGTTTGGATTGCCGTGCTTTTCGAGACTGCCGATATCGCTCGCATCCAGCGGATCGAACCACGCCCCGGTAGACAGCCGCACCACGCCGGGTCGGATACGATCGGTCACGTCGGCACCTGCAAGACAGGCCCCGCGACCGTTGAACAGCCGAACCACATCGCCTTGCGATATGCCACGCGCCGCCGCATCGTCCGGGTGAATAGAGACCGGTTCGCGGCCGGCGATCTTTGTGTTCTGGCTGGGCTCGCAGAAATCGAGCTGGCTGTGCATGCGCCTGAGCGGCTGGTTCGAAATCAGATGAAGCGGATGCGCATCGGTCTTGTCGGACCCCAGCCATTCTTCCGGCTCCAGCCAGGCGGGGTGGCCGGGACAGTCGTCGTAGCCGAACCCATCGATGGTCTCGGAGAAAATCTCGATCCGGCCGGACGGCGTTTTCAGTGCCATTTTCTCGGGGTCCTCCCGAAAACCTTCGAACAGGATGGAGGAATCTTCCGGCGTCTGGAATTCCCAGAACCCGCGCTCCCAGAACGTATCGAAATCGGGCATCTCGATATCCTGCTTCTGGGCCGATTTCTGCGCCGCGGCATACATATGGCCCAACCACGCCATCTCGTCGCGCCCTTCGGTGTAGGCATCGGCCACCCCGAGCCGCTCGGCCAGCCCGGAAAATATATCGTAGTCGCTGCGCGCCTCGCCGAGCGGCGGTACGGCCTGATACATGGCAACGAAAAACCGGTCGCGCAGCCCGGCGGAAATGTCATTCCGTTCCAGCGTGGTCGTTACCGGCAACACCACATCGGCGCGCCGTGCGGCGGGTGTCCACCAGGGCTCGTGCACGATAATGCTCTCCGGTTTCTGCCACGCTTTGAGAAACCGGTTGAGATCCTGTTGCTTGTGGAACGGATTTCCACCCGCCCAGTACACCATCCGGATATCAGGATAGGTCAGCCGCTCTCCGTTGAAATCGTAAGTTTCGCCCGGGTTGAGCAGCATATCCACCACGCGGGCCATGGGGATATAGGTGCTGACGGCATTGCCGCCCTTCGGCAGCCCGAAATTGGGCATCTTGGAGGCCTGTTGGCCGATGGTCGCGTTGGACCCGTAACCGATGCCGATGCCGCCGCCCGGCAGGCCGATCTGGCCCAGCATCGCGGCCAGCGTGATCGCCATCCAGCAGGGTTGTTCGCCGTGGTCGCAACGCTGCACCGACCAGCTGACGGTGATCATCGTGCGCGTCGCCGCCATGCGGCGGGCAAGATCGCGCAGCCGGTCGGCATCGATACCCGTAATCGCCGCCGCCCAGTCGGCATTCTTCGCGACACCGTCGGTGTCGCCCAGCAGATAAGGCTCGAATTTTTCGTAGCCTTCGCAGTAGCGGTTTAGGAAATCGCGGTCGTGGAGATTTTCCGCGACCAGCGTATGCGCCAGGCCGAGCATCAGCGCCGTATCCGTGTTCGGACGCGGCGCGATCCAGTCAACATCGACCTCGTCGATGAAATCGTCGCGCACCGGGCTGACCTGCACGATGTCGATGCCGGCGCGCCGCGCATCGCGCACGTGATCCTGCGTTTCGTGCCGGCCGATCCCGTCCTTCGACACCTGGCTGTTCTTTGGCGAGATGCCGCCGAAGGCGACCAGCATTTTGGTGTTGGCGACGATGTTGGGCCAGCTGGTGGGGCGCATCACCGGTTCCATCCCGCCGGTCACGCGCGGCACGATGACCGACGCCGAACCAAAGGAATAGTTGGTCACCTGATCGACGAACCCGCCGACGTCATTGAAAAACCGTTTGAGCTGCGTGGCCGCGGAATGAAACGTCCCGGCGCTGGCCCATCCGGACGATGCGAATATGGAGTCATTGCCGTGTTCCGACCGGATGCGGTCGATCTCCGCCGCGACCAAATCCAGCGCGGTATCCCAGGACACGGCGACGAAGGGCTCCACACCGCGGTCCGCCCCGTCGCTCCGGTGGCCGTTTTCCAGCCAGCCCTTCCGCACCATGGGCTGCGAGACCCGGCAGTCGGCATGCACCATGCTCGGCATAGCCTCGATCATCGGTGACGGTTCGGGATCGTTCTCAAAAGGTTCCACGCCGGTCACGCACCCGTTGGACGCCAGCACCCGGTAGGTGCCCCAGTGGGACGCGGTGATAGTGCCGTCAGGCGGTGGGGTCATGGAGTGTCTCCGTTAAAGCCGATACGGAGATTTTAGTGCAAATAATTACGCATGTCCGGCCGTTTGCGGCGTTCGGCCTATCGCGGCAGCTTGAACAGCCGCTGCGTGCCGAATCCCTTGACCTCGGCCTCGCCGGCATCTTCGAGATTAAAATCGGCATTGATGAGCTCCGCCGTGGTCTCGAACAGCGTGATCTCCATCGGTTCGCTCAACGCTTCCATACGCGCTGCATGATTCACCCCTGGGCCGAAGATGTCATAGACGTATTTCTACACCCTGATCATGGACCCGATCACCGGCCCGGTCGCCACGCCGATCCGGCACTACCAAGACACCTGAGACGACCGGTTGCGTTCGCGGATGTAGAAGCGAAACAGGACGGCCACGCGGCCGATGTTGTGGGCGTGATCGGGATTGGGTTCCGGCAGACCGGACTCCGCCATGTAACCGTCGCCGATGGTTTAGATCCGCTCGCAGCCGAACTGTTCGACGATGCGGTCGAACGACGTGAAGATGTCGTTCAGTTCCGATACCAGCTGCGCCGGATCGGACGACACGGTCATTTCCGTAAACCCGACGAAATCGAGCATGACGACAGACACTTTGTCGTAGCGGGTTGGCGTGGTAACGCCGTAATCCTTCAGCTCTTCGTAGACCGCCTTGGGCATCACGTTGAGCAGCAGGTTTTTAGCCCGTTCCTTTTCCCGCCGAAGCTGTCGCACCGGCCCACTCCCCCCTCTCGGCCATCCACGGGATGATCCTTATGGGTGGCCGAGAGGGGGAGTGGGCCGGCACAGTCCAAACACGCTTCGATTAGAACCTACCCGCCCCGATATTTCCACAATTTCGCCATGCCGCCGCCGGATTCGACGCGCTTTTTGGCGTCCTCGGAATTTCAGACCATCGGGGAGAACCGACATGACACAGATCGTCAGACTGCTGATTGCCGCCGGACTGGCGGCGGCGCTTGGCGCCTGCAGTGCCACCCTTCACCAGGCGGAAACCGCACCGCCTCCGCCCTCGGCTTTCGCGAAAGCGCTGCACGACGGGTATATCGCCCTCGCCCGCAGCGAACGCGACGAAAACGATTTCGCGGACGCGGACTACTTCGCCGCGCGCAGCCTATCGGCCGCCAATGGCCTGCCGCCCGACCCGGAACGGCTGTCGCGTCGGCAGCTGCCGTCTGCCGCACTGCCGGCGCTTTCGGATGCGCGCGAGCGCCTGGCCGCCGCACTGGCCGCCGGTGCCGACCGCACAACGCCGGGCCCCGCAGCATCGGCGCAGCTGGCGTTTGACTGCTGGCTGCAGGAGCAGGAAGAGGCCATCCAGCCGGGCGATATCGCTGCCTGCCGCAGCCGGTTCGCGGCAGCCATCGCGGTGCTGGACGCGAAACCGCTGGCGGCAGCGCCCGATACCGGACCGGTACCGGTACCTGCCGTCCTGACCGCGCCGGTCGCCCGAGCCGCCCTGGCGACAAAATTCGTCATCTATTTCAATTTCGATTCCGCTTCCATCGAGGCGGGTTCGGAAGCAGAGCTGATCCGCGCCGCGGATTCAGCGCGCCGCATCGGCGCGGAGATGGTACGTGTCAGCGGGCACGCCGACCGAGCCGGACCGGAAGGGCACAATCTTGCCCTCAGCCGCCAACGGGCGCGCGAAGTGGTTGCGGCGCTGCGCCGCGTCGGCCTTGCCGATGTCGGGGTCGCCACGCTGGCATTCGGCGAGGAAAAACCCGCCATCCGGACACCGAATGGAAAACGCGAAGCCCGCAACCGGCGGGTCGAAATCGAACTCACGCATTAAGGAAAGCGGACACGAAAAAGGCGCGGGCCGCCAGTCCGCGCCTCCCCGGTTCGTCTCTAATTCAACCAAGGTTATTCGGGCGCTGGGATATTCGCAACCAGCTGTTGAACCTTGCCGGTCAGCTGCGATCCGACGTCGCCGCCGCTGCCCTGGATGTTCTTTTCGAGAACGAAATCCATAGCCGCAAAGTGGGCGACGATGACCTTCAGCTGTTTCTCGCTGGCCGAGGCGTTCGCGGCCCGAAGATAATCGCACATCGAGCCACCGATCTTGGTCAGCAGATCGTAGCCGAACGAGCCGCCTTGGCCTTTGACGTTATGGACGACGCCGAAAATTTCACGCAGCTCTGCCTGGTTGTCGCCGGGCTTGTCTTTTGCGGATTCAAGCGCCTGTTTCGCTTTCTCGATATCGGCCGTGATCCATTCCAGGAAACTGTCGGCAAGCGCCGCGACCGCCGCTTCCGCATCCTTTACGGGATCGGAACCGGTCTCTGACGAAGCGGTCGAACTTTGATCCATTGTCTGATCCCGACTTGTTCAGGCGACTGCCAAATTCGGCAAAACTTAAGACGAGTTTACCAATATGACAGTTAACGACACGTTGAGGGGCCACACCTCCCCCCGAGGCGGATCGACGCGTATCCGGCGCGCCG
>MDTE01148924.1_pt1 | contig 11632 bp, 12 predicted proteins | sample 811231 | NCBI WGS metagenome assembly MDTE01 (sample SAMN05326651, study PRJNA326480) | marine metagenome | isolation source: seawater | place: Indian Ocean: Red Sea | collected 2010
ATTTTATCTTCGTTAGACTAATTTATCTAAAAAGCGCTAAATAGCCGAAAGTAGCCCTTCACTAAGCGGAGTTCTCACTAAAGTGGTCCTCAAACTTATTTGCGATGTCTTTCCAGTCATCAGCGTCGGCTGGAGGCTCGCCCTTCCGAGGGATATTGGTCCACTCTTCGGCATATTTAGCATTAATTTCAAGAAACTTTTCAGCGCCGCTCTCGGTATCAGGTTGAATAGCCTCCGCCGGACATTCCGGCTCGCAAACGCCACAATCAATGCATTCATCCGGATGAATGACTAACATGTTTTCGCCTTCATAAAAGCAATCTACCGGGCAAACCTCAACACAATCCATAAATTTGCATTTAATGCAGTTCTCTGTGACGACATATGTCATACCTGTCTCCGATTAATCACGCCAATAAATTTGAGTATAGCAACATCTATTTTTTTAAAACGAGCAACCAAGTTTTGCTTCTGTACTATTTCAGAGCATTCGGTGCAATGCCATTCTCAAACATTTATTTAATTCCGAGCGTAGACAGTTGATTTAATATTAAAAATTCTATTTTTCGTTTGAAACATCGTAGTTTCGATCGATAGCCTTTTTACGCGCTGTGGCACGATCTCTATCCGTCACATAGATTAATCCACCGATGCGACGCATTAGCTGATCCTCAAAGGGATCTACTTCACCATCAGCATACGCAACCGTCCACAAGCATTCCATCAACTCAACTCTATCTTCGTAAGACAGTCCCTGCCTAAGGGCTGCGGTGATTCCATATAACTGAACTGAGCCTTCAACTTGGGCTTCTGCTCGGGAAATTAATTGGCTGGCAACAGTCTCTTCCAGAGAAAACTTACTTTTTACGAATTGGATAATTCTATCGCGCTCTGCCGCGTTAAAATCCCTATCCACCACAGCAACTTCTACTAGTAATGCTGAAGCTGCGAGTTTCGTATCATCAATCTCATCATCTGACACTATAACTTCGTCGTTCAGCCCCAATAACTCTTTAATTTTTTTAATCACCATGCATCCTTGTTTCGATCACGTTTATCCCACCGCGCAACCGGCACTGGCCGGACACCCGGCACCCGCGGAACCCGCCGCGGCGCCTCAACTGATAAATCCTCATATAGAAGCTTTGCTTCAGGGGCAGGGCCCCTGCGAGTTCCTAACCCGAGGATTTTTACCACCCAAATACGGCGTGCTTGTGGAAAAGTCACAACTTGCCCAACACGGACACCAAAATGGGCCTTTTCTATCACATTACCATTCACTCTAATACGTCCTGCGCCACAGATTTTACTCGCCAACGACCGTGATTTAAAAAATCGCGCATGCCACAACCATTTATCGAGCCGAATTGACATTTTTGGCTGAGTCAAAGCCGAAGCTCCGCAAGTTTTACAAAGGGCGAGTTCGACGCTGATTTTACGACTGTCGTTTTCCGCGAGCCAGTTTTTGATAAAACCTTTGACTTGCCCTTAAAGTTTCTTGGACGACGCTTCTCAGCCTTCCGAAGGACCGAGCCATCTGGGCGGACAACATATCCTAACTGTCGGACGAGGGTCTGTGTTTGAGGCAAGTTCAAACCCAGTGAAGACGGCAAATCGTCCGGTAGGGAAAAAACGCCAGTTTTAGCCAGACGGATAAGTTTGATAGAAACCCGATCAAGAATATCAGCCCTGATTACTAGATCTCCGATCCCTATAAACCCAATTGCTTCATAGAACTCTCTCGCAACTTCTCTTTTCTTAAAAAGTGTCGTCAACCCTGGGGGAGGCATATTGGGAACCTCCTCTTTATTCCAAATTGCCCACAGAAGAGCCCTAAGAACTCTAACACGGGGCTTTAACAGCGAAGCAATAAAGACTGTCTGGGGTCCAATTCGTATATGACTAGAACGAAATACGGCTTTGTCTTGTACTGAGAGAGCTTTAACCTGGTCCTGCGCGGCAGATCGCGCGATTGACCCTAAACCCTCCCGTAATTGAAAGACCATACCTCGAGCCGGACCGGTAACCTTTTGAGTAGGGATCATAAACAGCGGTGCAAAAGCCCGACGCAATATTTCATCAAACCAACGTGCCAGACGGACCTCCACCCGATCCCTCAAAGCAGCTGGCAGTATGATACTAGTCGCTACACTTGGCCGAGGTGATAGGATATCCGACCCCTGAGACAAACTCCCTAAGAATTGGTCTTTCCATAAAATTTTTCCATCATTAGATAAGTTAAAATCGGCATCTACAGCTTTTTCAAGCGCAGCAACACGGCGTCCTATTTCTCGCTGTAAACCGCGGTGAGCTGCAGCCGTCAGCAAACGCCGGTCACCAGATGTAGATGACAAATCTGTTACAAAGCGAAGCCCCTCCAGACAACCGACAAACACTCCCTCCACAAAAACTTCGTTATCTTGGTTAACATCGGCTTGAACATCTTTACCGCGCGATCGGACGAGAATAGCGCTACGTCGATCAACAAAACGTTGGGTAAGCCGCTCGTGCAAGGCATCAGACAAGCGGTCTTCTATAAGCCTCGCCCTTGCCTGCCAACTAAATGCATCATCAATCCAGTTAGTTCGGTGTGAAATATACGTCCAGGTCCGAATATGAGCGATGCGCGCCATCAGAGTATCGATATCGCCATCAAATTGCTCAAGATGTGCCACTTGGCCAGCAATCCAATCAGTTGGCAATTGTCCATCAAGTGCCGCAAGATATCGATAAATTTTTCCCAATAACCGAACATGTATTTCGGGCATGGTCTTCCGGAAATCGGGGATTTGGCAGACTTCCCAAAGCAGACCAACCATATCCGGGTTACATGCGATATCAGCAATTGTCTTGTCATGCAAAAGGCGCCGCAATGCGCCATGGTCTTCGGCCTCATTTACTCGGCGCAAAGTTCGGGAGGGCGGAGCAGCTTCAAGGCTTTTAAGAAGAGAAGTTGAGTTTTTGAAATTGAGATCATTACTTCGCCACCAAATGCTTCGTATGTTTTGGAAGGAATGGTTCTCCACCGCCTCAACCGTTTCTGAATCGAGCGAGCCTAGCTCCGCTGCCGTGCCAAAGGTCCCATCTTGCATATAGCGACCAGCTCGACCTGCAATTTGTGCGATCTCAACAATCGATAATTGTCGGCGCCGGAGTCCGTCGAACTTATGGAGCCGCCAAAATGCCACATGATCAATACTCATGTTAAGGCCCATACCAATAGCGTCGGTTGCAACCAGATAATCAACTTCACCCTCCTGATACATCTGAACCTGTGCGTTTCGGGTTCGGGGACTAAGCGCGCCGAGGACTACGGCAGCGCCACCAGAGGTGCTGCGAATTTGTTCTGCAAGCGCGTAAACATCGCTTGTCGAGAACGCGACAATAGCGCTACGCCCTCCGATACGTGTTAGCTTCTTAGGGCCACTATAACTAAGCTTTGAAAAACGCGGCCGGGAGACGAACTTTGCTTCGGGGACAAGGTTTCTCAGAATGGGCTTAATCGTCTCAGAACCAAGAAACATAGTTTCCGCCTGACCGCGTGCCCGCAGCAAACGATCCGTAAACAAATGACCCCGCTCAGGGTCTGCACAGAGCTGAATTTCATCAACAGCAAGAAAATCAACCAGCCGAGTAATCGGCATGGATTCAACCGTACAAAGAAAATATCGTGCGTTTGGTGGCAAGATCTTCTCCTCGCCGGTAACCAAGGCGACGTGGCGCGACCCAATTAAAGCGACAACCCGGTCATAATTCTCCCGCGCGAGCAATCGAAGCGGGAAACCCATCATCCCCGTCCGGTAACCGAGCATACGTTCAATCCCGAGATAGGTTTTCCCGGTATTGGTTGGTCCCAGAACCGCCGTAATTCTTGAAGAGTTAGCTGGTTTAGACATAGTTAAAGTTTGGCGACTCCTCGCACTAGAAACAAGTATTCATTGCAATTTAGCCCTATTCATAAAGGGGCCTTGCAGAGAAGGCGCCGAGGTCACATATTCTGCCCAACAAATGAACGGTGATTAAAAGAGAGATTCCTAAAAATGACTGCAGAAACCCTTAACTTTCAAACCGAAGTTGGAAAGATCCTTAAAATTGTTGCCAACTCACTCTATAGCGACCGACAAATCTTCCTTCGCGAACTGATTTCAAACGCTTCCGACGCCTGCGATCGTTTGCGTTACTTAGCCATCACCGAACCCACTCTAATAGCAGATGACACAGAATTTCGGGTCGAACTTTCGGTCCAGAAAAAGGCTAAACTGCTGACGATCTCTGATAATGGAATTGGGATGAACCGAGAGGCATTGATCGACGATCTCGGCACTATTGCCCGCTCCGGCTCCTCGGCTTTTATTGACGCCCTCAGTAACGAGAAAGAGGATGACGTTGCCTTAATTGGTCAGTTTGGTGTTGGTTTTTACTCCTGCTTTATGATTGCTGAATCGGTAGAAGTAACTAGCCGGCGGGCTGGAGAAGACAAAGCTTGGAAATGGACTTCGGATGGTGAGGGGAAATTCACTATTGAGGAGGCAGAACGCGATAGCCGCGGAACTTCCATCGTCATTAAACTAAAAAAAGATGCAGTCGAGTTTTTAGAACCAACGCGGCTCCGTCATATCGTCTCCACCTATTCAGACCACATCTCACTACCAATCATGATGGAGATCGATAATAAAAAAGAGACACTTAATCAGGCCTCCGCTTTGTGGACCCGTCAGAAAAAAGATATCAAAGCTGAACAATATACAGAGTTTTATCGCCATATAAGCCATGCTTTTGACGAGCCGGCGATGACAATTCACTGGAGGGCTGAGGGTCGGTTGCAATATACCGGCCTGCTCTATGTTCCCTCCGTGCGGCCTATGGACATCTTTGCACCTGAAAGGAAACATGGGGTCAAACTTTACGTCAAACGCGTCTTTATAACTGACGATTGTGACGGACTCTGTCCGCCCTGGCTGCGTTTCATGAAGGGGCTAATTGATTCAGAAGATTTACCGCTCAATGTCAGCCGCGAAATGTTACAGAATAACCCGGCGCTTACGAGAATTAAAAAGGCACTGGTTAAGCGAGTATTAACCGAACTTAAAAAACTCGCAGAAAAGAAACCGGAGGAATTCAAAACCTTTTGGGAAAACTTTGGTGCTGTTATTAAAGAAGGGATTTATGAGGATCAGGAGAACCGCGAAGCTATCCTCAAACTCTCGCGTTTTAACAGCACTCACAATGATGCGCTGACCAGCCTTGAGGACTACGTAGGACGTATGAAAGAAGGCCAGGAAGCTATTTATTATATTTCCGGTGAAGAAATAAGTGCTCTTGGTAAAAGCCCTCAACTCGAGGGCTTTCGTGCTCGCGGCATCGAAGTATTACTGATGACTGACCCGGTCGATGAATTTTGGCTGCCTGCAGTAGGTGAACATGAAGGCAAACCGTTGAGGTCGGCCACTCGCGCCGGCAACGACTTAGATACAATCAAAGAAGAGAACTCTGACGCTATCGATGAAAAAGATGGTAAAAATTCAGACGAAGAAAATGTACCGGGAATCGACGCCCTGGTCGCTATGGTTAAGCTAGAACTAGGCGATAACGTAAAAGATGTTCGTCTTTCCAACCGCCTCACAGACAGTCCGGTCTGTCTTAGCGCGGAAGAAGGCGATATGGACATCCGTCTTGAACAGCTGTTACGCCAGCACAACCAACTCAATGAGCAAGTCAAACGTGTATTAGAAATTAATGCTAAGCATCCACTCATCACCGCGTTAGCAGGGATCTCCGGCGTTGATGGCGCCGGAACCAAAGTCAGTGATGCAGCGTGGCTGCTTCTTGATCAGGCGCGTATTCTTGAAGGCGAGGCCTTGCCCGACCCCACAGCCTTTGTTCGCCGAATGGCAGATCTTATGGCAAAAGGCGTAAGTGCCTGATGACCAAGTGGAACCACGAGACCGATACCTGTTCATTTGGAAATATTAATATTGGGCTCGTGGTTGATATGGAAGATAGCGGCTTTACCGCCTCAATGCTCTATCCCGATTCTACACCAGAAAGAATTCGTTCTCTAAGCCAGAGGTTTGGTTCTCAGCATATTCATCCTGATACCCTGGACCTATATCTGAGTTTTCACGCCTATATTATAAAGACAAAAAACCATATTATTTTGGTCGACGCCTGTGTCGGCAACGGCAAGAAAAGACCGGGCCGCAAGATGTGGACAAATCGATCGGGGCCTTTTCTCGATAATCTTGCACGACATGATGTGACCCCAGAAGATATTGATTTTGTTATGTGCACCCATATGCACGCCGACCATGTTGGATGGAATACAAAAAAGATAAATGGAGAGTGGGTACCCACCTTTCCCAATGCTCAATATCTTTTTGCAAAACGCGAATACAAATTCTGGGAAGAACGCCAAGCGCAAAGCCAAGATCCTATCATGTATGGATCCTATGCCGACAGTATCCTACCAGTTATAAAATCGGGACAAGCAAAACTAATTGGAAGTAATCACGAAATCGCCACTGGGATAAATACAGAACCAGCTTACGGCCATACGCCAGGTAACATTATACTAAACGTCGGTGAAGCATCAAAAACCCACGCGGTAATATGTGGGGATGTTATGCATCACCCTGTGCAGCTTGCTCACCCTGAATGGTCTACTTGTTTTTGTGAAGACAAACAAATGTCGCGTAAAACGCGAACCCAAATGTTGGGTCGATTTTCCAACAGCGAAACCTTTATTTTACCAGCCCATTTCCAGTTACCATGCTATGGACCCATCGAGCGCGACGGCACAGGTTTCCGAATGAAAGACGGCATCGGCGAACAATAAAAAAAAGGCGGGAGTTGCCTCCCGCCGCTCCGTTAAGATATGAAACTCTGCGTTATTTCTTGCAGGGCAGAGCCGGATGTGTATCCAGCAAATTCCACTTTTTGTCTTTCATCGTCATAATATAGGCGGGCAGTTGGGCGTCGCCATTCTTTTCAAAACAAACCTTGCCTTGAACAAGGTCAAAGGTTGTTTTAAGCAGCGCATCACGAATTGCCGTGCGTTCAGCTTTAACCTTCTTGGGGTTGCCGGTTACCTTAGCAACTTCCATGGCCTTCTTGAAGACATAAACAATGTCGTAAGCCGAAGCATCGACGTGATGTGGCCAAAGTTTTTTAATTCCCTGCTTAGCTGCAGCAGCTACAAACTTATCCTTAAAATCACGCGTCCGTTTATTGAGATTATAGTAATAGGAAGCCGCAAAGACGGCATTATCTCCATCTGCGCCCATACCGTGAACGATTTCAGGATCGGCCCAAATCTGCGCACCAATAATGGGGACATTGATCTTTTGTCGGCGCATTTCCTTTAGAACTCGTATAGCGATAGGGGTGATGCCCGCAAGACCAACATAATCAAGGTTTTTACCTTTTAGCTGGGACACCTGTGGAGAAACATCAAATGCCTTAGTAGCAAAACCGATCGGTCCTGTAATATTTACCTTCTCTCTGGTCAGGATAGGTTTCATGATGTACATGCCCACAGCCTTGGATACGACATCGTCCGTCCCATACATTATGGCGACCGACTTTTTCATCGCGCCCCGCTTTTTCATCGTTTTTACGACACGCATAAACTGCAGATACTCGCTCTCTGTAAGGCGATAGGCATAGGAGAACTTATCCGCCAATTTAGGAGCTGAAGAGGCATTTGGAATTTGAACGATTTTTTCGCGTTCACCAGCCGCAAAAGCAACGCGTGCCTCGCTCGACGAAAAGGGCCCAATTACCCCGAGCGCTTTATCGTCCCGGGCAAACTTTCGCACCGCAACCACCGCTTGCTTAGGATCTCCTGCGGTGTCGTACTTAACAATACGGATTTTCTTTCCATTAACCCCGCCGGCGGCATTAATTTCAGCGACTGCGATATCAACAGCGACTTCTGTCGTTTTATTAATTGTAGAGTAAAGGCCTGTCTTCCCATAGCTCAAACCCAGTACAATTTCATCCGCTGCCTGTACTGGTGTCATATAAGCCATGCTAGCAATAACAGCCGCTCTAATTCCTACCTTAAATTTCATAATTCTATTCCTCTGTTTTTAATTGTTTGGACGGTAGCGTAGTGACACAAAGAGTCAATGTGTTCCAAGATAGGCTTCCCCGAGACGCTTATCTTCCTGCAAGGTTTTTGCATCTCCCGAGAGAACAACATTACCAAGTTCCAAGACATAGCCACGATCAGCACTCTGCAAAGCCATGTGGGTATTTTGCTCAATCAACAGTATGGTCAACCCATCCCCATTAAGATCTTTAATCAGCTTGAAAAGCTGCCTAACTAGAATCGGGCTCAGACCGAGCGATGGTTCATCAAGCATCATAAGGCGAGGTTTTGCCAATAGGGCGCGGCTAATAGCTAGCATTTGCTGTTCTCCACCCGACAAGACAGAAGCCGGCATATCGCGTCGTGCTGCGAGATTTGGAAAGCGTTCATAAACGGCTTCAATTTCATTGCCAACGTGATCGCTTCGACAATAAGCCCCCATCTGAAGATTCTCGTGTACTGTTAAACTGACAAAAATTTGGCGTCCTTCAGGTACAAGAACCAACCCCGCGTTAACTCGCCGTGGCGCTGACCAACCACTAATATCAACGCCATCAAACAAAACTATCCCGGTTGATTTTTCACTACCCTGGATAGCCTTCAGAAGAGAACTCTTACCCGCACCATTTGCCCCAAGGACGGTTACAATTTCCTGTTCTTCTAGCGTGAGATTGACTGATTTAACCGCGTGGTTACGGCCATATCGAACGTTAACACCCTGAACATCAAGAAGCATGAGGGGCCTCCGAAACTTCATCATCAGTTCCAAGATACGCCTCGAGTACCGCTGGGTCTTGGTGAACCGCCTCCGGCGTTCCTTCAAATATCTTGCGTCCAAAATTCAGAACTACGATATGATCGCATAGGTTCCGCACAAATTGCATGTCGTGTTCAACCACCAAAATAGTAACGCCCTGGTCCGACACCTGCTCCAGAAGTTCCTGTAATTGATTGGTCTCCACCTCATTAAGCCCTGCGGCTGGTTCATCAAGGAGCAACAACTTAGGTTGGGAGACCAAAGCCCTAACAACCTCAATCCGCTTCTGAACGCCATAGGGTAGATTTGCCACGATTTCGCCGGGATAAGTACTTATCCCGGCTTTATCAAGCGCTTCTTCAGCCGACAATCGCCAATCATTTTTTGGCAATAAGCCGAGAGGAAACATTAGGCTACTGAATTTGCGAGCACGCGCATGCTGACCCAATATGACATTCTCTACAGTACTTAGATGCGGCATGAGACGAATATTTTGGAAACTACGAGACATGCCGACAGTCACACGATCTTTTGGCAGGACGTGGGTAATATCCTGACCGTCAACGGTAATTATACCCGCATCAATGGGGTAAACGCCCGTTAGCAAATTAAAAACCGTGGTTTTTCCGGCACCGTTTGGACCAATCAATGCGGTGCGGCTGCCATGTGATACATTGAAAGAAACATCATCAATTACTTTGAGCCCGCCAAAGCTTTTATGCATCCCAAAAATTTCGAGCACATTTTTTGTCATGATCGAACCGCCGCATTGTCTATAGCAACGGACTTGCGCCGCAAAACCGCGCCACCCATTCGATCCTGCAATGTCCGGGTCATAACCCCTTCAGGCCGGAAAACCATCAAAAGAACAATGAAGGCTCCAAACAACATGAAGCGACCCTCAGCTAGCCAGCCAATGCCGGCCGATTCAGCAACTCCCCGTATCGCTTCGGGGACAGTTATGAAAAATATAGCTCCAATAAGCGGACCCCAAGCAGTTTGGGTTCCTCCCATGAGGACGTAGAGCAAAATGTATATGCTTAACAGCACATTGAATGTCTGCGCTTCAATGTAATTATAGTGATGACCGTATAACGAACCGCCAAGGCTCATCAGCATTGCGCCAACCGTGAAGGCGGCAACCTTAGCCGCCCGGACATTCACGCCGAACAGTGTCGCAACATTTTCATCATCATGTATAGATCTGAGCGCAACTCCGAGCCGCGTAGACATAAAATAGAAACAAAAGAGGATCACGAAGATGGTCACAGGCACAATCACGGTAACATCGAGATGCCCATCAACGGGCATACCAGCAGCAGCGCCAAGTTCTTCAACATTAATAACAATACCTGCCACAACCTCGGCAAAGGCAAAGGTTGCCAAGACCATATAAACGCCCCTGGTTCTTAAAATCGGAAAGGAAATTAAAAAGGCAATACCGCCTGTGAATAACATTGCCAAAATTACGCTAAGCCAAATTGGCAGCTCCGCGCCAGTGCTAGCATTAAACCAAGCGCTAGCATAAGCACCGAGCGTAATAAACCCTGCCGCCCCTAAATTTAGCTGCCCTGAAGCGGCTGGCAAAAAGATTCCGTAGGCGTAAATAATGCTAAGGCAAAGGATAATTAACTGGGATTCAAGATAACCACTCATCAGAATTTACCCTTTCCGATCAGCGTATGGCCAAATAAGCCGGTAGGTTTAAAGACCAAGATGATAAGCAAGAGGCCCCAGATTGGGACCTTTGCAAAATCTGCGCCTACAATATAGATCGACATAACCTCCAGCATGCCGATGAATAATCCACCAATGATAGCACCCCATACATTCCCAAGCCCACCAAGAACCATACCCGCAATGGCCACCGTAGCCACCGTATCACCAACATAAGCATCAACCGTGGAATAGTTTATCGTAAATAAAACACCCGAAATCGCACACAACAGGCCAGTAATAACATAAACAACCGGAACAATTCTGCCGACATCTACACCCATGAGTACTGCGGTATCGGGTCGCTCGGCAATTGCACGCAAAGCGCGTCCGAGCTTTGTGGCCTTCACCATAACACTCAACAAGACAACAACAATCAGAGAAAGAGTTAGGCTGACAATCTGGGGAATACTAAAAATTATTGTCCCAATACTGAAGGTGCCCTGACCAAATGGCGAAGCAGCAGTCAGTGGGTCCGACCCCCAAGTGCTGACGACAAAATGCTCAAATATAATCAAAAATCCGAGTGAGCTTACTAGTGGCAACGCATGCTCTGTTGCGTCCCCATATTTTGCTTTCATATAGCGGTAAGTGAAGCGCTCTATTACCAGGGAAGCCAGTGCGATTGTAACGAGGGCGACTATTATACCTGCAATCCAGCGATAATCGGTGCCAAAGATTAGAAGAATCACATCGTTACCAAAGGGCAGCGTTCCCGTCATCGTTGCGTACATGAGGACCGCGGCAAACATAAAAAGAGCGGGGATAGTAAAGTTTAAAAAATTTAACATCCCGATGATAAGAGTGAAGGCCACAGCAACCATCACATAGACACCGCCCAGCATCAGACCATTAACGAGTTGTTGGATAACTAGCATCAGCGATCCATTCCTAACCAAGTGTCGCGAGCACTCAGTGCACTCGTTTGTGCAAGCAGCCAACCGATACTCAGTCCGAAAATAACTCCAATCATCACTTCAATAGCTCCAATTCTTTGGGAGCCATCTTAAAATACGCCGGGGAATGCCCTGCGTGACGGCTCCCTACGCTGGTTCCAACCAGTTCAG
>MDTE01190589.1_pt1 | contig 11632 bp, 4 predicted proteins | sample 811231 | NCBI WGS metagenome assembly MDTE01 (sample SAMN05326651, study PRJNA326480) | marine metagenome | isolation source: seawater | place: Indian Ocean: Red Sea | collected 2010
ATGAAGATGCATGCAGATTTTACGATGGTCAATTTAACCGTCTATATCTTGACCCGCTTTATAAGAAAGAATACCCCGGCGATGTATTTGAATATCTCCATTCCCGGAATTTAATCTCTGAATCAGACCTTAATTATATCCAAGATGGTGATTTGAACGTCATTTCAACTAAAACAGATTTTTTAGGAGTTAACTACTATAGCAGAGCAGTTATTCGAAATGAAGAAATTGACGAAAAAAAGAACTATCCAAGAAATGTGAAAATCAAGGAAAAAACAGAATTCGGCTGGGAAATTTATCCTGCAGGTATTTACGACTTACTTATGAGACTGAAAAATGAATACAATATAAATAATATTTATATTACTGAGAATGGATGCTCCTATGGCGACGGCCCAAACGCAGAAGGTAAAATAAATGATGTTAAACGAATTGAGTACTATGATTCACACCTTAAAGAACTCAACAGAGCAATTATAGATGGTGCCCAATGCAACGGCTACTTTGCATGGTCACTTATGGATAATTTTGAATGGGCAGAAGGATTCAGTCAAAGATTTGGTTTGGTTTGGGTTGACTTTGACACATTGGAACGAATCCCAAAAGACAGCTATTATTGGTATCAAAAGTTCATTTCATCAAATGGAATGGAAGTAAAATAAATGTCAGAAAAACCAAAAGAAGCAATATCTGTTTTTATCACGATAAAGGATACTGGGGAAAAAATTGAGCAAATTGCTCTGTCCCGCTTAATTACGGAGAAAAATGAAGATTTTGGCACCATCCTAATAAATAAACATCAGGCCAAACAAAAAATTCTGGGCTTTGGCGGAGCTTTCACTGAAGCGGCTGCAAGTGTTTACGACAAACTAGATGATGAAAAAAAAGATGAAATTATTCAAGCATATTTCGGGGTAGATGGAAATGGCTATACCATGGGAAGGACCCATATTAACAGCTGTGATTTTTCACTTGGAAATTATTCATATTGCGATACTCCCCGAGATATAGAATTGCAAAGTTTTTCAATATCGAGAGATAGAAAACTATTAATCCCCTTTATAAAAGATGCCCTAGAAGTAACAAAAATACCACTAAAACTACTGGCATCTCCCTGGAGCCCGCCACCATGGATGAAAACGAATGGAGAAATGAACCACGGAGGAAAATTAAAAAAAGAATACCGTGATGTATGGGCCCAATACTACTGTAAATATATCAATGCATATGAAAAAGAAGAAATTCCGATTTGGGGTATCTCTATCCAGAACGAACCAGAAGCAAAACAAATTTGGGATTCCTGCCTCTATACCGGCGATGAAGAGCGTGATTTTATTCGTGATTCTTTAGGACCTGCATTAGAAAAGAATAAACTACTGCATAAAAACATTATCATATGGGATCATAACCGTGATGTTATGGTAGAGAGAGCCCGAGCTATATTAAATGATCATGAAGCAGCAAAATATGTCTGGGGAACCGGCTTCCACTGGTATAATGGTGATAATTTTGACGAAGTGCAAAAGGTTCATGATGAATTTCCAGGTAAAAAGCTAATATTTACTGAAGGCTGCCAGGAAAATGGGCCACATCTTGGTTCCTGGGATTTAGGAGAACGTTATGCCACTTCAATTATAAATGATTTAAACCGTTGGACAGTGGCTTGGATTGATTGGAATCTGATTTTAAATGAAAACGGAGGCCCGAATCATGTCGGGAATTACTGCAGTGCTCCAATTATTGTAGATACAAAAACACAGGATATAATGTACCAAAGTTCTTTCTATTATATGGGCCATTTTTCACGGTTCATAAAACGAGGGCACAGAATTATTGTATCGGAAAATAAGACAGAAAATCTGTTGGTACTGGCTGCAATTAATGATACAGGAAGTACAACCCTAATCCTTATGAATAAAAATAGTGCCACTGAGAATTGTAATTATAAAGATGGAAATATTGATATCAGTTTATCCATCCCTGCCAGATCTATCGTGACTATGGTAAGTAATTAGATTGAAAAATAAATTTATAGATCAATCACTATTTAAGATTGCTAATGTAGATCATATTGATCCATTCCTAATGAGTATTACGAGTAGTGCTGATCATTGGATGTATCTTTCCAGTACAGGATGTCTTACCGCTGGTAGGAAAAAAGCAGAACAGGCTTTATTCCCTTATGTTACAGATGATCTCCTACACCGTAATGCTCATTTTACCGGTCCTGTAACTGTCATACGAATTAGAAAAGGAAAAAATGATTTAGTTTGGCGTCCCTTCTATGATGCTGGACAGAATTATAAAATTGAAGTAAATCTTTACAAAAACAGTTTAGGAAATACTGTACTTTTCGAAGAAAAGAACCATTCTCTGGGATTGACTTTCTTTTATAAATGGCAATCAAGTATTGAGTACGGATTTGTTAGAAAATCGACATTAGTCAATCACAGTGGTAAATTGATTGATATAGAGTTGATAGATGGGCTGAGAAATATAATGCCTGCTGGTATTGAATTACGTACTCAGCAAGAAATGAGTAATCTGGCAAATGCTTATAAAGTATCTGAATATAATCCAGAAACTGAATGCGCCCTGTTTTATATGAATGCACTAGTGATGGATCGACCTGAACCAGGGGAATCACTATATGCTAACCTTATTTGGTCATATTATCGTGAAAATAAGATTATTACTTTGAACGAAAAGAGTATCAATGAATTTGTAGAAAGTGGAAAAATAAAAGAAGACCATTTCATAAAGGGGAAGCCTGGATGCTATTTAACAAAAATTAGCAAAGAACTGGAACCTAAAAATGAAATATATTGGTACACCATTGCTGATGTATCTAAAACACAATCTGAAATAACCTATCTTATCTCCCATCTAAAAGATCCATTAAAAATTGAAAAAAAACTGGAAAAAAGTATCTTGGAGAATCACTTACTTCTTGAAAGTGCAGTTGGAGCTGCTGATGGCTTTCAATGTACCAGTGAAACAATCAATGATTACCACCATACTGCAAATTCCATGTATAACTTTTTTCGAGGTGGTATCTTTGCAAAAAATTATGATGTCCAGAAAAATGATTTTCTCAGATTTTTAGAAATCAGAAATAAATTAATTTTTGAAAAATACTTCGATGAAATAAATGCCCTTCCAAGCCAAATCAGGATGAAAGAATTGATTGAATTCGGAGATAGAATTAAAGACTCTAGTCTTAGAAGACTTTGCAGAGAATACTTACCACTTACTTTAGGTAGAAGACATGGCGACCCAAGTCGCCCTTGGAACCATTTTGAAATCCGTACTAAGGATAACCAGGGTAACCAACTTTTCTATTATGAAGGAAATTGGCGGGATATATTCCAAAATTGGGAAGCTTTAGGATATAGCTATCCTGATGCTTGGGAGTCTATGGTTGCAAAATTTCTAAATGCGACCACAGTAGATGGGTTTAATCCCTACCGTCTTACCACTGAAGGTATAGATTGGGAAGTAAGCAACCCTGAAGATCCTTGGAGTTTTATTGGCTATTGGAATGATCATCAAATCATTTATTTATTGAAATTGCTTGAGCACCTAAAAAATAATAATCCAGACTCGATAAATAGGCTATTCAATGATTCCATATTTAGCTATGCCAATATACCCTATCGAATCAGAAACTTTAATCAAATTGTAGCCAACCCGAAAGAAACCATTGACTTTGATTTTGATAAAAATGAATCTATAAATAATAAAGTAGCTCAGTTAGGTAGTGATGGCAAACTTGTTTTATGTGAAAATGATCAGGTTTATCATGTCAATCTGATTGAAAAAATTCTAGTTCTTCTTTTAGCAAAAGTTTGCAATCTTGTACCTGGTGCTGGCATTTGGCTCAATACACAAAGGCCAGAATGGAATGATGCAAATAATGCATTGGTTGGCTCCGGTACATCTATGGTTACAGTATATTATATGAAAAGATTCCTGTCTTTTTTTCGTTCTGTTTTGAAAAAAGTAGATTCCAAAAATATTGATATTTCAATTGAAGTAAGATACTGGTTTAATAGTGTTCATGAAGTTATTTCAGATTTCCAGAGTATAAGTGGAAACCATGAAAAAAATAACCAAAACAAAATGGAATATATCTCAAGGTTGGGCAATGCATTTTCAGAATACCGGATTATCATTTATGATAATGGTTTTAGCGGTAAACAAAAAATAGCAATTGAAGTAATCCGTGATTTCATTAATAAAATGATGGCTGAGTTAGACCATAGCATTATGCTAAATAAGGATAGTCGTGGATCTTACCAAGCTTACAATACGATCAATATTGATAAGAAAGAAAACTCAATCAACATAAATCAATTGGGACTTATGCTGGAAGGACAGGTAGCAGCCCTGAGTTCCGGATTACCAAACATTGATGATTCGATTAAACTACTGGAATTACTATTTAATAGTGACTTGTACCGTAAAGATATGAATAGCTTCATACTATATCCTGAAAAAGATGTGACACCATTTCTAGATAAAAATATTATTCCAACAAAAAGTATTTCAAAAAGCAGATTACTGACAAAAATGCTACAGAATAATGATTGTTCTTTAATTGAGAAAGATATGCAAGGTTTAGTTCGATTCAACCCTGATTTAAGAAATTTGTTTGATCTTCAGGCCAGACTTGTAAAATTGAAAACTATTGAGAATTATGAAAGCCTATTGACACAAGAGAATGACCTAATTTTGGAAATTTATGAAAATGTATTTGAACATAGAAATTATACTGGCAGATCAGGAACCATGTTTTCATACGAAGGGATTGGGTCTATTTACTGGCATATGGTTTCTAAACTTCTCCTTGCAGTACAAGAAATATATTTTACAGCGGTAAAACTAGATGAACCTGAAGAAAAAGTAAAAAGAATAGGACACCTGTATTACGATATTCGAGGTGGATTAAGTGCAGCAAAATCACCTGAAGAGTATGGCGCATTCCCATTTGATCCTTATTCCCACACACCTAACCACTCAGGTGCGCAACAACCGGGAATGACAGGACAAGTTAAGGAAGAAATACTTACACGATTTGGTGAACTGGGCTGTTTTGTACGTAATGGAAAAATACATTTTGATACTAGTTTGCTTAGACGATCTGAATTTCTTAATGGATCAAAATTATTTTCTTTTTATAATATAAATGCAGTCAAAGAAAAGCTGAAAATCAATAAAAACCAGCTGGCATATACTTATTGTCAGGTACCAATAATGTATACTATTACCTCTGAAGATCCAAATATAGAACTCATAATGCAAGATGGAGCGAAAACTCAATACAATAAAAATAAAATCGATTCACATATGAGTAACTTAATCTTTCAAAGAAGTGGAAAAGTTGCACAGATTGATGTGCAAATTAATGCGGGAGATTTGTTCAAAGATTAATTCAATGAAAAGAATATAAATGAAAAATAAATACATAATCTTATTAACAGTTTATATGAGCTTAGGCCATGCTCAGATTGGGGATACCATTTGGGAAGAGAATTTTGATAATCTAGATAACTGGATGAAGATTACGGGTAATGGATCGTGGGGCTGGGGAAATGGAGAACTGGAGTTTTATAAGGAAGAAAATGTCCAGATATCTGAAATTCCTAATGAAGATGGCAATAATGCTTTACACATCACAGCTAAGGAGGAATCCGGCCCTGGGGTTGTTGACCAATGGGGGAACCCATTAAACTATACATCCGGAAGAGTCACCACGAAATCAAAAGTTTCAGTTCAGTACGGAGTGATTGAAACAAGAGTGAGAGTTCCAGACTTACACCTTGGAGGATGGCCTGCAGTATGGTTGCTTGGAACATCAAATCTCAATTGGCCACGTAGCGGTGAACTTGATATGATGGAAATGGGATCTAGACAAGATTTCAGAGATTTACATGATGAACATAATGGGGGAAATGGATTAGATAATTCAACTGTTAACCAAGTAGTAGGTGCGAATGCTATTTTTTATACAGAAGAAGCTGTAACCCCAGAGAATCCATCTGGTGCCGCTAGTATCTCTTGGGATCCTGATGATAATTATTGCAGACCATACTATAATTATGATAACCTTAATGACAGATTTCTAATATATAGAATATACTGGGATCCTGATAGTATTCGATTTACTGTGATTGATGGTAGCGTTGAGTATGATCTATATACTGATCCATTTCCAATAGATAGTGTTAGTGCAGAATTCCAAGATCCATTTTATTTAATAGCAAATCTAGCTATAGGGGGCACATTTACAGATACAGATTATATTGGTGGTAGCGGCCTTCCAATTTCTATGATATTCCCTGCACACATGTATGTTGACTACATTAAAGTGATGGAATGGAACGGACAGGGTAAAGTTCATTTTGGACCGCCTACTTTTCAAGAAGGTACCTTCGGCATATTTACAGATACAACTCCAGTTGACAATCGTTTGATAGCCGGAGACGATGCAGAAATCTATGTCTGGGAAGGCACATTAACTGGAGGTAGTATTCCCCCCTACGAAGGTGAGAATGGAATATCATGGCAAACCACTGGATTAGGCTGGTTTGGTGCAGGTATCATGTCCATGCAACCAGTCAATCTATTAAACTTTAGTGAAGGGAGTTTAAAGTTCATGATCAAAATCCCCGCAAATGTTTCCTTCAAGATCGGAATTATTGACGCATGGGGGAACCAGTCTTATGTTGATTTTCCATCCAATCAAACTACATATGGGCTCGTTAGGGACGGAAATTGGGGACAGGCATCTATCCCGGTGATTGATATCCGAGGAGAATTTATTGATTTAAGAATGTTGAGCTATGAATTTGTCATTTTGGAAGTAAATGGTTCGGGATGTGAATTTGGGTTAGATGATATTTACTGGGAAGGCGGTGAAACCGTAAGCATTACTAAAAGCAAACTAGATAGGTCCCCAATTAAATATAGCTTAAATAATAACTATCCTAATCCTTTTAATCCATTGACAACTATCAGCTATGATTTACCGGATGATGGATTCGTAAATGTCACTATCTACAATATGATGGGTGAAATAGTGAAAATTTTAGTGAACGAAAAACAAATCGCTGGTTTTAAATCCGTACAATGGGATGCTAATAATAGTTTTGGTAAACCAGTGAGTGCGGGTATTTACCTATACCAAATAAAGGTTGGTGAGTATCTGCAGAATAAAAAAATGGTATTATTAAAATAAAATTAGCCACTGTAATTGGGCCGTAAATAATAAAGAAGAAGAATGGTCTATTTTAGATTCTGGTGCTATTACAACTGGTGAATGGTCTGATGATGGACTTATAAAAGAGGGAAAGTTAGCAAAGAATATTATTCGTAATTGGCCAAAATAAATGGATAAAATCCAACTCAACTTTAATAGTCATTATTTCAAATAGTTTTACAGAATAATATTAATCTTAAGAAAATATGAAAAATATATTATACATTATATTTTTATTTGAATTTATTCTAGGGCAAAATATTCAGATTAATGAAATAGTATCTTCTAATGGTATAATGTTATATGATGAAGATGGAGATACACCGGATTGGATTGAATTATATAATATTGGTGATCAAGAAATAAATTTAAATGGTTATGGTATCACGGATGATCCTGAAAATTTATCCAAATGGATCTTCCCCTCAATAGTTATTGAGCCGAATAATTTTCTGTTAATATTTGCTTCTAATAAAAATAGAAAGGAAATTGTAACTCAATGGGATGCAGTCATAGACTGGGGAGATTCATGGCACTATTGGGTTGGTTTAAGTGAACCTGTAAATAATTGGGAATTGCCAGAAACTGATATTTCATTCTGGAATGTAGGTAACAGTGGCTTTGGCTTCGGAGATGACGATGATAACACAACTATAACTCAAACGATTAGCATTTATATAAAAAAAGAGTTTACTATTGATGATCCTTCAATTGTTAATAAACTAATATTTCATCTGGATTATGATGATGGATATGTAGCTTATTTGAACGGCATTGAATTCTCAAGAAGGAATTTAGGTCCAGCAGGATCACCAGTATATTATAATACAACAACCACTGGCCTCCACGAAGCAGAAATTTATTCTGGAGGGTCCCCCGAAACAGTGGAAATTGATCTCGCTTTATTTCCCCTTCATGAGAATACAAATACCTTAGCAATCGAAGTTCACAATTATTCTTTTAACTCTTCTGATCTAACCTGTATACCATTCCTTACATTAGGTTATAATACAGAATTACAGAATATATCAGGACCTGATCCACTACTTAATCTTCCATCTGTACATCTTCATAGTAATTTCAAATTAAATTCGACTGGAGAGACTCTTGTAATTAGCGATTTAAATGAAGTTATTTTAGATTCAATCTCATTTGACAGCATTAAGACAAATATGTCCTTCGGCCGAAATCTTGAAGGTAGCTCTTGGGTTTTATTTCCTAATCCTACACCTGGTTCTTCAAACTCAACACCATCCTATGCCGGTGTGTTAGCACCAATTGAGTTTTCAATGGCTTCAGGTTTTATTAATGAGCCTCAGATTACAGTAGAATTAAGTACGCCTGATGAATCTGCTGAGATATATTTTACTACTGATGGTACTACGCCTAGCATGGATGATTTTAATTATGAGTATTCTATCCCACTCACTAATACAACAGTGATCAGAGCAAGGGCATTTTTGAATGATTGGCTGCCGTCAGAAACGGAAACTAAAACATATATTTTTGGCGAAAACGAACCGATTGGAGTTCCAGTAATTTTCTTGTCAACAGACCCTATCAATTTTTTTGGAGAAGATTCCGGAATTTATGTCATGGGTTCTAATGCCAGTCCAGATTTTCCTCACTTTGGTGCAAATTTCTGGGAAGATTGGGAACGCCCCTTACATTTTGAAATAATGGAACAAGATGGTAGTAGTTATTCTACAAATGCAGGAGTGAAAATTTTTGGTGGATGGAGCCGTGGTTTTCCTCAGAAGTCATTATCTATTTATTCTCGTAATTACTTCGGGCCAAGCGAGTTTAATTATAATTTTTTCCCAGATCATATTACTAATTCTTTTGAATCTTTTGTTCTAAGAAACTCTGGGAATGATTGGACACATACAATGTTCCGGGATGGATTTACTACTAGCTTAACTCACGGATTGGGAATAGACCATCAAGAATACCGGCCCACTATAACATATCTTAATGGGGAATATTGGGGGATCCATAATATTCGCGAAAAAGTAAGCGAACATTTTTTAGCATCCCATTATTCTCTAAATACAGAAAATATTAATCTTCTTGGGTCAGAGCCCGGACAAGAAACATATATAGTCCATGGAACAGATACAGATTACTTGAATCTTTTAGATTATATTTCAAATAATGATTTAAATGACTTACTCGTTCAAAATGCTTTGGAAAACTGGATTGATATTGAATCCTACATGAAATATCAAGCATTTCAAATTTTAATTGATAATCGTGATTGGCCGGGAAATAACATTAAATTTTGGCGGGATAATAGGATCGGTGGTAAATGGTGATGGATTCTCTATGATACTGACTTTGGATTTGGGATATGGGATCCGTGGTCTTTCACCTTTAATACTCTAGATTTTGCTTTGGAACCAAATGGTCCTGATTGGCCAAATCCGCCCTGGAGTACCTATTTATTTAGAAAACTAATAGAAAATAATAATTTTAAATATATATTTATAAATACATATTGTGACCTCTTAAATACAACTTTTGAACCTGAAAATCTTTTAAATCATCTTGATTCAATAACAAATAACATTATCAATTTGATACCACTACATCAAGAACGATGGAATATTCAATGGGGTGGAGGATGTTGTTGGGGGGCAGGTTCAGCATTGAATTTCGAAGATAATATCAATGTAATTCAAAATTTCAGTATTAATCGGCAATTATATGCTAGAAATCATATTCAGGATCAATTTTCTCTACCAAATATTGCCTTGGTTAAATTATATCTTGAACCAGAAGGAAGCGGTTCCATTCAATTGAATTCCTTGAACATTAATGAAGATGGTTGGTCCGGATATTACTTTCCTAATATTCCTATCAATGCAACTGCAGTGCCAAACAATGGATTTATTTTTTCAGGTTGGTCGGAATTTCCAGATTCAAGCTCATCTTTAACCATGAGTGTCACAGATCCTTTTATATTAACTGCAATTTTTGAGCCTACAAATCTTTCTGAAGGAAGTATAATTATTAATGAAATTAATTATAACTCGAGCGATGATCATGATTCTGGTGATTGGATTGAACTTTTTAATCCAGGTGAATCAGAGCTTGATTTAAGTAATTGGATTTTCAAAGATGAAAATAATGATCATAATTATATTATACCAAATGAAACAATATTAAATAGTGAGGCTTATTTAATAATTTCAAATGACCTATTAAAATTTCAAGAATTTTATTCCACAGATATCCCAATTTTTGGTCCATTTGAATTTGGTTTGAGTGGCGGTGGTGATGAAGTACGTATTTTCAATAATATAGGCGAACTTATTGATTCAGTTCAATATGATGATAATGAACCATGGCCAACTGAACCCGATGGGGATGGGCCTACGTTAGAATTGTTAAATCCTAATATGGATAATAGCACATCACAATCATGGGCATCTTCCAATTACTATGGAACTCCAGGTCAACAAAATAGCACATATCAATATCTTGATATAGATAAACAATTATACTTACCAAATGAATTTCATTTTTATCCTTCATATCCAAACCCATTTAACCCAAGTACAACAATTACATTTGATATACCCAAAATAACCAATGAACAAGAAACACAAATAAATGTTTACAATTTAAGGGGACAGAAAATTAAAACTATTTTGAATAATCGATTAAGATCTGGAAAACATGAAATGCAATGGCACCCAACCCATATTTCATCCGGAGTTTATTTTCTACAATTAAAAATAGGAGAGAAAACTTTGAATCAAAAGATCACGTATTTAAAATAAACGAAATAATTATTTTATTTTTGTCCCATCACTCATTTGAATAATATAGGCTTTTCCCCCAGTCGACTCTATGGCTTCTAGTACTTTTCTCGAATTTTCTGGCGCATAGGCAAACATGGTTCCGCCGCCACCGGAACCATTGATCTTTCCTCCAATAGCTCCTGCGTTTAATGCAGCATCCATCATGGACTCAATTTTAGATGTACTGATCTTCAAAATATCTCTCAACACTTGGTGATGTTCGATTAACAGTTTACCGATTATTTGATGATCCAAAACATCTTTTTCTAATTCTGAAAGAGCTTTTTTTAAAATGTTTCGGTTTCGTACAGTTCCATGATAGAGCAGCAGTTCATCTTCATCTAAACCTGAAAGATCTATATTATCATCGTAGGAATGAACAGTAGCACTTGGATTATTTATTTTTATCTTTTTTATAAGTGCTAATCTTGAATCGCGACATCGGCTTAAGATACCTATGGTATCTTTGGGCTCACAGGAATCACCTAAAACAAAGGTCCCAAGATTTGAATTTATTGATCGAATCTTTGTATCTGGTTCTGATTCTAAATAGATCAATTGCCCC
>MDTE01058192.1_pt1 | contig 11630 bp, 23 predicted proteins | sample 811231 | NCBI WGS metagenome assembly MDTE01 (sample SAMN05326651, study PRJNA326480) | marine metagenome | isolation source: seawater | place: Indian Ocean: Red Sea | collected 2010
AGTTTGCCTAAGAGAAATATATTTTAAACCATAACATCTATTAGCGTATTCTAAATACTTTTCTACTCCAACTTTTGCAACTGCATACGGGGCATTAGGGTTTAAGGGGGTTGACTCATCAAATGCATATGATTTAGGATCAATTAATTTTTGAGAAGTACGTACCTCTGTAGATACAGGTTGCCAACCATATGTTTCCATTGTAGAAGCAACTAATAGTAACTTTAGATCTGAACATTCTTTAGCACATTCAATTAAATTAACTGATCCAACATAGTTAATTTCAGAAAAAGTAATTTGCTCATAAAAAGATGCTTCAACTTCTGTTCTTGCAGCAAGATGAATAATTATATGAGGATTAACAGCTAAAACTTCTTGTCTAACAGATTTATGGTCTCTTAGATCAGATGTAAGTTCAAATATTTCACCTAAAAAGTTAGGTCTTTGTAATAATTCTTGACCTATAAATCCTTTGCTACCTGTTAGTAATATTTTCATTAATATATTTCTGAACCTCAGTTTGAATGTTAAAATGCCAGTCTGTTGACATAAAGTGGTTGTGATTATATTCTAAAATCTCGTCAAGTTGATCTAATTTTTTTCTCAACATTACATGAGACATACTACATAATTTCTTAACTTCTTGCAAAACCTTTAAAGTTCTAATTACATTATCAGTTTCAAAATCATAGCTTTCATCAATTACTGGTTCAAAAGTTTTAAATCCTAATTTTCGTAAATACGATAGTGTGTGTATAGAACTTAAAACAAGAAAAGGTTTTTTAAAAAGTATAGGTTTAAAAACTTTCTCACTAAGAAATAAGCAAGAACTGTATAACACAGTTTCTGGTACAACCTCAAATTGAAAATAATCAAGATATGATTTATAAAAACCAAAATCAGTAGCCGCGAAACCTTTATTCCACAATCCGCGTGGTTCATCATCTAAAAAATGTTTTCGCAAAGCATATCGGTTATTTATATCATAACCTGGTAAATTATTTTTATGTATCTCTAAGTATAAAGGATCTACACTACCTTCAAATATTCTATTATGAGCGATATAACCCTTGTCAAATAAGTTAGCTTTATGTAAAAAATAATTACATAATTGTCTATAAAAAGTATCCCTTCTGGCAGATAATAAAAAATATCTTAATTCTAAATTTCTTTTTGGTGCTTTATCATGCGGCGTTATTGATAAAAACGTGTCTACTTTGTAACTTTCTTTTGCTTTATTAAAAAGAATATTAAAAAAAATTGTTTTATAAGGACAGATTTTTTTTAATGAGCTATTTTGAGCTGCGAACTCATAGGAATATAAAGGATTAGCAGCAATAATTATAATTCTTTTATCTTTTATTAGGGTATTCTGTATAGAAAAATTAAGAGGATCTTCTGATATATCAACTAATATTAATTCTTTCTCTCCAATATTATTTAATAAATTTTTAAAAGAAGGATCATTAAGAAACTCTGAACCTCCTTTAATCCAATAAGTAGGAACTGTAAATTTTAAATTTAAATTTTTAATTATAAAAGAATACTTAGTATTTAAACTAATTTTTGTTCTATACATTTTCTATATTATCATAAAATTTTTTGATAAGCAATTTCTGATTTAAATTGTATCATACCATTCTTTAAATTGAGGAAACGTAGTTACAAAATTTTGATTTCTATGAGAATCTAATAGAGAATTAAAATATTTAAATTCTTTACTACAGTTATAGAACTCATTTTCAAGTATATAAGAATCTATTTGATCTTTCATCATATAATCTAAAATATTAATTTTAAGAGTATTAAATTTTTTAATTTTATTAGTTTGCTTAACACTATCATAAAATTTAATAATTTTAGTTTTTTCATTATAAGGAAGTGATTGTATAGATAAAAATTTAGGATAAAGACATGGTTGATAGCTAATTGACTTATTATTTTTTTCAGCAAACTGTTGTAACTGTGGAATAGAATATACAGAGTATATATTTACTACACAAACTAAACTATTAACTAAGTGTTTAACTTGATTTAAATTTTTTATAAAAGTATCCCATTTAAAACCATGACGACTATATTCAACATCTTTTCCGTAACCATCTACTGATACACTTAATGTGACGCGTTTAAATTTATCAAATAAAGGTAATAAATCAATACCATCATAGTCAATTCGTGAAAGGTTTGTACTATACGCTAATGCGATATGTGTTAGTTTATTAACAATTAAAAACTTTAAAAAACGATAATTTATCTTAGTAATTAATGGCTCACCGCCACTAATATTTATTTGTTTTATAGTATTTCGATTATCTAATATTAATTTATATAAATCATCTGTTGATTTAAATATATCTTTATCTAAAGTATAAGTATGTTTAAAATAATTATGTATTTTATTTTCTTCAGCCCATGTAGAACTAAATTTAGGATTACACATTCTACATTTAAAATTACATATATTATTAAATCGTAAATGAATTTTTTGTAACTTAGAAAGATCAAGTTTACTACTGCTTCGTTGAGTTCTTACACCATTACGTTCAGCATCCCAACAAAATTGACAATGAGGATGTTGTTTATTTTCCTTAAAATATTGTTTTATTTCTGCAAGTGTTTCACTCTTAAAATAATTATCAATACCATTTGCTACAAAATGAATATTAGAAGGCATAACACAACAAGGAGTAATATTTCCATTCTCCTCAATGTGCATTTCTGTCCAAGGTCGATGACAAAAATTATCTGCCAATATCCTTTACATCCTTTCTACTAATGACTTGATACGAACCTTTATTATATGCAGGTGCAATAGTAAAATTATGATTAGTATATTTTTTCTTATACGCAATACCTGTAGGAATTACATCTGAACAAGGAGGTAGGTTGGACTGACGGGAGGGACTCGAACCCTCATGCACGGATTTGCAATCCGCTGTATATCCAGTTCTACCACCGCCAGAAGTATAAATATCTATAAACTCTTTATGGGCTTTTTCTGCCTGTAATTGTTTATTAGATTTTTTCTTTTTTATTCTAGTATTATTTGCATATCCATTAGTAGTATAATAAACAGGTAGTAATGGCATTATATACATCCTTTTGTTCCAAATGGTATATCAATCATTTTTTGGCATACCCAATCATGCACAATCTGTTTTGCTTCATCTTCAGACAAGTTAAATTTATCTATAATAGCACCGGTATAATCAACCTGTACTAATTTTGATTCTGGTTTTAGAGAATCAAGATATATATTATAATCCAACATCTTCCCATGGTGCATCTAAAAAACCTTTATCTCTTTTAAGATTTACACAGTGTCCTTTTATATTACCTTTTCCACCAATATCATTAATAAGAACTCTACCAGTATCAGCATAGCCCATTAGTAATATATCAAAAGGTATACCATGATCAGTTAATTCAGATTCTGTATACTCTCGTAATGACTCTCTACGCCCAGTAATAAGTATAATCCTACAACCTTTCATTTCCCATTCATTAAATTTCTCTACTACACCAGGAAGTAAAGTAGGGCCTTCCTGTACTATTTGAGCAGTACCTTCTGGTGAATAATTAAAAATAGTACCATCAATATCACATATAATTGTTTTCATACTTTCCTCAATATTGCCTGTATGGTGTCTGGATATATTTTATGTTCTAAGTCATGTATTCTATTATGTAAAATTTGTTCTGTATCATCTTCGTAAACAGGACAAGTAATTTGTGTAATTATTTTTCCTGTATCTATTCCTTCATCAACCCAATGTACGGTACAACCGCTCCAATTTACTTTGGCATCTAATGCTTGTTTTACAGCATTTACACCTTTAAAGCTAGGCAATAAACTAGGATGAATATTTATAGTACGAAATCGTTCAACAAAATCTTTACTTAATAACCTCATAAAACCAGCAAGTATAACTAATTTTGTATTATCAGGAACACAATCCTCATACCTATCTTCACTTATAATACATTGTATATTTGCATCTAATGCCTTAGTAATAACTCCTGCTTTTATATTATTAGTTATTACTATATCAATAGGTATACCAAATTCTACGATAGCTTTAAAATTACTACCGTTACCACTTGCCATACAAACTATCATTTAACTTGCATAGCAATACGATAAGGAACACGAATGAACCTTTCTCTAGTATTATTTTTATCTGGATTAGGAATAGTAACCATAACTCTCTTACCTTGAAGATGAGCTTCAAGCTTATTTGCTATTTGGTCAATTGAACCTACATAGTCACGACGTTGTGCTTTCCTAATATCTTTGCGAACATTAGGACGTTGTCCTTTAGAAGTGTAACCTTTACTGGATGATTTGCGTTTAGGCATAGTATTCTCCCGTTAATGATTATGTATTATACGAAAGAATAGGGCATTATGCAAGTGTAAATTAAATGGAAGATATAGAAGAAACTGTAGAATTACCAGTTTTTTCCATAAATGAACAAATAAATTCATCAGCGGAAAAACTATGGGAACAAGTAGTGCAAGTTTTTGTAGAGGTAGGAAAAACTCCGTTATTAGTTATAAAAACTTCATCTTCATCACCGCATACAGGACACATAGTTCGTGCCCTATACGCTGTATAATATTGCTTCATTAGTAGTTAATTTTTTCCTTTTTATTTTTTTCTAGGTGCTGAACTATTAATAGCCCAACGCCCAAATAACCTAACAGCTGTATATGCTGACCAGATTTTCCAGCTTGGTACTGAAGGCTCTGAATTTCGCATAGCTTCTCTAAATATATTATCAGCTATTTCTCTATAATATTCTCTTTCTTTTTTAGTAACTGGTCCATCTTCAGCAGCAGCAGAATTATTAACTACTTTATATTGAGTATTGATATATTCATAAAGTAAATCATGAATAACAGCAGCTCTTGCAACATCAAAAGGAGAAATAACTGCCCAAATAGGTCTAGGAACACTTGCTAAATCTGTAATATAACCTGCTGGAACAGTAATAGTTCCTTCATCAGATATTAAAATATTACAATTACGCAACATTGTAATCTCGTAATTTTTAATAGTATCTGATGTAAATGTTAAATCTTTATCTAATGTCCAATTTCTTGGAGGTAAAAAAGTTGCATCTAATAATCCATTAAATCCAGCCATTATTTTTTCTCATCCATACTATCGCCAATTTTACTACCTACAACCGCTCCGATTGCAGCACCTGCTCCAGTAGCCATTATTTGACCTTTGCCTCCTCCTACAGTAGCACCTATAAGTCCTCCTGCAACACCGCCTATAGCAGCACCAACATTTCGACTACTCATTTGACAGCCACTAAGAAAGGCAACCATAAAAGCTAAACCAAAAATAATAATATAACTTCTAATTTCTAATTCTAAAGACTTATTCATCTTCTATTTCCCCTATACAACAAATACATTGTTCTTCAAGTGTACATTCACAAGGATCACAAGTACACTCTGGATTAGTGCATTTCATTTTTATTATACTCCTTAAATTGTAAAATTAAACTTCGTCTAGTATTATTTCCTAGATTTATAGCAGTTCCATGTACGCAATTACCATCCATAAATATAGTGTCTCTAGACTTTACTTTTATTGGTTTCATAGAAACTCCTTTATAATTTTTTATTAGTTCTGGAGTTATTCCATGTATACAATGGCAAACTCGATTGGAATAATTACTACATCCATTACTAGAACAAAATGCTACATCACTAGTTCTTTTTGGACCATTTTCTACCCATAAACATCCTGTATTTTCACAAGCAGAAGTAAGAGCTATAATTACAGTATAAAAATTTAAAAAGTTATATTTTTTTTGATCACCTGCATAGTTATCCTGATGTGGAGAATATCCTGGTACTCCAGGAGCTTGCGCCATATATTTATCTTGCCAAAATGATAGATTTGAATTTATTAATTTTATTGATTCTAATATTTTATCAATAAATTCTTTTCCAAATTTTGTATATCCTAAATAATTATAAACTTTATGTAAATTATCTTTAGTTACATTAATTTTACTATTTGTAAATTTATTATATGTTTGAGAATGATTTTCTAATACTTCCTTTTCTAAAAAATCAAAAAGTTTAAGAAATTCATCAACTTCTTCTATAGATACAAAGTTATTAACAAGTTTATAACCATTAGTATTAAGTTCATGAATATTTTCTTGCGTTAACATTACTACCTCAATAACTTCTTATGACTCTACCCTTGAAAGGTGTTTTAGCCATATTCTATCTCCTCATCTCTGCAACAAATACATTGTTCTTCAAGTGTACATTCACAAGGATCACAAGTACACTCTGGATTATTACATTCTGGATTGGTACATTTCATTCCCTATCTCCTGTATTTTCTTAATATTTAAACTATAAGTTCCCCATTTTTTTCTATGATACTCATAAGACCAATCTTTTAAGTATTCAGATTTAGGTTCTAAAAAAATAAAAAGTAAACTTTTTCTAAGATTCTTTCCTGTATTTAACGCAGTTCCATGTAATTGCCACCCATCAAAAAATAAACAATCTCCTGGATTCATAGGTATTGGTTTCATTTCGTATCCATTATAACTTTTCATAGCAGAAGATTTTATAACAGTTTTATGACAAAAACATCGTTGATTTTTATCTTTTTTTAATCTACTTCCAATCCCGCACCCATTAGCGGAGCATAATTCAAGATTTTTATATCTTTTTGGACTGTTTTCTATCCAAAGACACCCAGTTTCTTCTGTTGTAGGTGTAAAAGCAATAGATAAAGTACAACCTGCTTTACGAACTAATCCACTCAAATCTGCATCATTATCCTGGTGAGGAAGATAACCATTAGCTCCAGGAGGTTGAACCATATACTTATCTTTCCAAAAATAATAATTAGGATTTATTAATTGCATAGATTTTGTTAAATCCATAATAAATTTTTTTCCAAAATCTGTATGCCATAATACTTGTCTAAGTTTATGTAAATAACGTTTATTCTTATTTCTTAATAAATCTGTTTCTGCCCATGTATATATTGATTTAAAGTCAGATAATTTAATACTTTTATAATGCTGTTCTACTACATCTTTTTCTAGAAACTTGTAAATACTTTTAAATTTTTGTAATGTTTCTTCATCTAAAAAATTTTTAATAAGTAAATAACCTGTAGTATTTAATTCTAAAATATTTTCTTGACTTAACATTACCTCAATAACTTCTTATAACTTTACCTTTAAACGGTGTTTTAGCAGCGCACCAATCTTCTGGATGCATATTGCGAGGTCGTTTACCCGCAGGTTTAGATACCATACGACCCGCTGGAGTATAAAAAGCACACCATTCCTGTTGAGGACGGCGTTTTACAGACGAACTCATCGACTTCCACATTTTTAATCCGTTTGATGATTTAGTATATTTTCTTACAGCCATACGATATTATACCTCATACAAGTGGGATGTCAATTAAGATTTTCAAAATACTTATTAATATTATTAATTAAATTTTCCTGTTTCAAAGAATAGTCATAATAGTCTTTTCTCTGATCTTCATATTGCTTTCTAATTTTTATAACTCGTATATAATAATTTTTAGATGTTAATTTACCTAAAAACTGTTTAAGTTTACTATCAGAATCAGAAGGATATATTATATGAACTTGAAAAGGTTGTATATCATTAAAAACAGAAAGATTATTTATTTTATCAGCAAGTCTATCTAAAGATAGTTGGTGTAAATGAACACTGAAAGATATTTCAGCATATTTTGCAAGTTCTCTTAAATATTTAAAACTTCTTGAACCATTAGTAGTAATTAATATTCTATTATCTGAATTTAATTTTTTTATTTCTTTTACTTTATTAGGTAACTCGTCATAAAGAGTCGGTTCGCCCCCTAAAAAATTGAGCATTATTTTTTTATTAGAAAAAGTATTAATAAAATTAATAAATCCAGTATCTATTTTATTTTTATCAATAATTTTTTCAGAATGTAAATGAGGTGGACAATAAGAACAACTAAAATTACATTTAGTATGTAGTACCCAAGTTATATTAAAATCATATTGATTATCTACAGGTAAAACTTTTACAAATTTTTTAATATTAGATTGAGTTATAGGTTCTATATTTGTATAGGAAGAATCTTTAATTTTATATATAGAAATATCATGAAAACATTTACATACATTTTGATTACAGATAGTTAAATTTTTTATAGGTGTAAAAATAAAATTATCTTCATGTAAGTTACCGTAATGTATCTTTTGCTTACAATTACCACCATGTATTTCGCCATCTTTTTCAATTTCTAAATTAGTTTGACCTATACTACATAACCAACCGTACCAATTAGTTAATCCAGAGTTCATCAAAAATATTTCATCATACTCTGAATATTTATTATTTTTATCAATTACTAATACTGATTTCATGGTGCATATTTTGAAGATCGTAGATCTGCTGTACAATTACAAGGTCTACCATCACATATGGTAAAACTTTTTTTAATAGTATCTTTATCTGATAATAAATCACCTAAAAATTCTTTTCTACAAACTCCTGCATATAATTTATTATTTCTAATAAATAAATGTTCGGAAGGAACAAAACATTTCCAATTTTTAAATCTATTTTTATTACCTTCAAGAAGGTTTTTAAACTCAAAGTCTGAGTATAATATTCCATCTAATGATATAGTTTTAAAAGGGTCATTAGTAGAAAATTTATTCATATAACTAAATTGTTCTTCTGTATAAGTTCCCCAGTCTTCACCACCAGTTAAAATTAAAAGATTAGAACGTATTTTATGTTTTCTTAATATATCAATAGAATATTTAACTTCTTCTTCATATTTAGTATCATACATTACACAAAAATGTACTTTGTTTCTATGTTTCTTTGTTAGTTTAACTAATTTTTTTAAATATGGTTTATGTTTTATAAATGCAAAATGCATAGAGAATCCTATCTCATGAACATATTTTAATAAATTATCATAATAATCATAAGATGCAGACCCATTTGTATTAAGTCCAATTTTAAAATATTTATCATTTTGTTGTGATAAAAATTTACAAAAGTCAATTAGATCAGGAACTCTTGAGGGTTCGCCACCAACAAACCACATAATAACATTCTCATTTTTATTTAAATGAGAACTTAATTTGTAGTATATTTTTTTAAGCTGTGCTAAATCAGGAATCTCACCGTCTTTAACATGAAATTCTGGAGGACAATATCTACATGAAAAATTACAATAATTAGTAATAGTCCAAGAAATATGAACAGAGTTAGTTATATTTTCTACTTTTCTCATTTCTACAAAAAGGATCACTGTACTCGTTAAATGAATATGTATGGCAATCTAAGTCATACATAATATCCGCAATCTCATCATTAGATTTAACACAAATATTTTCACCGTTTATAACTCTAAATAAGGCACAGTCTTTATCTGCTACAACAGAAATAGCATGATCTGTAGTTGATTTACCTGTAGTAATATAACTTGCTCCATCAGCAGCTAACCAACCCCAGCTTGGAAAAAGACTAAAAGGCCAAAAAGCACATCCAGAAACTAGAAAAGACATTCCTATAACAATAAGTAATTTTTTCATTTATTTTTTTACACTTACGCTAGAATCTTTACTTTTAACATAAGCTTCCTTACCAAAAAATGCTGCAACAATAGCTGCTACTGATACAAAATATGTTGGTGCCATATCTCCTAATACAGAAGCAGCTTTATCTATATTCATAAATACGGAGATAACAACAAGAGAAGGATATAATAGCATACCAAAAAGGGCAAACCATGCCATATACCGTTGTGCATCTTCTTTCTTATCTTCGTTTTCCATTCTCATTAATTTTTGATCCATCTCAAACTCTTCATCTGTTACTATACCATCTCCATCAAGATCGTATTTTTCATATTCACTACCGGGTTCTAGTTTCTTTTGGGCTGCCACGGCTATTCTCTCTTTCATCCCCACATTGTATTGAGTTCATTCTTTCTATTATGGTTTTTATAGAAAGTAACAAAAGGAGGAGGAGTTATCATACACATAACTCTTATTTGTTTTGAATTATTAATTACTCTATGTCTTACTCCAAATTTTGTATTATAACAGTAACCCATATCATAAGTATCTTTTGATCCATCTTCAAATTCAACGTAACTTTTTTTAGGTATTACTATAGGCAACATAATACCACGAGAAAATTCATTTGGATTATCACTATCTTTATGCCAAGGTATTATAGACTTTGGCATTAATGAATGAATAAAGACATGTTCAGGAATCCAATCAATATTAGAAACCATCCATTTCATAAAATTTTTACAATTTAAACCAATTTCAGTAGGTCTTTGACCTTCAATAAGTGTTAGGTTTTTCCAGTCTGGAGCTAAATCGTGTTTTAAACTTGAATATTTTAAGTAAGGTAAAACTTCTTTAAAAATATCTTTATAAGGAGCTTGAGGAAGTTCTAATTTCTTAAGATATTTTATAATGCTGTTCCTTTCACCAAATCTTTATTTATCATACCATGACCAGATGATAAGATGCACATTAATCTATTTTCAGCAGGCATCTGTTCTAAAAAAGTATAACTACGAGTTTTAGAATTATATGTTAAAGTAGCCATAACCTGTGTTTCACCTTTTCCTGGTGTTATAGCAGATACTTTACCTACTAAAATAGGTATTTCTCCAAATTTCTTTTCCATTCTAGCAAGTATAGTATCCATTCTTCCGCAAATTACTGGTTTAGTACTATGAATAACTTGATTTAATGGTATGTCCCTTCCACTAAAAGGATTGCCAAAGGGATCTTCTTTCTGTATTTTTTGTAATTCTGTCTGCGGTTCTGTGCCTATCTCAGCTGATTCAGTTGTTTGACATCCCACTAAGACGAGCATCGTCAGCAGTATAGTTGTATATTTTTTCATCTTTCGATAACTCCTCTAATTTTTTCTCAATATCACACAATCTCTGCTCTAACTGTGGGAATTTTTTCATACGTTCTTGTTCGTCTGTTAAAATTTTTATTCCATATCTTTTAGAAGCCCAAGTATATAATGAATCTATTTTATTATAAAACCAAATACCTAATTTAGTATCTCTAAACCAAGCATCTGTAGCAGAGCCTAATATACTACCTGCTATCGAACTAACCATCCAAAACCACATTAATGTAATCTCTTTTCGTTGTGCAAATTAACGCTTATAAGTCTGTCCCGCAAATAATTATAGACAATTTCTAACTTGTCAAATTCATTTCTTAATCTTTCCTCTGGACGATGTTGCAGAAGATCATTCTGAGCTGACCTAATCAACATCATCTCAGAGGCGATTATATCCTGATATTTTCCAATAAATTCTTTTTCACTTATCATAATTTATATTATACCAAAACTAACCAAAAAGCAAATCTATTCTGACTTCCAAATATTATAAATACCCCATGCGAGGGCGCCCCAAACTACTACTTTCATAAGAGGCATGATTCCAAGTATAACAAGTACTGCTGGAACACCAATAATTAGTCCATTCCAACTTGACCGTTCCTTAAATCTATCTGTAATCCAACTCATAATAATCTCCTTAATTTTTACGCATATTA
>MDTE01006424.1_pt1 | contig 11629 bp, 12 predicted proteins | sample 811231 | NCBI WGS metagenome assembly MDTE01 (sample SAMN05326651, study PRJNA326480) | marine metagenome | isolation source: seawater | place: Indian Ocean: Red Sea | collected 2010
AATATTCTTTTCCTTAATTACCGAGTCCCAATTAGCATGTCCAAATGCTACTCCATGATTTTCATGCCCTACTGATCTGTTTCTATTATGACCTCCCATCGGCAGAGGCAAAGACTGAGGCCCACCTTTTTCTTTATTTATTGCCGGTCTTAATCCATGCATGCGGTAATTATCATATGCTTCCTTAGAATATTTAGAAAATGTATCTGTTATATTTTTAAGGGGCAAATCTCCACCAGCTAATTTTACATTTTCTGACAAAACTTCTTCGCTATCGTCTTCAGACCCAGACTCTCTAACTGTTGCAAGTCCTTCTGAAATTTTTGTATCAGAACTACCTAGTGGGTCTTTTGAAACTAATATTACTTTTGCACCTTGTTCAGCAGCAGCATATGCAGCCTGGGAACCAGCACCTCCTGAACCTACAACTATTAAGTCATATTCCAACCATTTAATATTTATTGACATTAAACTTGACTCCCAAGAAATTCATTTAAAAAGAATAAAGCATCATTTTATTTTGTCCACAGTGAATATTATATTCCCGCATTACTAACAATGAAATCTGAAATAAAATCTAATCCATCTCCTGTCTTTAAATTACTAAAAATAAATGGTTTTTTACCCCTCATTTTTAAAGTATCCCTTTCCATGACATCAAGACTAGCACCTACCATTGGAGCTAAATCAATTTTGTTGATTACGAACAAATCAGAACGAGTTATTCCTGGGCCTCCCTTTCTTGGTATTTTTTCCCCTGCAGATACATCAATTACATAAATTGTAATATCTGCAAGTTCTGGAGAAAACGTAGCCGCTAAATTATCTCCTCCAGATTCAATAAAAATCATTTCTAGTTTAGGAAATTTTGCTTTCATATCTGAAACAGCAACTAAATTCATTGATGCATCTTCACGTATTGCAGTATGAGGACAGCCTCCTGTTTCGACTCCTTGAATTCTATCATTAGGCAACACTCCAGCTCTTGTAACAAATTCTGCATCCTCTTTTGTATAAATATCATTAGTAATAACTGCTAAATCGTATTTAGGATATAATTTAGCACAAAGTGCTACTGCTAAAGCTGTTTTTCCAGTTCCAACTGGGCCGCCAATACCTACTCTTAATGGTAAGCTCATGATCTAAACAATCTAGAATATTGATTTTGATGACTAGCAGATAACCATTCACCTATAAAAATTGAAGAACCTAAATCATTAATATTTTTATTCTCAATCTTATTTATTAACATACTAACCTCCTTTTTAAGTTTAATTAATAAAATTTGTGATTCTGTTTGACCTATTGATATTAGCCTCAATGCAGCTGATAAGATATTTGATATAAATGCATGTAAATATGCATGAATTAAATCAAGTTTATTTATATTGCAAATTGCTCCTGCTCCAGCGACAACAGAGGGATAGGAAATATTGTCATCTATTATGCTCATAAAATTATCAAATTTTTTTGAATTTATTGTTGAACTTACTACATGAGCAAATGATATTCCTTGTTGAGAAGCTTCTAAAGAAATTTCTTTAGTTGGCTTGAATGCTTTTATAATAGTACATATTTCTTTTATTTTTTCAGTATTATTATTAAAAACAGCATCATATAAACATGAAATAAGTATTCCATCATTATAACCAGTTCCAAAATTTAAGAAATCACTAATCCATAACCTTAATTCTTTAACATTTTTTATATTTCCATTTTATGTCGCATACTCTAGTCCATGTGAATAAGCATATGATCCAACAGGGCAACTTGGTGAAAACCATGTTAACAAATAATACAAGTCTTTATTAATATTATTATCTTTCATATTTATTTTACTCAGTGTTTATGAGAGCCATAAGCTCCTAATTCTGGTTCAAAAATATCTTCTTTTATATAAATTTCTGCCCCTAAATTTTTAAGCATATCTGCTATAACATGATCATATTCTATTCTAATTATTTTTTCATTGATGATTTGAATAGGAAGATGCCTATTACCTAAGTGCCAAGATATTAATGATTGTGTTACATGCTTTTTAGTCAAAACCTCTATCACTTTCTGCTTTGCTGCATTTATTTTAATCCAATCTCCATTATCTACTTTCAACCCATCAGAATCATTTAAATAAACAACTTTATCCATGGCAATAAATACTTCTTCTCCACTATCTAAAATTAAGTTTTTTCTCCTTATAAACCTTTCTGAGGCTTGCAAAGTTAAAGAATACTTTTCCTCTTTTTTTGGCCAGTTTCCTTTTTTACAAAAAGATATTACTTTCATAGCTAACACACTAAAATAAAAAATATCTCTGCGCCAAAGGTAAATTTTGTGCAGGTTCACATGTTAATAATTCACCATCTGCTCTCACTTCATATGTTTCAGGATCAACCTCAATTTTTGGTGTATAACTGTTAAGCAGCATATCATTTTTTGATATATTCCTGGAATTAATTACAGGTTCTATTTTTTTATTTAATTCCATAGAATCCGTCTTGTAGTTTTCTTTAAAAACTTGAGATACAAATGTTAGATTTGTCTCATATAAAGAGCCTCCATAATTACCAAACATTGGTCTATAATGAACAGGTTGAGGAGTAGGAATTGATGCATTAGGATCTCCCATTAATGAATTATTAATAGCACCGCCTTTAATGATTTTTTCAGGCTTTACTCCAAAAAATGCTGGATCCCAAACTACTAAGTCAGCAAGTTTATTAACTTCTAATGAACCCACTACATTAGAAATACCATGTGCTATTGCAGGATTAATAGTATACTTTGCTATATATCTCTTGCACCTAAAATTATCATTGCCGTTATTATCTTCAGGTAAATATCCTCTTTGTGATTTCATTTTTGACGCTGTTTGCCAAGTTCTTATAATAACTTCACCAACTCTTCCCATTGCTTGACTATCAGAGGCAATCATAGAAAATGCCCCTAAATCGTGGAGTATGTCTTCCGCAGCAATTGTTTCTGCTCTAATTCTACTTTCTGCAAATGCTATATCTTCAGGAATTCGTGAATCTAAATGATGACAAACCATAAGCATATCTAAATGTTCATCGATAGTATTAATTGTATATGGACGAGTAGGATTAGTAGATGAGGGAAGAACATTCTTTTCTCCTACTAATTTTATTATATCTGGAGCATGTCCTCCTCCGGCACCTTCTGTATGAAATGCATGAATACATCTATTTTTAAAAGCGTTAACTGTATTCTCAACAAACCCAGATTCATTAAGTGTATCCGTATGAATGGCAACTTGCACATCAAACTTATCTGCAACTGTTAAACAATTGTCAATAGCCGAGGGGGTAGTACCCCAATCCTCATGTAGTTTTAATCCACAAACACCAGCTTTAACTTGTTCAATTATAGCTTCTGGTTTTGATGCATTACCTTTTCCAAAAAAGCCTAAATTTACTGGAAATGCATCAGCGGACTGAAGCATTTTTGATATATGCCAAGGACCGGGTGTACACGTAGTCGCATTAGTTCCTTCAGCAGGCCCTGTGCCTCCTCCCAACATTGTCGTTATTCCTGAACATAAAGCTTCTTCAATTTGCTGAGGACTTATAAAATGTATATGTGCGTCAATTCCGCCAGCCGTAACTATCTTGCCCTCACCTGCTATTACCTCAGTTCCTGGTCCAATAATTATATCAATATCTGACTGAATATCCGGGTTACCAGCTTTACCAATCTTATAAATATACCCATTTTTTATTCCTATATCAGCCTTAATTATACCCGTATAATCTAATATAATTGCATTAGTAATTACAGTATCTACAGCTCCATCTAAATTAGTTATTTGACTTTGCCCCATGCCATCTCTTATTACCTTACCCCCTCCAAATTTTACCTCTTCCCCATAAGTGGTATAATCTTTTTCTATTTCAATAAATAATTCTGTATCTGCCAACCTTATCTTATCTCCTAAAGTAGGTCCATACATGGATGAATAGGATTTTCTATTAATAAATTTAGACATTGTTACCTTCTTTTAAATTATCATTAACTAAAGAATTAAATCCATAAGCTATTTTATTGCCTTCATAAGATATTAATTCCACTTCTCTTGACTGTCCCGGCTCAAATCTTACCGCTGTTCCAGATGGAATATTTAATCTTCTTCCATATGCTTTTTTTCTATCAAACTTCAAAAAAGTATTGACTTCAAAAAAATGAAAATGTGATCCAATTTGAACAGGTCTATCACCTGAATTTTCTATTATTACTTTAACTACTTTCTGATTTTTATTTAACTCTATTTCTTTATCCATTAATATATATTCGCCTGGTATCATCTAGTTCTCCTTTATTGGATTATGAACAGTGACTAATTTTGTACCATCTGGAAAAGTAGCTTCAACTTGAACATCCTTAACCATAGAACCAACACCATCCATAACTTGATTTATTTTTATTAAGTCTGCACCTGCAGACATTAAATCACTAACTTTTCGCCCATCTCTGGCTCCCTCAACAACATAATCAGATATCAAAGCAATAACTTCAGGATAATTCAATTTAACTCCTCTTTTCAGTCTTTTTCTGGCAACCTCCGCAGCCATCGCAATTAATAATTTATCTTTTTCTCTAGGTGACAATTTCATTCCTAATGTTCCTTATAAAATTATATCCACCATAATTTAGGCATAAAACAAGGTAATTGTTTTATTTCAGACCTAATAAATACCCAAATTTTAGCGAATATGTCTCTTAAAACTAAAGAGTTAATACTTAATCCTCTCATAACTATATTATTGTTTATAACAGTTGAACTGATCATATTATCTGAAAAATTATCTCTAATAAACTTACTTATAATTTCTTCATAATTTTTTATATAGATGCTTGAAAAAACTATGGTAAAAAAACAATTCATTCCACCAAGTCTTACAATAGAATCCTTGGCTTTTTTTACATCTCCATTAAATAAAACTTTATCTAACCATTCTAATTTTGAATTTCTATAAATTGATATTGAGTCTTTAAAAAAGACATTATCAATATATTCTCCCTTTGCTAATCTACCTAATACTACTATTTCACCTACTAAAGACTCAGCATTTTCAGATAAAAATATATTTAAATTTCTTTCAAGTTTTGAATCTTCAAATAAAATTGTCTCCTGAGGTAGCCATTCAAACCAGCTATTTTTACCTATCTTAATATCATTATCAATAGTTGACTTATTATTACTCAAACTCTTATAAATCTTCTCTGCAGAATTAGAAAATATTTGAGCCTTAGTATTATTACAAATATTAACATTAATTTTATGATTATCTCCTGATACTATTCCTCCAGAGGTATTAACTATTGTTGCTGAAAGAATATCATTATTTCCATCATCATTATTAAAAACTCTTAAAGGAGTTGTAAAATGTACTTTACCAATTTCATTTTTAGAAAATGAAATATCTAAACTTCCATTTGCTCTTTGCATATTTTTTAAATTAGACTGTAAGATATTCTTGCACCTTCTTTTTATTCATTTCTTTTCCTTTACCTGATAAAACAATTTTACCTTTATTTAACACATAATAATTATCAGACAACTTTCTCGCAAAATCAAAATATTGTTCCACTAAAATTATCCCTATATTTTCTGAATAAGATAAATACTTTATTACTTCTCCAATTTGTTTAATAATAGAAGGTTGTATTCCTTCCGTCGGCTCGTCTAATAATAATATCTTTGGTTTCATCACTAAAGCTCTAGCTATTGCTAGTTGCTGCTGCTGACCTCCAGACAAATCTCCCCCTCTTCTATTTTTCATATCACTAAGAATCGGAAATAAGTCATATATATATTTTTCTATTTTTCTATCTGACCTTTTTAAAACTGAGAAACCAGTTTGTAAGTTTTCTTCTACAGTTAAAAGTGAAAAAATTTCTCTTCCTTGAGGAACATATCCCACTCCCGAATAAGCTCTATATGGAGAGGTAAATTTTGTAATATTATTTTTATTCAAAAAAATATTACCTGATTTAATTGCTTCTAATCCAATGATAGCCTTTAACAAACTAGTTTTCCCTACTCCATTTCTTCCTAGAATAGTAGTTATCTTACCTGACTCAGCTTTCAATGAAATATTATATAATATTTTACTTTCGCCATAAGATAAATTTATTTTTTTTACTTCTAACACTTTATCTTCCTAAATATACTTCAATTACAGTAGAATCTTTTTTTAAATCCTTCATTTTCCCTTGAGCTAAAACAGAACCTTCATGCAAAACTGTAACCGGACACTTAAGAGACTGTACAAAATCAATATCATGTTCAATTACAATTAATGATCTTTCTTTCGATATTTTTCTAAATAAATTTGAAGTCTTTTCTGTTTCTTCATCAGTCATGCCAGCTACAGGCTCATCTAACATTAGAAGATTGCAATCTTGAGATAAAAGCATTCCTATTTCTAACCATTGCTTTTGACCATGCGACAATAAATTTGCTTTTTTATGAATATATTTATTTAAATTAATTTGATTAGCGATATCTTTAATTAATTTGTTATTAATATTATTTTTACTTTTAAAACTAGAATTCCAAACATTTTTGTGTTTGTAAGCAGCCAACTCTAAATTTTCTAAAACACTATGATTTGGAAAAATTGAAGGTCTTTGAAATTTTCTTGCTATACCAAGTTCAACTATAGATGTTTCATCATATTTAAACAAATTTATATTTTCTTTATATATGACTCTTCCATTACTTGGTTTAGTTCTTCCCGTAACAACATCCATAAAAGTTGTTTTACCAGCTCCATTAGGACCTACTATTGCTTGCAAGCTATTAGGTGCAACAGTGAAAGATAAGTTGTTTAAAGCCTTAAAACCATCAAAGCTAACAGTTACTCCATCTATATACAACAAAGACCCCTGAATTTTTTTATTACTATTTTTCAATTCAGTTTTCCTCTTCTTTCTCTAATAATATAGAACAACTTTTTTAAAACTCCCATAAGACCATTAGGTAAAAATAAAGTTACTAAAACAAATAATGCTCCTAAAAAATACAACCAAATTTCAGGAAAATTTACAGTAAAATATGATTTAGCTAAATTTACTATTATACCTCCAAGTATAGCTCCAAACAATGAACCTCTTCCTCCTAAAGCAACCCAAACTACTACTTCAATAGATTTTAAAGGTGCAAACTCTCCAGGATTAATTATACCTACTTGAGGAACGTATAAGGCTCCCGCAACTCCTGCTAATATTGCAGATACTACAAAAGCACATAGTTTATAATTTTCTACTCTGTAACCTAAAAATCTAAGCCTATCTTCCTGATCTCTTATTCCTTTTAAAACCAATCCAAAATGAGAATTGACAAGTCCTTTACATATTAGATAACCCAATGCTAAGGAACCCACTGATAGTAAAAATAAAAAAATCTTAGTATTACTATTTTGTAAAGAAAATCCTAATATATCTTTAAAATCTGTTAACCCATTATTTCCTCCAAAACCAAAATCATTTTGAAAAAATGTTAGCATTAAAGCATAAGTCATTGCTTGAGTAATAATAGAAAAATAAACCCCTGTTACTCTTGATTTAAAAGCAAACCAACCAAATATAAATGCTAATAATCCAGGAACAAAAATTACCATAATTAAAGCATAACTAAAAATATCAAATCCATACCAAGCTAAAGGCAAGTCACTCCAATTTAAAAAAACCATAAAATCGGGTAAAATAGGATCTCCGTAGACTCCTCTTGGACCAATCTCTCTCATTAGATGCATACCTATGCAATAACCTCCCAAGGCAAAAAATGCACCATGACCTAAACTTAAAATACCGCAATAACCCCAAATTAAATCAAGAGATAATGCAAGCAAACCATAAGTTAAGTATTTTCCAATCAAGCTAATATGATAATCTGTTAAATGAAAAAAATTTCCTGCAGGTACATAAATATTTAAAGCTGGAACTAATAAAGCTAATAATAATAATATCCATAAAAACACTTTTGTGCTTAAATCTCCTTTTATTATGTTTCTTATAAAAATATTAGAGATCATTGATTTGTTTCCGCAGCTCTACCTTTAAGAGCAAACATACCTTTTGGTCTTTTTTGTATGAATAGGATTAAAAATATTAACGTTATAATTTTAGCCAAGACTGCTCCAGAAAACGGCTCAATAAATTTATTACCTACGCCAAGTAAAAATGCTCCTGTTATTGTTCCCCATAAATTTCCTACTCCTCCAAAAACTACAACCATAAAACAATCTATTATATAACTTTGTCCTAAATTCGGTCCTACATTAGTTATTTGTGATAAAGCCACACCTGCGATACCTGCTATTCCTGACCCCAGACCAAAAGTAAGAGAATCTATCCAATTTGTTTTTATTCCCATAGCTCTTGCCATAGATCTATTTTGCATAACTGCTCTCATTTGAGTTCCAAAGTAAGTCTTTTTAAATAAGATAAGTAGAAAGACAAAAACTAATATACTAAAAACTAAAATATATAATCTTCCATATGAAAGAGCTAAGGCCGGATGAATTTCAAACATTCCACTCATCCACTGAGGAGAGCTGACCGGCATATTAATAGGTGAAAAAATACTACGAACTAATTGTTGTAAAAACAAAGAAATTCCAAAAGTAGCTAATAACGTTTCTAACGGTCTTCCATAAAGATGCCTTATAACTAATCTCTCAATTAGTATTCCTATAAGACCCGCTATTAAAAATGAAAATGGGATAGCAAAGAACAAAGAATATTCTATTAAATTTGGAAATATTAATTGAGTAACATACGTAGCGTAAGCTCCTATCATTATCATTTCACCATGTGCCATATTTATAACACCCATAACTCCAAATGTGATAGCCAAACCAACAGCTGCAAGAAATAAAACAGAACCTAAACTTAACCCAAAAAATAGATTTTCAATGAATTTATAAAATTTTATTTCATTTTTAATTTTTTCTTTTACCTCATGTGCTTTTAAAACCTCTTCTTTAAATTTACCTTCAGATTCATATTTTTGAATAAATTTATTTACAACAGACAATATGCTAGGGTCTGCTGTTTCTGATAAAAAGTCTAAACTTTCATTGACTAATTCTTTATTATCAGATTGTAAATTTAAACTATATTTAGTCTTAAATAACTCTTTAATAACTGTTTTATTTTTTTCAGTTTCTATAGCATCATTTATTAAAGGCAATAACCCGATTGAGTTGCTTTCAAAAATAGTTCTAACAGATTCTATTCTGATTTTATAATCATCAGACTTTAGTGATGACCTTGCAATCAATGTTCTAGTAAATTTTCGTAATTTATTATTTAAACTTATTCTTTTAATTTTATTCTTTTTAACAAGACCTAAATCTTCTTTTGAAAACAAATCTTTAATTTGATAATTTTTATCTACTTTTTCAGCATAAACATTTTTCTTGTTACTTTTAATATAATAAAGCTTTCCAGCTTCTAAATATTTAAGAATTGATAAAGATTCTTTATTTTGAATATCACCTAGTTTACTTAACAGAGATTCTTTTTCAGAAAACTTGGCTTTTTGTAAGGCTGTTATTATTTCATTTATATCATTTGCATTTACATTACATATAGAGCTAAACAACACAAATAAACATAAAAACAACCTCACAAAATAATTCATAATTTCAACTCAAAAAATTTATTTAATTTTTAAGTTAGTAATTCTGACCTGAACAAGTTCCTGTTTTAATGTTGTAGTTTCCACATAAAATAGGTGATGTCCAATCGGCCACAATGTTAGCAGATTCAGGAAGAAAATCTGTCCATGCATCTCCTATTACTCCAGCAGGCGTCTCATAAACTATTTCAAATTGTCCATCTTCCAAAATTTCTCCAATTAAAACTGGTTTTGTCAAATGATGGTTAGTATTCATTACTGCTATACCACCGGTTAAATTTGGAACAGTTAATCCATACATAGCTGGCCTAACAATATCTACTTCTGTAGTTCCTGCCATTTCAACAGCCTTTGACCACATATTGAAGCCAATTACAGTAGCTTCCATAGGATCATTAGTAACTCTATTATCGTCACCAGTAAATGAATGCCATGATGAAATAAATGAATCATTTTCTTCGGAATCAGAACTCATGAAATAGTTCCAAGCTGCTAAATGCCCAACTAATGGACTTGTATCTAATCCAGCTAATTCTTCTTCTCCTACAGAGAAAGCTACCACTGGGATATCTGTTGCATCAATACCTACATTTCCTAATTCTTTATAAAAAGGCACGTTTGCATCACCATTAATAGTAGAAATAACACCTGTTTTCTTTCCAGCAGAGCCAAATTCTTTTATGTCAGCAACTATAGTTTGCCAATCAGAATGACCAAACGGTGTATAATTTATCATTATATCTTCTTCTGCAACACCCTTACTAATTAAATATTCTTTTAGAATTTTATTTGTTGTTCTAGGATAAACATAATCAGTGCCCGCTAAGACCCATCTCTCTACACCTAATTCATCCATAAAATAATTAACAGCAGGAATTGCTTGTTGATTCGGCGCTGCTCCTGTATAAAACACATTTTTAGAAGACTCTTCTCCTTCATATTGAACAGGGTAAAATAATAACCCATTCAATTCTTCAATAACTGGAAGAACAGATTTTCTGGAAACAGAAGTCCAACAACCAAAAATAACATCTACATTGTGCACTTCTATTAATTCTCTAGTTTTTTCAGCGAATAACGGCCAATCAGATGCAGGATCAACAACAACAGCTTCAAGTTTTTTACCTAGTAAACCACCTTTTTTATTTTGCTCTTCTACCATCATTAAGACGGTATCTTTTAAGGTTGTTTCACTGATTGCCATTGTACCTGATAATGAATGCAACACTCCGACTTTTATGGTGTTAGCAAAACTTGATGAAGTAATAAATGATAATACTATTATAGCTAAAAATATTTGTATCTTTTTCACGTTTAAACTCCTTCTTAATAGTTAATATTTAAGTATTTATTAAGTTTATAAAGCATTATTTGTGCCAATAATTAAAACCATCTAAACTAAGATAAATAAGATATTTTTTCTTTAATTATGATTAATAATTAGTCATAAAAATTTTTATGTGATTATAAATTAATCAAATATAATATAAATTTAAGCAAGTGTAACAAAACTATGTTAATTACCGCTAAATTATATAAAAGATTTGTTATTTATATTTATATATTACAATATAAATTATGGAAAAATCACTTAATCAAAAACCTGCTTCTATAAGAGTGGTAGCTATGCCTGCAGATACTAATCCATCTGGAGATATTTTTGGAGGATGGGTCTTAAGTCAAATGGATTTGGCAGGAGGAGTTTTAGCTAGTCAATTCTCTAAAAAAAGAATGACAACAGTTGCAATTGATAATATGCGTTTTCATAAACCCATAATGGTTGGAGATCTCGTTAGTTTTTATACTGAAGTTAGTGCTGTTGGCAAAACATCTATAACAATTGATATTCAAACATATGTAACTAGAAAAAATGTTCTATTAAAAGAAAATCAAGAAATAAAAGTTACAGAAGGTAAATTTGTTTATGTATCTATAAATGAATCAGGTGAACCTATTCCAGTTAAA
>MDTE01092713.1_pt1 | contig 11629 bp, 10 predicted proteins | sample 811231 | NCBI WGS metagenome assembly MDTE01 (sample SAMN05326651, study PRJNA326480) | marine metagenome | isolation source: seawater | place: Indian Ocean: Red Sea | collected 2010
AGATCGTGCTGGTTCCCTCGCCGAAGCTTGCCGGGGGCTTCTTTCGCCTGGATCCCGCCCGGATACCGGCAAGCAGATTTTCCGAGGCCGCGCTGCGGCAGACCATGAGTCGCTGGGCAGAGCCGGTTGCGCTGGATGATTTGCCTCAGCTTGATGCCATCGTCGCCGGTTCCGTGGCTGTGACGGCCACGGGCAAGCGCTGCGGCAAAGGGGCAGGCTACAGCGACCTGGAATACGCCCTGCTGCTGGAGCTGGGTCATCGGCCTGCTCCGGTGGCCACCACCGTTGCAGACCAGCAGGTGGTGGAGGATTTTCCAGCGGACACCACCGATCTGCCGCTGGCGCTGATCTGCACGCCAACGCGGTCCGTGGCCGTGGCCGCCGGCCGCGCCGGCCCAGCAGGTATTCAATGGGGACGCTTGTCCCCGGTGGACCTGGAGGCCATGCCGGTGCTCGAGGAGGTCCGGCGACGGGCGCCGGACGGGCTCATCTAGCGCGGCATCGTCCACTTTGGCACGCGCATCGCGCGCTTCAGCGCGAGTATCGCGCACTTCAGCGCGAGTATCGCGCACTTCAGCACGAGGACGCGGGCGCCAGCGCACGCAGCATTGTGTGGATTGTGAGCGCACAATAAGCACATGGATGTGCGCGGGTTCATTCTCCAGGCCACCTACCGCATCACCGCTGGGCGGCCCGTGGTGCACTTGTATGGCCGGCTGGAATCGGGGCCCGCTTTTGTGCTGCGCGATCACGGCCAGATCCCCCACTTCCATGTGGAAGCCCAGCATCGCGAGGCCGCGGAGCGCGCAGGGGCTGTGCGCACACAAGCCACTGCACTGACCACCTTCCAGGGCGCCGCCACCGCACGGGTGGAAGTGGCGGTTCCCGCCGACGCGCCCACGGTACGTGACAAGCTGCAGGCGCAAGGCATCGATACCTATGAGGCGGACGTACGCTTCGCAATGCGCTACCTCATAGACCGCGGCATCAAGGGTGGGTGTCTCATCAGGGGTGAGCCGAGCAGCCAGCAGGGGTTGTGGCGTTTTGATGGCCCGGAGGTTTTACCCGCGCAAGTGCAGATTGAACCAAGGGTGCTGGCCTTCGACATAGAGACCGATCCCAAGGCACAGCGGCTGTTGGCCGTGTCGCTGTATGGATTGGGCGCGGACGAGGTATGGGTGGTGGACCCGAAAGGTCGCCCGATGCCACCTGGCGCGCATGGGCTGCCCAACGAAAAATCGGTGCTCGAGGCGTTCTGCAGGCGTGTGGCCGAGCTGGATCCGGACGTGCTCACCGGGTGGAACGTGGTGGATTTCGACCTCAGCGTGCTGGCCCAGGTAGCCAAGCGCGTTGGTCACTCATTCCAGCTGGGCAGGGACAAGGGTGGCCTGCGCATCCGCGCCGCCCAAGGCTATTTCGGTAGCGGCCACGCCGATATCCCGGGCCGCCTGGTGCTCGACGGCATGGACCTGCTCAGGGGTGCGTTCGTGCGTATGGACGAGTACTCCCTGGACGCCGTGGCCAGGCAGGTGCTGGGCGAGGGCAAGACCCTCTCGGGCGGCGACCGGGCTGATGCCATCATGCATCGCTACGCGCAGGATCTGCCTGCGTTTGCGCGCTATGCGCGTACCGATGCACGGCTGGCTTTGGAGATCGTGGAGAAGCTCGACGTTGTGCGGTTGGCCTTTGCGCGCAGCCAGCTTACTGGCATGACGCCGGATCGGGTGGCGGCCAGCATTGCGTCCTTCGATTTTCTCTACCTGTCGGCGCTGGGAGAACGGGGGGTGGTGGCACCCAGCGTGCGCTCGGACGATGCCAGGGTGCATGCCGCCCAGGCCGGTGGCGCGGTTTTCGAGCCGGTGACCGGTATGCACCGCAACGTGATGGTGTTCGACTTCAAGTCGCTCTATCCCAGCCTCATTCGAACCTTCAACATCGACCCGTTGGGATTCGTGGGTCGCGATCAGAACCCGGACCACCTACGCTTGGTCAATGGCGCGGCGTTCCGGCGCGACAGCGGCGACCACTGCGCCATCCTGCCCGACATGCTCGACGAGCTGTTCCCGCGCCGCGAAGCGGCCAAAGCGGCCGGGGATTCGGTGGCGTCTCAGGCCATCAAGATTCTGATGAACTCGTTTTACGGAGTGCTCGGAACGCCCGCCTGCCGCTTCTACAATCCGGAAATCGCCAACGCCATTACCGGACAGGGGCGCTACTTTCTGCAGTGGTCCAAGGACTGGTTCGCCGGGCGTGACTATCGGGTGCTCTACGGGGACACGGATAGTCTGTTCGTGCTGGCTCGGGGTGACGCGGCGAGCTCCGTTCGCGACGAAGCCGCCGGCCTTGCCGCCGAAGCCAACGCCGCATTGGCTGCGCACATTCAGGAGAGGTGGCAGGTAGAAAGCCGCCTGGAGCTGGAGCTCGAAAAGCTCTACGAGAAACTCTTTCTGCCCTCTATGCGGCATACGGATACCGGTGCGCGCAAACGCTATGCGGGTCTGGTGGCGGGAGAAGTGCAATTCGTGGGCATGGAGGTGGTCAGGCGGGATTGGACCGAGCTCGCCAAGCAGGTGCAGCGTGAGCTGTACGGTCGGCTGTTCGCCGACGAGGGAGTGGAGACTTATCTAGCGGACATTGTGCGAGCTTTGCGCGACGGAGACCTGGATGAGCTGCTCGTGTATCGGAAAGGCTTGCGCAAAAGCCTGGACAGCTACACCACGACCACGCCGCCTCATGTGGCGGCCGCGCGCAAGTCCACGCAGCCGCTGGGCCGAGTGATTTCTTACGTGATGACCGTTGCGGGGCCCGAACCCCTGGACGCGCTGATGCACGCGCCGGATCGGGAGCATTACGTTGAAAAGCAGGTGCGCCCGGTGGCGGAGCCGGTGTTGGGAGCGCTGGGACTGGAGTTCGCTCGGGTGATCGGAGACGACAAACAGATCGGATTGTTCTGAAGCGCTGGCCGCCCTTCGTGGCCCTGCTCTACAGGGGCTCGAGAAACCCCAGGCGGAAGACATCGCGCAGGAACCAGGGAGTGAACTGCTCCGGTGCGCGCTCAAGCCAGACGCGCAGCGACTCGAGCGCTATGGTGCGAACTTCGGCTACCTCAACCGGGTCGGGTCGGATCTCGCCGTGAAACTCCCCGGTGAACGCCTGCTGAAACTCGTTGTCTGTGCCGCCGCCGGGTAGCTGCACGCCGTGCGCGTTCGCGTCGCCCACCTGGCGAAGCGCCACGCCTGACACGCCCAGCTCTTCTTCCAGACCCCTGATGGCGCCTGCGAGATAGCTCTCCCCAGGGGTGAGATGCTCACCCACGCTGTAGTCCCACAGGTCCGCATACAGGTCCTTGTCAGCAGCACGACGCTGCATGAACAGATGTCCTTCGGCGTCGAACAGAAACACGTGGGCCGACTTGTGCCACAGGCCTCGCGCGTGAACTTCGTTCCGAGCGACGAGCCCAGTGGGCTGCCCGGCACGGTCGAATGTTTCAAACAGCTCGGAAGGCATGGGGAATCTTCGGGGGCTTGCTGCGCGGCGAGTATGGCACAATCCGGCGCATCGAGGAGGCGGGCTTGCTGGAGCTGAAGGACCTATCATTGGCGGAGGGCCGTGCGCCGCTGAATTTTCAGCTGGGTGATACCCAGGTGGGCGTGGTACTTGGACGCAACCACTCTGGCAAGACCCGGTTGGCGAGAACGGTGGCAGGCCTTCAGGCGCCGGTTGCCGGGCAGGTGTTTCTGGATGGCGTTGACGTCACCGACCAGGATCCCGCTCGGAGATCCGTGGGTCTGGTCTACCAGGCGTTCGTTAATTACCCCACATTGACGGTTGCCCAGAACATCGCCTCGCCGCTGGTCGCCAGACGGGAGGCGCCTGGGGAGCGGGTCGCGCAGTTGGCCGCCCTGCTGGGGTTGGAAGACGTGCTGGAGCGGCTTCCCAGTCAGCTTTCCGGCGGGCAGCAGCAGCGTGTCGCCATCGCGCGGGCGCTGGCAAAGCGCCCACGCTTGCTGGTGCTGGATGAGCCCCTGGTCAATCTGGACTTCAAGCTGCGGGAATCCTTCGCTGTGGAGCTTGCCGCGCTCATGCGCGAGCAAGGCACCGCGGCGCTGTACACCACCACCGACCCGCGGGAAGCCTTCAACCTGGCAGACACCGTACTGCTGCTACACGATCATCAGCTGGTTCAGGCAGGCTCGCCCATGGACGTGTACCAGAGCCCGGCGTCCGTGCAGGCTGCGGATCTGATGAGCGATCCCGCCGTGAACGTATGGCGCGAGGACTCGGCGGTTTATGCATTGCGACCCGAGCAGCTTGAGCTGGAACGCGGCCACCCCGACGATGTCGAGTTCCAGGTGCAGGTCTTGAGCGTGGAGACGAACGGCTACGAGACGTTTCTTCACGTGCGGCCCAAGTGGCAGGAGCATTGGGTCGCGCGCGTGGTGGGCATGCCGCAAGTACGTGCCGATGCGTCCATTTCCTTGTTTGCAGCGGTCGACGCGGTGATGACCTTTGGTGAGGACGGCGGCCATGGCTGAGGTGAAGCTCGAAGGCGTCAGCCACCGCTACGAGGGCGCGCGCGCCCACACCTTGGAAAACCTGGATCTTTCGGTGGCGTCTGGTGGCTGCCATGCCCTGTTGGGAAGTTCGGGTGCAGGAAAGACTACGTTGCTCAACTTGTTGTCCGGGCTGGAGCTGCCTTCCTCCGGATGCATTCTGTTCGACGGAGAAGACGTCTCGAAGCTCGATGCAGGGCGGCGCAACGTCGCGCAGGTATTCCAGTTTCCGGTGTTGTACGAGTCGCTGGATGTGGCGCGGAATCTGGAATTCCCCTTAAAAACACGGGGCATGCCGCGCAGAGACCGGCAAGCGCGGGCGGTTGAGGTGGCTGGCCGGTTGGGTATCGAGGGGCTGCTCGGGCGGCGTGCCCGAGAATTGTCACTGTTTGAAAAGCAGCTCGTCGCTATCGGGCGCGCGCTGGTGCGCCCCGACGTGGCGCTGGTGCTGCTGGATGAGCCGCTGACGGCTGTTGAGCCCGCCAGGAAGTGGCAGCTACGCCGGGTGCTCAAACAGGCGCAACAGGAATTGGGCGCCACTATGATCTACGTGACCCACGACCAGACCGAGGCGCTGACCTTTGCAGAGCAGATCAGCGTGCTGCACCAGGGCGAGGTGGTGCAGACGGGCAGTCCGACGGACCTGTTCGAACGACCGGCAAGCGAGTACGTGGCCGAGTTCGTGGGATCGCCCGGCATGAACCTGGTACCCGGAGAGGTGCGCGATGGCTCGCTGCTGGTCCATGGCCACGCGCTGGGAATCCGTGTGGCCGAGGCTCCGGGCGCCTGCACGGTTGGGTTCCGTCCTGAATGGGCCCGGGCGATCAGCGCTGGTTCCGATGGGCCCGGCGTGCCCGCGCAGGTGACGGATACGCGCACTCAGGGTGTGCGGCAGCGGCGCCCGGTGGGTGTGGTGCGGGCTAAGTTGGGGGAGCGGGAGGTGAGCCTGCGTCAGGCGCTGGACGTCACTACCGGCGATGCGGTCATCTTGCAGCTAGATCAATTGGTCGCGTTTCGCGGTGGCGCCTATCTGCAGGGGTGGAGCCGCGTGGAGGACGGCACCTATGCCCGAGCGTAGGTCCACGAACCTTGCGTGGTTCGGTGTGCTTCCCGTGGTGCTCGTGGTGGCGTTCAGTGCCGTGATCCCGCTGATGACGGTGGTCAATTACTCGCTGCAGGACATCTTCGATCTCAATACCCGCGTGTTCGTGGGCTTCGACTGGTATCGCGAAACCCTGAGAGACCCGCGCTTTCTCGAAGCGCTGGTCCGGCAGGGATTGTTCAGCATGGCGGTGCTGGTGATTCAGCTGCCGCTGGGGATTCTGGTGGCAAAGGGCCTGCCCAAGAGCGGTTGGCGGGCGTCTTTCATGTTGGTTCTCATCGCCCTGCCTCTGCTGATTCCCTGGAACGTGGTTGGCACCATCTGGCAGATATTCGCGCGCCCGGACATCGGCCTGCTTGGCGCAGCTCTGGCTGGCCTGGGCGTGGATTTCAACTACACCGCGAGCCCGGTTGATGCCTGGATTACCGTGCTGATGATGGACGTCTGGCATTGGACCTCGCTGGTGGCGCTGTTGGCCTATGCGGGATTGGCTGCCATTCCTCAGGCCTACTATCAGGCTGCGGCGCTGGACGGGGCGGGGCCGTGGGAGGTGTTTCGCTACGTGGAACTGCCGCGCCTGCGGTCGGTGCTCATCATTGCGATTCTGCTGCGCCTGATGGACAGCTTCATGATTTATACGGAGCCCTTCGTGCTCACCGGGGGCGGGCCCGGGAATGCCACCACCTTCTTGAGTCAGTACCTCACCAGCATGGCGGTGGGCCAGTTCGACCTTGGGCCCGCGGCTGCGTTCTCCGTGCTCTATTTTCTGCTCATTCTGCTGATGTGCTGGGTGTTCTACACGCTGGTCATGCGCGAGACGCACGAGTGAGGCGGGCTTCAAACTGGCTGTTATGGGGGTACTGTGTCTACCTGGTGTTGCCGCTGTACTGGCTGGTGACCATGGCGCTGCGCAACAATCAGGACATTGTTGCCGGTCTGGAGGTCATTCCGGCCAATCCCACCCTTGCCAACTTTGCGGAGATCTTCGGCAATCCGGTGTGGTACCAGGGGTTCGCCAACTCGCTCAGCTATGTGGTGCTCAACACGCTCATATCGGTGCTGGTGGCCCTGCCGGCTGCGTATGCGTTTTCGCGCTATCGGTTCATGGGGGATCGGCACCTGTTCTTCTGGCTGTTGACCAACAGGATGGCGCCCCCGGCGGTGTTTCTGTTGCCGTTTTTCCAGCTCTATTCGGCCATAGGCCTGTTCGACACGCCGCTGGCGGTCGCGCTTGCCCACTGCCTGTTCACCGTGCCGTTGGCCGTTTGGATACTGGAAGGCTTCATGTCGGCGGTCCCGCGCAGCCTGGACGAAATGGCGCGGCTGGATGGACATCGGCTGGGCTACTTCTTCCTGCGGATCTTTCTGCCTACCATTCGCGGCGGTGTCGGGGTGGCGGTATTTTTCTGCTTCATGTTCAGCTGGGTGGAGCTATTGCTGGCGCGCACGCTCACCGGTAGCGAAGCAAAACCCATCGTGGTGGTGATGACCCGGACGGTGAGTGCTTCGGGAATGGATTGGGGTGTGCTCGCGGCCGCGGGGGTGCTCACCATCGTTCCAGGGGTGGCCGTGGTATGGTTTGTTAGACGGCATCTGGTGAAGGGCTTCGCCCTGGGTCGGGTATGAGGCAGGCGGAACCTCCATGCCGCGCAGGGTTGGAAGGTGCCGGTATGGGGTATTGGCGGCGATGAGCTGGATGGCATGGACAGCGCCCAGCGCTACCTTTTTTGTCGCGGTGCTGCTGGCTCTGGCTACCCTCACGGTGGCTGAGGTACTGCGCCCCGGCCAGGTTCGGCGCGGACTGCTGGGGCTGGTGACAACCCGGGGTGATCGGTTCTTCATCTCGCTGCTGTCTGGCGCCGCCCTGCACGTCATGTGGCTCGCGGCCACGGCCCTGCCGGTCTGGTGGGCCAGCATCGCATGGCTGGTTCTGCTGGTGGTGCTCATGCGGTGGGGGTAGACCGCCACGCTGCGGGTTGGCCGCAAGCCAATCCGGGATATGATTGCGCCCGAGTGCGAAATCTCACGAGGGGAAAGTTCATGCTTCGATTGCTGCAGGCCGGGTGCCTGATGGTGTTGCTGGTGGGTTGCTCCGGAGAAGGTGAGCAGGTCCAGGAGCAGGATTTTGCGGCCAATGCGGGGCGTTGGGTGGCGCAGGAATTTGCGCCCAGTACGCTCAGTCGTGAGCAACAACTTGCTGAGCTGGCCTGGTTTACCCAAGCGGCTGCCCCCTTTCGAGGCATGCAGATTGCGGTGGTTTCGGAGACGCTGACCACCCACGAGTACGAGTCTACGGTGCTGGCGCAGGCGTTTTTCGACATCACTGGTATTCGGGTGACCCACGACCTGATTCAGGAAGGAGATGTGATCGAGAAGCTGCAGACGCAGATGCAATCGGGTCAGAACGTCTACGACGCGTATGTGAACGACTCCGATCTGATCGGCACTCACTCCCGCTACGGCTATGTGGTGCCGTTGTCAGACTTCATGGCGGGCGAAGGGGCGGATGTCACCTCTCCCACTCTGGATGTGGACGACTTCATCGGCAAGGACTTCACCACTGGTCCGGATGGCAAGCTCTATCAGCTGCCCGACCAGCAGTTCGCCAACCTCTATTGGTTCCGCTACGACTGGTTTGCTCGTGAAGATCTGCGCAGCCAATTCCGTGAGCGCTACGGGTACGAGTTGGGCGTGCCGCTGAACTGGTCTGCTTATGAAGACATCGCGGAGTTCTTCTCGGTGCACGTGGGCACCATCGACGGCGGGCGCGTATACGGCCATATGGACTACGGGAAAAAGGATCCTTCTCTGGGTTGGCGTTTCACGGATGCGTGGCTGTCAATGGCGGGCAGCGGTGACGCGGGGTTGCCCAACGGCCTTCCGGTGGATGAGTGGGGCATTCGGGTGGACGGTTGTCGGCCGGTTGGCGCCAGTGTCAGCCGCGGCGGGGCGACCAACGGGCCGGCAGCGGTGTACGCGCTGACCAAGTACATTGACTGGCTGGAACGGTTCGCGCCGCCCCAGGCACCTGGCATGACCTTCTCGGAGGCCGGGCCGGTGCCCGCGCAAGGGCAGATCGCCCAACAGATCTTCTGGTACACCACATTTACCGCGGACATGATCAAAGAAGGCCTGGCGGTGGTGAATGTAGACGGTACGCCCAAGTGGCGCATGGCGCCGTCGCCCCACGGCCCCTATTGGGAGGAAGGCATGAAGCTGGGTTACCAGGACGCCGGCGCCTGGACCCTGCTGAACAGCACACCACTCCCACGTCGCAAGGCAGCGTGGCTGTATGCTCAGTTCGTGACTTCCAAGACCGTGTCCTTGAAAAAGACGTTGGTTGGCTTGACCCCCATTCGCGACTCGGATCTGCGCTCGCAGGCCATGACCGAGGCCGCGCCGCGCCTGGGAGGACTGGTTGAGTTTTACCGCAGCCCGGCGCGCACCGCCTGGACGCCCACTGGCACCAACGTGCCCGACTATCCCAAGCTGGCTCAGCTGTGGTGGCCCAACGTGGCGAATGCGGTGAGCGGCGCGGTGACACCCCAGGCAGCCATGGATGCGCTGGCCGCAGAGCAGGACCGGGTGATGGCGCGGCTGGAGCGAGCGGGGGTGCAAGGTGAGTGCGGCCCAGCGTTGAACGAGCCGGTGGATCCCGAAACCTGGTTGGCGCGTGGCGGCGCGCCCAAGCCGCGGCTGTCGGATGAAAAACCGCCGGGTCAGACCGTTCCATACGACGAGCTCATTGCCGGTTGGCGGGCCGCCGCCATCGACGCGCCCGGAGCGGCGCCCTAGTGCTGCACGGACGCAGGATCGGGTAGGCGGCCATGTCCGAGCGTAGCCGTAGCTTCCTTTGGGTGGGCGTTGCCTATGCGGCGGCGCTGGCGGCGGCGCTGGCCTGCATAGTCGCCATGTCCGCGCACCCCCTGCTGGAAGCGGCGGTGGCGGATCTCGTGGCGACCCTGGTGGTGTTCGGTTTCAGCCTGGCGTTGCGTAATTCCAGCCTGTACGACCCGTATTGGAGCGTGGCGCCACCGCTGCTCGGCCTGTACTGGTGGCTGGAGGCCGGGCGCGTCGATGACCCGCTCGGCTGGCTGGTGCTCGCCCTGGTGTTGGCTTGGGGGGTGCGGCTGACGGCCAATTGGGCCTACGGTTGGCGGGGCCTTGCGGAGGAGGATTGGCGCTACCGCGATCTGCAGGCCCGTACGGGTGTGTGGTATTGGCCTGTTAGCCTGCTGGGCCTTCACCTCATGCCCACGGTGATGGTGTTCGCGGGCTGCGTGCCGCTGTTCTACGTGCTCTCCAGTGATGGCGGCGCCGGGCTTGGGGTCTGGGCATGGGCCGGGTTGGTCATTGGCGTCGCCGCTTTGGCGCTGGAAAGCCGGGCGGACGTAGAGCTGCACCGTTTCCGCGCCGAGCGCGAGCACCCCCAGGCGGTATTGTCCACCGGTGTGTGGAGCTGGTGCAGGCACCCCAACTATCTGGGTGAGATTGGTTTCTGGGTGGCCCTGGGCGTCGTTGCCTGGTCGCAGGGCGCATCCTGGTTCATGGGGGGTGTGGGGATTCTTGTTATGTTCGGGTTGTTCGGGGTAGTCAGTATTCCCATGATTGAGCGCAAGCTGAGCGCCAGGCCCGGATACGCGAGCTATCGGCAGAGCACCCGGATGCTGCTGCCGGTAGGCCGGCTTGCCGCCGCGCTCGACACACCACTCACCTCGGTATGGGATCTGCCTTTGCGCCTGTGGCACTGGTTGTTCGCCTTGGTCATAGGCGGTTCCTTATATACGGGCTTGGCCGGTGATATCTCGCTGATGGAAACGCACATGCTGCTTGGCTACGGCGTGCTGGCGCTCGTGTTGTTTCGACTGGGTTGGGCTGGCTGGGGTGGCTCCTACGCGCGCTTTCGACACTACACGGTGTCCCCGCCGCGCATGCTGGCCCACTTCCGCGGGACCGCCCGTCCGACCGCACACACCGCGCCCGGAGCTGCCATTGCCATCGTTTTCGTGATTGGAGCGGCGCTTCAGGCGGTCACCGGCCTATTCACCACCGACGATATTTTCACGTAAGGGCCGCTGCATGGGCACGTGAGCCCGGATCTGGCTGAGGCCATGACCTGGATCCACCATCGCGTGTTCTGGCTGGTACTGGGCGCCATCGGGGTGCATCTGACCGCGCACTTGGTGTACGCGTTGCGCAAAGACATGACTGCGTTGGCGATGTTCAGCGGGCGCAAGGCGTTGGACGTGCCGCCTGTCCGGGCGCGGGCCACCCTCGCGTTGGTTACCGCGGCGGTGGCCGGCGGCCTGGTTTGGGGCTTGCTGAGCCTGGCCTAGTCTTGCGGGTTACTGGGCCCGGTAGTCATCGTGGCAGCTCTTGCAGGCTTGCCCGAGGCCTTGGAATGCTGTGCCGATAGCGCCCGCGTCGCCGGACTCGGCAGCGGTGGCGAAGTTCGCCGCGCTCTCCTCGAAGGCGGCAAGCCGCTCAGCGAAATCGTCGCCGTTTTCCCAGATTGCGGGTAGCGAGTCGCCTCCTGCGGACCCTTCAGGAAAGAGGGTTCCGGCAATACCCGCCAGGTCGCTCAGCGCGCCGGCATGCAGGGCCATGTGTCCGGAGTGGCTCACCTTGCCGCGCAGGATGTCTACGGCAGCATGCATGTGTCCGCCTACCGCTGCCATGGTGTTCTGGCGGTAGTCTACGGCGCCTTCGTCAGCACTAGCCGGCGCCAGGGCCCCCATCAGGCACACCGCAAGTGCCGCAGTGAACCCGGCGGCTCCTCGTCGTTTTGCCTTCTCCATAATGACCTCGCTCTCAATTTCGATTGCTTTAGCAAAGACGTTAGAGGAAAACTCAGGCCTCGACAACAGCGCGCGGATTACGCCGGTGGAGCATCGGGCGCTCGCTGCATTGTGCGGCTGGCGACAACGTTTTCGTCATACTGGCGAAGTGGGTATGCTAGGTGCAGGTTGGCGCG
>MDTE01125930.1_pt1 | contig 11629 bp, 16 predicted proteins | sample 811231 | NCBI WGS metagenome assembly MDTE01 (sample SAMN05326651, study PRJNA326480) | marine metagenome | isolation source: seawater | place: Indian Ocean: Red Sea | collected 2010
TAAATCCTGAGGGAGCTAATGGTTGGGCAATAGTTGAATCTTCAAATCATCAGAATATTTGGAAATGGAGTAATATCTGGGTTGATAATTTTGGAGTAGAAATTGAAGTCACTCCAGTATTAACAGATCAAGAATTTCTCTCTGTCCATAAAGAAATTGCAACAACCTAGGATTATTAGTTAATCTTTCATAATATTTACAATAGATCTAACATAGAGTGATAAAAACCTTTTTTTATGGGAAAATTTTCATCTCAAGAAATTGAAAGTCAATACAATTTAATTAAAATGCTTTTAGATGAACCTGAAAAGTATAAAGATGCTATTGATGCAATTAGGAAAGATATTTCTTACATGCCTATAGAGCTTAAGAAAAAACTTGAGGAAGAAAATATTTACTTTTAACTAAATAAGTCTTAAATTAATTGATAAAAAGAATAAAGGATTGGTATTCAATAAGAGTTCATTAAATTGAAATTTTATCAAGCATCAATAAATCTTGAATATTAATGATATCTCTCTTTTATTCATTTAAGGAATTTTATAGGATTCAATTTCAGACTAGATTATACTTTAATAAACTTCCCTAATATTGTTAATCTGAATTTTCTCATTATTGAGAACTTATAATAGTTATTTATAAAATTCATAACTAAGTATTCGTAATATTTTATCCAAGAGAATCCAAATCTCTTCTATAGTGAACACTATTTTTTCTATCGTTTGAGATTTTCTGTTCTCTCATTAAATCTGTAATAGTTGGATAATCCTTTGAATTATCTAGGTCTCTTGCATTTCTATCTTGAATTGCGAAAGGTGATTTTTTAAAATTCATAATGAATTACGTCAAGATTTTTGTTGGATTTTGATTATTGTGTCTGGATGTTCATATATTAAAGAGTTAAATCTCTAATAAGGCTCAAGCAATCATATGGAACTGTCAACCTAGAAATTTATTTATTGTGTAATTTTTGAAGATTCCATATAACTCATAATGTATTTATTTTAAGATTAAGTCGTTTTAAAAACATCTCAATTTATTGCAGACACATTAAAGTTCTAACTGATTATGCTGCAAAAATGGCTAACAGAGAGGTACGGTTTGAGGTATAAACATATACGGATAAAGGACCAACAATTCAATTTAAAAATGGTTATTTTAACGTTGATTAAAAAACGGTCGAGTGTATACTTTGAAAGTTTTTTCTACTAAAAGTGTATGCATTAATATTAATTAATGTAGTCTCATCAAAAAAAATCTAGAATTTCAACATCATTTCACCAAATTTTAACCATGATATTCCACCATGATTAAAAAAACCAGGCATAAACTAATTAATAAATTTCATTCCCATTAATGAGTGATAAGTTGAAATAAAGTGCCAAAAAATAAAATTACTATATGAGTCTAAAAGTTCTATTTAATTTATTAGTTATGTTTAAGATAAAATTGTTTAACAACTCGTTAAAGATGTATTAATTTAAGCGTTTGGTATAGATGGTTGACATAGCAGATATATATAAAAAATTGTTCCTAAGCAAAGAACTAAATTTATAAAAATCCATGGCCAACCTTTACCCATGTCTCTTGTTCTACGAATGGAAATAGAGATAAATGGTATAACTTGCCCAAAAGCGTACCCTATATAAAGGATGTAGAGTAGTGATCCTAAGATATCATTTATTGCAAAGCCAATAAAAAATAGAATATATAGGATAACGAAAACAATTGTATTTGCTAAGTAAGCCCACCAAAACTGACTTCTAGTGCTAACACCTTTAAAATCAAAAGCTTTTGTCCAAAAAAGTTTGTATGAGTCAATCATAAACAGAAAAATTTTATACTTGAGAATTGAGGAATACTATATAGGTATTAATACTATTTGTCTACCCCTAAGCATTTTTAGGTTATATTTTTATCTTTCAAAGTTTAAATGTTAAATTAACCAAATTTAAAATATATTTATTTTTGAGAAGATTTATTTTTAAAACTTTATTTTACAATCCTAGGACTACCATCAAATATTTCAAAGATAGAACAAATAATAATTATCAGAAATGTGCCTTTAGGTGCATAAGTTAGTTAAGATAATTTAGAGCTTTTCTAAAATTATTAATGAATAAATTATTAATTAATATCTTAAGAAAAAAATATTTTTTCCCCACTGTATTAGTTTCATATTTATATTTTAAAGAGACTTATTCTTTGCCTGGAGTTTCCTGCCCTATTAGGCAAATTACAGGAATTCCTTGTCCAACATGCTTTTTGACTAGGTCTACTTGCTTGGCATTACAAGGTGACTTAGAGGATTCTTTCAAAATGCATCTTTTTGGCCCATTCGTAGCTCTTTTTTTAATTATATGGTCTATAAAATCTATTAAAACAAAGAAATTTTTTCCTTTTGTAATAACTGAAAAGACCTTGCTGATTATCTCGTTTTCTTTGCTTTCTTATTGGGGTTTAAGAATGTTTTATGGATTTCCTTTAAGTTGAGTTTTTCTAGTTTATTATTCCTTTATTGTAAGCAAGATGTTGTGAATAAATAGATAACATTGGAAGAGTAACAATATTTCCAATTCCGCAAGTACAAACTGTGGCGATGATATATATGATCCCTGCTAATAATTGCATTCCAATATATGACCATAAATTTGGAGATTTGAAAACTGCTTGAAAGGAACTTTTAAATGCGTCGATAATTGGCATTTCTGAGCAAGCAATTTTATTTACGTATGAAGGGCCAATAAATGATATGACTATGCCAGGTAGAATACATAGCACAAATCCCACTCCTATAGATAAAGAGTATAAGATTCCTGCGAATAAATATCTTTTGAAATTCTTTTTTAAAACTATGTATGGAACCTTCCAAGTAATGATTTCTTTATTGTTAAAATATAATGCGGGAATGACCATATATAAAACTGACAATAATGCTGCTACAACAGAATAGATTAAATATACTGGTATCCTGACGAAAGCAGAAATGATATATGCTCCTGTTCCAATACTTTCGTAATCAGTATATGAAGTTAGAGATAATGAACCAAATCCAAAGATGCTAAGAATTACATCTATTAACATGTAGATAACATATGCCGCAAATAAGAAACCAGTTAGTGCAAGGAAAGTCTTCCACTGTGATTTATATATATTCCAAGTCGATGATAAATCAGCTTTTGATTCTTTTGGTATTATCAGTTGAGAGTCCATATTGATTCATTTATAATTTATTATCTTCCCACATTATTTGCAAAATTGATCAAAAATATTAAATAAAATCAAATAAAAGGTTATTTAATGTCCGATACAAATCAGATACAGCTTATTACTTTTTTATTTCTTTGTATTAATTAATTTTCAGGAAAAGCTTAGATATTCTCAACACTTTTAGAAGATTCCTAGAGATAGATGGAAAAGTTTTGATCAATCAAGTAATTCTCAAATGTTTTCATTATCGAGCTATCTTCTATTTTTAAGATGAATTTCTTTTTTTCCTCTTTCTAAATCTTATAAAGATATTTCTTAAAGATAAAGATATTAAAATCACTAGAAATATCCCAAATATTGGGAAAATAATAATGGATATAGAGATCACTAATGAGATAAAATCTTCGATAACTGAAATTATTGGATTAATAAATCCCCCGGTAAATATTGAAGAAAATCCTCTTAAACTGACTGTAGTTAGTTGAAATCCTCCGGTTATTAGTACTCCGCTCATAACTGATAGGATCCATTTCAATCCAGGATCTATTCCACTAAGGGAAGCTGCAGATAAAAGCGTACCAGCGATAATAGCTGTTGGAGTGGCTACTACATCTAATAAATTATCAAACCAAGGAACTAAGTTGCCTATTATTTCAAATATTGCTGCTAGTGCTAGTACTGCTAAAACCCAGTCATTACCAATCCAATTCCAACCCTCTCCCAATTGAACTAAATCAGCCTTGTAAAGCACCCCATATGTTAATGGTGGTATGAAAATTCTAAAACCACAAGCTGCAGATAAACCAAAAGCAAGAAAAATAGAACTTATTATGGAATAAGCTTCCAAAACATTTACCTTAACTAATTAGATAATATCTGTTTGTAATATTGCAGACTAGAAAACTTTACTTGATTAAGACTTCCGAAGAATTCGGAGGCTTAAATCAATAACTGATTCTTATTACTGTGAAATAATTTCTGTGAATTCAGTCTGGACTATTTAAGATGTATTTGCGTACGAATTTTTCGCTTTTTTTTATTATAAATTAGATTTACTGCTAAAAATGATTGGGGCTGCAGGACTAGAATCTGCAATTTTGTGCACAATAAGCAACCGCTGGGTTTAAATTGCAAATGAGACTTTTGTTGTTATAAGACTACTTTGTTTTATGTACTGACTATATAAATTGCATGTTTTATTTTTTACAATTTTGATCGTAAAAAACTATAAAGTTAATAAAGTTACAATCCATTTAAAATAAAATTACTACCTTTTTAAAGTGAGTATTATCTTGAATTTCTTAAAAGTATATGTGTGGCAGATTTGAACTTAAAACTAAATTTTGTAAGTTACCTGTAATTTTAAGACAAAATTATCCAAGTGGTCTTGACATGAGATACGAAACTCAGAATTTAATTAGACCAACTGATCCTGTTCTTGTGATTAAGAACGAAGGGAAAATAAGGACAACCTTCATGTCTTGGGGATTTATTTCACCTTGGGCTAAAGACCATTTTGATAAAGGGACACTAAGACCATTTAATGTGAGATCAGAAACAGTAGATAAAAAAAAATTATTCAGTGGAAGTTGGAAGCATAAAAGATGCTTAATACCCGCTAGTGGTTTTTTTGAAAAAAGATTCTGTATTCGTAAAGAAAACTACGAGACTTTTTGGTTAGGAGGAATCTGGAGCAAGTGGTCTTCTCCTGATGGAGTTGAAATAGAAAGTTGCTGTATTTTGACAACTGAACCAAATGATCTAATTAAACCTTTTCATAACCGAATGCCTGTTGTTGTGCCTAATGGATTTGAGGCTCAATGGACTGAGAAGGTAAAGGATCCTCAAGAATTAAAAGGTTTACGCCTAATTATGCAGGGTTGGTCATCTGAAGGATGGGTGTTAGAAAACATTAATAAAAAACAAACTAGTCAAATGAGTTTGTTCTAATACTGAACTTTTTAATGTAAAAATCATATAAGGTTTTTGATTATAGATTTATTTGTATTTGAGTTTTACCTATTGTTCTGAATGAAATTGATTTTGAATTTCTTTTTATATTTCCAATTAGAAATAATTTAGCTGTCAATTAAGCATTTTTTATTTTCATATTAGAATAAATAAAAGGTAACTTTTACAAAATGGCTACCAGAATAAACAAATATTTAAGTGAAGTAGGTTATTGTTCTAGAAGAGAAGCAGACAGACTAATAGAAGAGGGGAGAATAACTATTAATGGTAAAATTCCAGAAATTGGTACGAAGGTAAATGTAGGTGATCAAGTAGAAGTTGAAGGTCAGAAAATAGATAATTCAAACAAACAAAAAAAAATATATTTAGTTTTTAATAAACCCGTTGGGATTGTTTGCACAACAGATAGAAGAGTAGAACCAAACAATATCATAGATTTCATTAAATATCCCACAAGAATCTTCCCGATTGGTAGATTGGATAAGCTCAGTGAGGGATTAATTTTTTTAACTGATGATGGAGACATCGTAAATAAAATACTCAGAGCAAGAAATAATCATGAAAAAGAATACATCGTAATTGTTAATCGACCTATCAATAGTGACTTTATTCAAAAAATGAGTAATGGAGTTGAAATATTAGAAACCATAACTAAGAATTGTTTTGTAAAGCAATTGGGCCCAAAAAAGTTCAAAATAATACTTACTCAAGGACTTAACCGTCAGATTAGGAGAATGTGTGAGTCCTTAGGCTACAGAGTACAATCACTTAAGCGTGTAAGAATTATGAATATAAATTTAGATTTGCCAACAGGTAAATATCGTGAGTTAACAAAAGAGGAACTCATAGAATTGAATAAATTACTCGAGAACTCTTCTAAAACATTTGAATAATAAATAAACATATTTTTTTTCCTTTATGAAATTATTTTTTGAGATCATTTTGAGAACAAAGTACTCATTTAAAAAATTGTGATAAACCCACTTTTTAAGTTGATTATTAGAGTAGGGATGAATAGATAGAAAATGTAATTTATTCTTTAATAACACTTGACACCTAAATTATCACGTGGGTTTCTTTTTCTATTACTTGCCTTTTATGATTTATTATTTTATGAAATAAGGCAAAATGTTTTGAGTTTAATTTTATTATAATTCTGACTATTTTATTGAAAATGAAATTGCTTTGTTTTAAGTTAATTTACATGAAATAAATTCTTATTTAGATGTTAAAAAAAATAAAAAAGAAGCATAGATTAAAGTTATTTACGGGAGCTTTATTTTTATCTTTCTCTTTTTTGTATTCGGCTTATTTTTTGAGAAATAATTCGACTTACTTTATGCCTAAGGAGTACAAAACTATAAAAAAAATAGTTGATAAAATTGCATTAAAAAATGATCTTGGTAATAGAGATATTCCTTTTTCAATATCAAGTGGTATCTACATGCAATATAGGGCAGAGGAATTAGGATTATGTGAAAAAGATGGTTGTTGGTACTTCAGGAATTTAGATCCGTATAAAAATTATAAAAACGTTAACGGAGTAAATATTAATGAGCTTTTAAAACAAACGTATTTATATAACGGTCTAGAAGCTTATGCTTGGAATGATGTGGTCTGGATTAGTAAATCATCTTTTCTTACATATGCTGGTAAATCAGATTATTTGGGTTGCACAATTGGACATGAATTATCGCATATAGTTTTTAATGACCACATTAAACAATCAATCAAGTTATCTGAAAAACTAAAAAAACTCAAAGACAAAAACAAAGATGTAACTCTAATTGAATCAGAAAAAACAAAGAAAAATTATGAGAAACTTAATGATGAAGAAGTTGATATTAAAGAGGTTTTGGAAATGGAGTTGAGTAGAGAGTCTGAGATGATTGCTGACAATAATGCAGCCAAGATGATCATAAATGCTGGGTTCTCGAAGGAAACATGTTTGAATGAGATCACTTTTATCGCAGAAAAGATGCAATGGGAGGCGGATACAAACATCAAAAGTACGCATCCAGGATATTTGGAACGTTTTGAATCTTTGCAGGATTTCATATCTGAATATGATAAATCAAACGAATTGAAAAATTTTGAGCCATACAAATGGAAATGGATTTACGATAGGAAATTAAATATTTTAATTTTTTCTCCACAAAAAAAGTAATTATGTAATCTTCCACTTTATACGGAGATAAATTATTTTTATATCTCAAACTTTTAGAAATTATTGATTGGAGAGGTAGGCGTCGAGCATGCAATCTTATACTCGCAAATTAATAAATAAGGAAATTTCCAATTTATAATAAAAAAAATTTGATGTAGTGAATTTAGTCCGAATGTTAGTTTTGTAATATGACCAATGATCTACATGTTATGCCTTAAATTATTGCGAAGTAGGGATAAAATTAAACAGGAATTGTCTCTTTACGACGTCATATCTTTTGAATTTATTTAGAATTCGTATTCGAATTTTTTTAAATATTTCCTGGATCGTTATCTAATAATCTCTTATAAAACTTATAAGCATTATCATTATTTGCAGATCCAGTTGCGTAGGAGAAAATTCCAAAGGCTGTCTCACATCTAAAAGAAAATGAAGTTTTGCTTGTCATGTCTGAGCCAAAAATATCTGCGCCATTTTCTGGTTTGTTATCATAGTTGATCTCATCAATATTAAACCCTGCAGATATCCCCATTCTTTTTGCCTCGCTTACACATTTACTTGTATTTGATAATAATTTCCCTCCGGTAGTATATACATAAGGTATGGCATTTGCAGATAGAATATTTTGAAATAATCCAGTTGTTAGAGTTATAAGTAATGTTTTAAGAAATAATTTCATTTTTAAAAAGAAAATAAAATCTATTGTAAACCCTAAAAAATAAGTTTTTTAAAATAATTTGAGTAGGCTACAACTTTTAAGTGTAAGAAGGTAGAAAAGAATAGAAACCTTTAGCAGATAATCTCAAAAGATTGCCAAAAAAATATTTAAGAATCATGAGAAAGTCAATCGGAGCTGGAGGGTGCAAATTTTTATCTATTTTGGATAGGTCATTTAAAGAATAGGGATCTTAATAAAAAATTAATACTGACATTTTTGAAATTAAAAATCCTGTCATTATTTAATAAAGTAAGAAAATAATCTATAAGAATAATTCTAATTATCATTATTATGAGATAATTTTATGAAAATTATTTAGTATTTTAAAAGTAATCTAACACCTTTTTAAAATGAGTTATTTTTAAGAACTTAAATCTATGGTTATGAAAAATTTCAAAAGAAAATTAAACTTTCTAAATGCAAAAATAATTGATAAAAATATTATGCATTAATGGAATCAATACTTTTTTTTATAATTTTTAGCGGGATTTGGGCAGCTGCAGATGCAATATTTGCTCCGATTATTTCAAATTTATTTGGCGTAACTGAAGGTTTCTCAGAATGTATTATCGGAATTATTCTTGGAGGAATGGCAGGGTTCTTTTTTGGACCTGTTATTGCATTTAGTCTGGAACAGAGAACCTCTAGTTGGATAGCTACTGGTTGTCTTATAATCTCAAGTTTCATCTTTAGTAGTTTATAATTAAATTTGTTGTAAAGTATTAATAAAATTTATTTTTCATGAAAAGAAAAATTTTTATTGTATCTTTTTTGATTTCTTCCTGGTTTCTAAATATAGGTTTTTTGTTTAAACCTAATATTAAAGTTCTTACTTGCGGGGATAATGATTATATCTCCAATATTTCTTCAAATGATTGGAATGAGATTTATAAAGATTATCCTTGGATATTTGATTCCAAGTCAGGTCAAATATATGCTTTTGATCAGTATAAAAAAACTTTAAGACCTATTGAAAGCGAGATAATTGAGGGTTATGAATATGTTTATAAAGATATTTTCGTAAGAGAGGGGATCGTGTATATAGATTCTGTTGACAGGGAATTAGCGACAAATGAAACTTACTTTACTAAAACTTTGCTGGATTTTGAAAAATTAAAAGTCACTTATATTATGGAGGACGGTAGAACTGAGTCGAATTGCAAAGAAATAAATTTGCCAAAAGATATTAAAATTTTAAAATAAATTAAAAGAACTTATTTTTAAATAAAATTCTTTCTAATTGCATAGCTATATTTAATAAAATTAAAACCCAATTTAGAAAATATGCACAAAGCCCTCTTTATGTGCATCCTCCTAATAATTCAAATATGATTAAATATTGCGTAATTAGATAGATAACTTCGATAGTCCTTATTTTATCTCTTTGATACCTATTTCAAAAAAAAATCATTTTATTGGAACCAAAGCTTTAAGAAAATATACTAATTGATTGATAAAAAAAGAGATGGAACTGAAAAATTGGGATAAAGCATCAAAAGAAAATATTGCAGTTGCAATTTGTAATGGTGCGGTTTTCAAACCAATAACTAAAAAAAGTAATTTGATCGATATTTGATCAAAATGTTGATGCAAGTAGATTCATGAATAAGCGTTTATGGCAGTAAAGTTAAAAATCTATTACAAAGTCTCGTTCAAATCTCAATCAGTTAAAGGATTTTGAGATTTAACTAAAGAAAGTCCATTTAATATCATTTAAAAACCATGTTAGACGGCCTAAAACTAAAGCTGTCCCCGCAAGTATTGTTGAAAAATGAACTATCTTGTTTTGTTTGTCTGCGATTAAATTAATTATTGAAAAGTATATTGCTAAGAGAAATAAAAAAACTTGAATAGATAGACTTGGAAGGGTTAAGTAGGATGGAATAATACCGTCAGTAAAGAGCTGTTCAGAAAAAAAAGAAAGAGTTCCATCAATTATTTCTAAGATTGAGCCAAAAAGAATAAGTATTAAGGGTAAAGATTTCATAATAAAAATGATTATGTTTGATTTATGATACTTCAAATAATTTTCTTCAAGTTAATGATGCCCCATTGGATGGCCTCCAAAATTTAGTTTGCGGAAAAATTTAGAAGTTTCTTAGTCAAGATTTTGAATAAACTTATTGATTATTTCTACTTTGCAATAATTTGACAAGATCGCGTATGAATCCAAAGGTTGCTTCGCAAAGATACATAAAAATAAAAACAAACATTCCAAATTGTAATATTGGATCTAACCTCCATCCCTGAAAAAATAGAATTCCACCAACAAATAATGATCCTATAAATCTTAAAGGAGTTACTAAAAATATATAAATTATTTTAAGAATACTAGTACTATCTTTATTATTTTTTTCTAAAAATATCACTATTTGAGCGATTGCTAAAGGCGCTGAAATTAATCCCCAAATTGCAAGTAAAATCCCAACTATTGAGGCCCAATTTAATGATGCATTTACCATAAGTTATTATTTTAATAAAATATTTAAGATAACTTTATTATCAGAAGGTATTATATATTCTTTTTTTTTTGACACTTGAAATAAATTCATTTAAATATTCACATTAATTTTTATTTTTATAAATTCATTGTCTTCAATGTCTGTTTGATATATCCATACAACTAATGATTTATTTCTTATTGATCCAATATAAGTAAAAGTGTTCATTCTTTGCGTGCATTCTCTAATGTCTTCATTACTATGTAGCCCATTGTTTTTTTTAACAGTCCAATTCTCTCTCTTAATTACACATACAGGCAATAATGAAGGTTGACTAACAAATGTTGTAGAGGGGTTAAGTTTCGTATAAATTTTTAGTTCACTTACGAAAGTGCTTACACACCATTCATTGTCTACAAAACTCATTATCCGGAACAGCCATATAGAATTGCTGCTGGATAGTAATATTTGTTCTCAATTTGTCAGCATTCATTGAGGACTGAATAAAAAATAATCAAAAATAAGTTTATTCTCCTTCTCCTGCAGTCTTGTAATAATTTTAGTTAGTAATGTAAAAAGGGAACCTCCTCAACTTCTCTTGGTGCATAATCACAAATACCGAATTGCATACATTCCATTTGATCATTAGAAAGTTTTTTTTCAACTGAGAACATATCAAGCCAATTATCAACTATTTTTTGAAGTTTATGTTTAATATGATTCCCGCAAGTCATAATTAACCTTTTTTGATCTAGTAGTTATCTAGTATCAGTCACAGACAAAAATCAAGAGTGCTAATACTTAAAAAATAAGAGGGCATTTATTTGCCCTCTTCAAGTCGTTTGCACCTCGCTGTCCACAAAGTCGATGAAGTGCTTTTGGCTCCTGAATTATTTCTACTCCTACTGAATGATAAAAGATAGTAGTGACAACCACAAAGTGCTAATACTCGGGTATTAATACCCTATGAATTTCAAGTTAAAAGGAGGACAATATAAATGTAGATATAGGAGGTCTTATGAAACTTATTACTCCTTTCACTATCCTAAATCAAAACTTTCTTGAAATGGATTTGATTAGAGACGCAATGAAGAATAGAAAATTAGCAACTGAAAGATTGCA
>MDTE01087455.1_pt1 | contig 11628 bp, 10 predicted proteins | sample 811231 | NCBI WGS metagenome assembly MDTE01 (sample SAMN05326651, study PRJNA326480) | marine metagenome | isolation source: seawater | place: Indian Ocean: Red Sea | collected 2010
AGAGGACTTTTAATAGTTATCGGAGCTGCAGGTGCTTACATTGCATCAATGAGGATTACAAGTATCCTTGGTGCTGTAGCGTGGGCTTTTGACTTTGCAATGTCTGGATTGTTCTTCCCACTTGTTTTAGGAGTATGGTGGAAGAGAGCAACAAGACAAGGTGCAATAGCGGGTATGATAACAGGTCTAGCGTCAGGTACTGCTTATCTAATCTATGTTTATCCTAAATTTATGGGTAATCCAGCATGGTTAGGTATAGACCATTTACGTTTCGGTATTATTGGGGCTAGTGTATGTCTAGTAGTGATGGTAGTTGTGAGTTTAATGACTCCAGCACCGGACAGCTCTACTCAAAAAATGATAGACGAAGTTCGTATACCTACGGGTAAAACTATACTTGGTAAACAACACTAAGTAAAAAATTTTGAAGGGGCGATAATTTTCGCCCCTTCTCATTAATTAAATCCTATCAAACCTTATGGATATTCCAATTTACGTTTACATTATTGACTACATACTTGGGGTTGTTATGTATACTTTAATTGGAAGGTCAGCCATGAACATCTTTCAAAAAGAGGACTCTGAGTTTTTTTTTATGAAAGCTTTTGTAAAATTAACAAACCCAATTTTAGATCTATTCAAGTTTATGACTCCAAGCTTTCTTATAAGGGCAGTTGTGCCTTTATATATCGCATGGTTTATTTTCATGGTTAGATTTTATCTGTTGCCGGTTATGCTTGGATACGGGGAGATGGGCATGTTATCATTTCCACTCGATAGTGAAATATCAAGACTGATTTACGATTTATTTGGTAAAAAATAATTTTATTTTTCCATAAAATTGATACTACTAAGATAAAGACAATCAATGAAAAAAATACAAATTTCACCTTCTATTCTTGCAGGAGACTTTAGTAAGCTTGGATCAGAGATTAAAAAGCTAGAGGATGGTGGGGCAGACATGATACATGTTGACGTAATGGATGGACACTTCGTTCCTAATTTAACAATTGGACCTCCTGTTATAAAATCACTTCGTAAATATACAAATTTACCATTTGATGTGCATTTAATGATATCACCAGTTCATAAATATATTAAAAATTTCTCAGAGGCTGGCGCAGATATTATAACAATTCACCCGGAAGCTACAAAAAATATAAAAGACTCTGTTGACTTGATTAAAAGTTTAGGAAAAAAAGTTGGATTATCACTTAATCCAGATACTCAGATAGAAACTATTGAAAAATACTTAAAAGATATAAATCTAGTTCTTGTAATGACTGTATACCCGGGGTTTGGAGGACAAAAATTTATCTCAAAAATATTAGATAAAATCAAAAGTTTAAAAAAAATTAAAGATGAAAAAAATTTTAATTTTGAAATAGAGGTAGATGGAGGAATTAATTTTGAAAATAATAAACTTGTTATTGACGCTGGTGCTAATATCTTAGTTTCCGGGACAACTATTTTTAAAGATAATAATGGAGATATAAAAAAAAATATAGAATTACTTAGATCCTAATTAAAATGATTTTAAAAAACTCATTAATCTATTTAAATGATTTTTTTACATTTCTTATCACCCAAGCAAGACAATATTACTTAAATTCAAGACTCTATAATAAAAAAATTTCTAGGGTAACTTTAAATAGTTTAAGATATAAACCAAGTCCAAGTTTGCTAGATTGTATAATAAAGTACAATAAACAAAAAAAAAATATTAATAGTTTCTTGCTCAATGATATTTGGGAAAATCCAAATATACGATTAAAAGATTATAAAAATTTACACAGTTTTTTTTGGTTATTTTCTTTAGATTTAAAATCTTCCAAAACTGAAGTTCAGTCTATCATTCTTCGATGGATAAATAAAAATACTGACTACAATATATCAAGTTGGGAAACAGATATTCTCTCAAAAAGAATAATTTCTTGGATATCGAACTCAAAAATATCTTACGAAGATAGTAGTGAAGAATATAAAAATAAATTTGATGAAATTATAAAGAAGCAAGTTAACCATCTTATTAATGAAATAGAACGTTCAGAATGGATTGATGATAAAATGATAGGATGCTCAGCTATAATTCTCACTGGCATTTCCTATAATGATGAAAATTTTCAAATTTACGGATTAAAATTATTGAGAAAAATAATAAAACATTCTTTTGATAATGGTGGATTTCCAAAGTCAAGAAATATTAGACAGCTTATTTTTTATTTAAAATATTTTGTTTTAATTAGAGAGTGGTTAAAAGAGTCACAAAATGAAATACCTGAATATTTAAATGAAATTATTTTTTATCTAGGTCAGTCATATGTACTAATACACAAAAATATTGAACTAAATTTTTTATTTAATGGTAACCAAATTACTAATAATTCTAATTTTAATAACTATTTAAAAAGATTAGGTTATAACTTTAAAAATGATAGCCATGAAACTGGGGGATATACTTTTCTTAAAAATAAAAAGTACTCTTTAGCAGCAGATTTAGGAGCTCCCCCGGAAAAAGAATTTTCAAAAGATTATCAATCCGGTGCTTTATCATTTGAATTTATAAGCAATAACAGCAAAATAATTTGTAACTCAGGATATTTTCAAAATTATAAACACCAGCTAAATCTCATATCTAAGTCTACCGCCTGTCATAGTAGCTTAAACATAAATAATTCATCATCAATTAGCTTTTCAAAACAATCATCAGGAATAAATAAGATAAATAGTTCGTTAAAAATTTTTAACAAAAAAATTACTTACAATAATAATTATTGGGCATTTGAAGCATCACATAACGGATACGTTAAAAAATTTGGTGTTATACATCATAGAAAAATTGAATTTTTTCACGATATTTCAAAACTTTCGGGTACAGATATGATTGAAAAAAAAAACAATTTTAAGCCGTCTAATTTTGAAATACGATTTCATTTAGATCCAGAAGCGAAGGTAATGAAGACTCAAGATGGTAAATCAATTTATATTGGTTTAAAAAATGAAGGGTGGAAATTTACATCTTTAAATAATAAGATTTCATTTGAGACTGGATTATACTTTGGAAATAAGAATAAATTTATTGAAAATCAAAATATATTAATTTCAGGTAAAATTCTAGAAAAAGAAATTCTGATAAATTGGGATATTGAAAGAATAAAATGAAAAAAATTAAACGAGCATTAATTTCTGTATCAGATAAAAATAATTTGAAATTTCTCGTTAATAACTTGAATAAATATAAAATAAAATTCATTAGTTCGGGAGGAACTTTTAAAGAAATTAAAAGACTGGGTTTTCATTGTGAAGAAGTTTCAAAATTTACTAATAGTGCAGAAATTTTATCAGGTAGAGTAAAAACACTTCATCCAAAAATATATGCAGGTATACTTGCAAAAAGGCAATCAAGATTGCACAAAAAAGATTTAATAAGAAATAATTACGATGAAATTGACTTAGTAATAGTAAATTTTTATCCATTTGAAAGTGTAATTAAAAAAACAAAGAATAACGAAAAAATCCTTGAAAATATTGATATTGGTGGTCCCACTATGGTTCGCGCAGCGGCAAAAAATTATAAAGACGTTACTGTGATTACCAATGTGTCACAATATGAAAGTTTAATAAAAAACATGAACCAAAATAAAGGTGCTACCTCTTTAGAATTTAGAAAACAAACTGCTTTAGAAGCTTTTGGGGAAACTGCCTTCTATGAGTCATTAATTTATAATTATTTTAGTGATGCTTCTCTAAACAATTTTTCAAAAAAAATTATTTTAGGATTTAAACGTTTTGAAAAACTCAGATACGGTGAAAATCCTCACCAAAAGGGAGCTATCTATGGTAAATCAGATAATTTAGATCTTTATAAATTAAATGGAAAACAATTGAGTTATAATAACTATAATGATATTTTTGCAGCATTACAAATATCAAAAACGTTTCCAAACAATAAAGGGACAGTTATAGTCAAACATGGTAATCCTTGTGGCGTCTCAATGCATGAAAATAAAATAGAAAGTTTCATGCTTGCACACAAATGTGATCCAGTAAGTGCGTTCGGAGGAATTGTTTCTTGTAATTTTATTATTAATAAGAAATTAGCCTTAGAACTTAATAAATTATTTTTTGAGGTCATTATAGGAAATGGATTTGATAAGGATGCTTTGTCTATTCTTAAAAGAAAAAAAAATGTCCGTTTGATCAATAGTGAAAATTATAAAATTTCAAACAGAAACAATTTTATTTCAAATACAGAAATTGCTCTAATTCAAAATCCAGATATTAAAAATTTCAAATACAGTGATTTTAAAGTTGTTTCTAAAAATAAACCTAATAAAAAAACTTTTCAAAATCTAATTTTTGCGTTTCATGTTTGTAGATTTGTAAAATCTAATGCTATAGTTTTGACAAATGAAAAATCTACAATTGGTATTGGGTCAGGCCAGCCAAGTAGATTAGATAGTTGTGATGTGGCTATTAAAAAAATGAATGAGTTTCATGATATATCTAATAAGGAAATATTGGCAGCATCAGATGCTTTTTTCCCTTTTGTTGATGGGATCGAAAAATTAGTTCAAAGTGGAATTTCAGGAATAGTTCAGCCTAGTGGGTCTATAAGAGATAAAGAAATTATAAATTTTGCAAATGAAACCGGAACAATTTTGCTCTTTTCAAACACAAGACATTTTAGACACTAAAATAATTTATCTATTTTAGCTGCTAAAACAAAGTCACTTTCATGCAAGCCATTAATTGCGTGTGTAAAAATTTTAATTCCGGCATATCCCCAACCAAACCGAATATCTGGATGGTGGCCTTCATTTTCTGCAATATTTCCAACTTTATTTACAAAGTTTTGACTTTCTAAAAAATTTTTAAATTTAAATTCTTTTAATAAATAATATGTTTTATCATCGTCAGTTTTAACATCCCAACCATCGATTTTTTTCAAATACTTGTGAATTTCTTTAAGATCAAAACTTGGTATCCCGCCTTCGCAAGGAATACATTTTTTATCAGCTAAATCAGTCATTTTTTCTCCTTTGGAGCGGGCAATGGGACTTGAACCCACGACCTTCTCGTTGGCAACGAGACGCTCTACCACTGAGCTATGCCCGCATGTTTATATTTATTAAAATTAGTGGCTTTTTAAAAATTAAGCAAGAGGCAATATTATCAAATTAGAGCAAGTTGATGTTGAGGTAATTAAGATTTGTTTATTTTGTAAATTAGTCAACTTTGTATTAATATTTATATATTGCTATTTATTAATTTGAAATAAGTAATTTCTTTGATTATAAAAATTGAATGGTAATTTCAAAAAATTATCACAACAAGGTTTGGTGGGATGAGTTGAATGATAAAAATTCTCATTTAAGAATAATGATGGATTTTTTAAGAACAAAAAAAAATCCATCTATTTTAGAACTTGGTGTAGAAAGAGGAGCATCAACTACCGCCTTTTTATCTGTATGTGAAGAAATAAATGGAACACTTTATTCAGTTGATATTGATGATTGTAGGGATGTAGTAGTTTCTGATAAATGGAATTTTTTGCAAAGTAATGATTTAGACTACAAATTTATACTAAAAACTTTCAATAAATTAGAAATCGATGGAATCGATTTACTCTATATAGATAGTTATCATGAAAAAAAACATGTCTTAAGTTTATTAGGTATGTGGTTTAAATATATTAAAAAAGGTGGAGCTATATTTATTGACGATGTAGATAGTTTGCCCTTTCTGAAAAATAAAGATATTTGGAATTCAATTGTTTATGATACAACTGATGAAGGTGTACGTGATTTTTTTATGCAAAATGATGAAAAAATTTTTTATACTAAATATTTTGGTGAAAACGGATTAGCAAAATTAGAAAAGTTGTGTGAATTTTTAGACCCACCAAATTATAATAAAAAAATTTGGAAGTATAATCCGATAATAAAATTTTTATATCCTTATCTGAGATCAATTAAAAAAATTATAAAAATTTAATTTAATGTTTAAAGATAATTATAGAGTCAATTTTTTATTTTTTTTTATACTAATTATAATTGCTTTTTTAAGAACTCCTTACATATTTTTAAATGGAAGAATTATGTATGGAGACGCCTATTACTTTCAACATGCCTTAAATAATGAATGGTATACAACATTATTTTTGATACATAAAGAAGCCGGCTACATGAATTTATTTTCAAATATATCAAGTTTATTAAACGCAAAAATTATCAACATTTATTATGTTCCTTTATTTAATGTTTATCTATGTTTTTCACTTATTCTCATAATTATTTATTTAATTTTATTTTCTAAAATTGATTTATTTAAGACTACCACCCAAAAATATTTAATAGCATTTATTTTTCTAATAGCTCCATCTATGGTATTTGAAATTTGGCTTGATGCTTTAAATGCTCAAGTATATTTAGGAATTATTTCTTTACTAATTTTATTTCTAGAATTTAAGAAAAAAATTGAATTTTATATTTGTCCTATAATTCTATTTATCGCTGGTTTGTCAGGTGTATACTCATGTTTGTTGACTCCTTTATTTCTTATTAAATATTTTATCGATAGAAAATTTATTGCATTAATTAATTCAATTATTTTAATTACTGCTTCATTGCTTCAATTAAGCTTTATTTTTATATCAAAATCTTCAGGTGTGCTTGTTGATAGTAAAATTAACTTTACAATAACTTCATATGAATTTATTTCCTATTCATATAACGTATTAGTTAGAACTTTTTTTTCAGGCTCATTTCCTAACTTTATTATTTCTAATTTTGAAAATTTAAGAGAAAATCAAAATTTATTATTTATTATTTCTTTTTTTATTCTTATTTTATTTTTAGTTATATTTTTCTTATTTTTAAGAAAAATAATAAGTCTTGAAAAAAAAGATAAAATTAATTTTTTATATTTACTATATTTCTTTATATGCTCATCATTTTTAGTAATAATAGGAGGTGTAAGCGACAGTATATCAGGTAGATACTCTGTAATTCCAGGAGTATGTTTAATATTAATAATATTTAAACTAAGTTTTCAAAGTGAAAAAACAATATTAAACTATATTTCTATATTTTTACTTGGGTCTACATTGATTACTGGTATTTATGATTTCAGGGACAAAAAATATATTACCTATTATGATTGTATTAATTGTCCAAACTGGAAAGAAGAAATAAAAAGACTAAAATTAAATAAAAATTACGAAGTACAAGTCTGGCCTTATACTAAAAAAAAAAAAATAAACTTTAACTTAGAAAATAAATAATTTTTAAATTCTTTACTTGATTTATAAGTTATATATTATTTAATATTGGAATTAAAATTGAGACTGAATGAAAAAAAAAGAATTACCTAATATAATCCCTGTTTTTCCTTTAAGTAATTTTATAATATTCCCACATACGACTGTACCACTGAACATATTTGAACCTAGATATATCCAAATGATTGATGATTGTATGAAATCACATAGAATGATTGGGATGATACAACCAAAAAAAACTGGAGAGCTTAAAAAACCTGATTTATATGAAGTTGGATGTCTAGGAAAAATTACAAGTTTTAACGAAACAGATGATGGACGATATTTGATAATATTAAATGGAATTAATAGATTTAAAATTTTTGAGGAAGTAAGTACAGATAAACTCTATAGACTTTGTAAAGTTGATTATGAAAGTTATATTAAAGATCAAGATAAAAAGGTTGAAAATATGTATAATGAAAATTTAGATACAATATTTAAAGATTTAAAAAATCTTTTTGAGAAAAAAGGTTTTTCAGTTGATTGGTCGAATTTAAAAAAGCAAGACTACACAGAAACTTTAAATACTCTTTCAATGGCATCGCCCTTTTCTTTAGAAGAAAAACAAATTTTATTGGAGACACAAGATCTCAACACTAGAAAATTAAAGTTAGAAGAAATATTAAAAACTTATATTTTTGATAATTTTAGTAATAAAACTATTCAATAATTTATTATAAGCCTTTATCAGCTGCGTTTAATAAAAAATTGTTAGCAAAATTTTTTTTACCTAAGTATCTAATTAAATGATCAATTTTTTTTATACCTAATTCTTTTTTAATTTCGAAAAAATTTTGAATTAGATTCACTCCAAAAGAAAATATTAAGTTTTTAGATTTAGTTTCTTCCTCAAAATCTTTTAATAAAGTAGAGTCAATTGTAAGTCCTAAATTTTTTTTGTTCTCAATTAAAGATGATAAAACTTTTAAATCTCGTATTGTCATATTAAAACCTTGCCCTGCAAGTGGATGTATTTGATGTAATGAGTCACCGAACAATAAAACATTGTTGCTATAATACCTTCTTGCAGATGAAAAATTCAGATTTACTCTACTAATTTTTGAAAATTTATTTATTTTAAGTTTATTTGAATAACTAAAAATAAATTTTTCAAATTTTTTATCATCAAGTCTTTTTTTTTTATAATACGAAAATACAATTGATGTTGTTTTTGATGATATAGGTAGAAAAGCAATAGGTCCAAGGTTAGTAAAGTACTGGCTGGCTACAAAATTTTTTATTTTTTGATGATAAATCAAGCACGTATGAGCTATGCTATTATAATTTTTTTTAATAGTTTTACTAAAATATTTTCTAGTGATAAAATTATTTTTTTCACAATTAATAACTAGATCATACTTTGTTCTATAAAATATTTTGTGAAAATTCTTTTCTTTAACTTTTTTAATACTAAATAACTTTTTATTTTTAAGGTCGTTGTATAAAATATTATAAAATTTATTAAGTTCTATTATCGAAAATAAGTTATCTTTTTTATTTTTAAAGTTTAAGATTTCCTTTCTATCATCAGTGTAAATCTTTATCTTTTTAATTTTGCATAAATTCTTATTTTTTAAATTAATTATTTTATTGTTAATAAAGTTAATATTGTCTCTTGAAATACCGATTGTTCTACTTGAAAGATTATACTTATTATCGTTGAAAGAAAATATAGATACTAATAAGCCATTGTTTATCAATAATTTAGATAAAATAAGACTGGTTAAATTTATTCCTATAATACAAATGTTCATTATTAAATTTTAATTTTAACAATAAATATTAAATGATACAAAGTGATAAATAGGTTTTTTTAATTTTATGGAGCTAAAAAATATATTATCTAATGCTTTAAATATTGTTATAAATAAAACTCTTCAGATATTTGGTATACTTATAATTATATCTAGCTTATTTTTCTTATCATCATTGATTAGCTATTCTCCAGATGATCCAAACTTTATTTTTACTGAAAATAAGGAAATAAGTAATTTTTTGGGATTAAGAGGAAGTATAATATCTGATTTTTTTTTTCAAAGCATTGGCCTAGTTTCTTTTTTAGTTCCAGTCACTTTAATATTTATAGGATTAAACATTTTCATAAATAAAAAAATAATAATTGTAATTGAAGGATTTTTTTTTATTGTTTTATACTCACTCATAGGAGCTTTATATCTTTCATATTTTTTTCACGATAGTTTCTTTTTATCATTCAACGGCAATGGGGGTTTTGTTGGAACATTTTTATCAAATCTTTTTTTTGGAAAGATTATAAAATTAAATGAAAATATCTGGTATTTTTTTCTTTTATTTTCCCTAATAATTTTTTTTATATTAAGTCTTAAATTGCAAAAAAAATATTTTTACTTATTGAAAAAATTTATTTTTAAATACATAAATAAAAAAATTGAAAATCCTATTAATTTAGAAAAAGAAAAAAAACTTAATCCTTCAAATGATATTAAAACTCAAGATAATTTCTCATTTGAAAATTTTTCCAAAAATAAATTTGAAAAAAAAGGTAAAATAATTTTACCAGAAATTGAATTTTTAAAAAATCCAAATAAGGAAAAAAAATTACAAAATTCCGTTCAAAGTAATTATGACAATAAAAGTCTAGAAAAGATTCTACTAGATTTTGGTGTAGAGGGAAAAATTACAAAAGTTAGTCAGGGCCCTGTAGTTACTTTGAACGAATTTGAACCAGCTGCTGGTATTAAAGTATCTAAAGTAATAAACTTATCAGAGGATATTGCAAGAAACACAAGTTCAGAGTCTGCAAGGATATCTACAATTCCAGGAAGAAGTACAATTGGTATTGAATTGCCAAACGATCAAAGAGAAAATGTTTATTTAAGAGAAATTATTTCTAGCAAAGAATTTAAAATAAAAGATATAAAATTGCCAATTGCCCTTGGAAAGAATATTTCAGGATCCCCTATCGTAGGCGATCTTGCTTCGATGCCACACTTATTGATTGCTGGAACAACTGGCTCTGGAAAATCGGTATGTATAAATACAATAATATTATCAATATTGTATAGGCACACTCCTGATAAATGTAAATTTATTTTAATAGATCCTAAAATGCTAGAGTTATCTACATATGAAGGTATACCTCATCTTTTATGTCCAGTAATAACAGAACCAAAAAGAGCTGCATCAGTTTTAGGATGGGTCGTAAAAGAAATGGAAAGTAGATATAGATTAATGACAAAAGAAGGCGTCAGAAATATAGACGGATATAATGCAAAACATTCTTTATCAATGCCCTATATTGTTGTGATAGTTGACGAAATGTCAGATTTAATGTTAGTGGCTGGAAAAGAGATAGAAAATTATATTCAAAAATTATCTCAAATGGCAAGAGCTGCTGGCATTCATATAATAATGGCAACTCAGAGACCAAGTGTTGACGTAATAACTGGGACTATTAAGGCCAATTTTCCAACAAGAATATCATTTCAAGTCACCTCTAAAATAGATAGTAGAACTATATTAGGTGAACAAGGTGCAGAACAACTTCTTGGAAAAGGTGATATGCTTTACATGACTTCAGCAAATAAAGTTACAAGAATTCACGGACCCTACGTTTCAGAGAATGAAATTGAAAAAATAAATAATTTTCTCAGATCCTTTGGGGAAACTGAATATTTTGATGAAATATTAAGTTATGGTGATAATAATTCAAAAGATAGTTTAAAACAGATTGGAGATAAGGACGAGTTATATGCTAGTGCTGTTGAAATAATTAAAACAGAGGGAAAAGCCTCAACATCATTTCTACAGAGAAAGCTTCAAATAGGTTATAACAGAGCAGCGAGAATAATCGATATGATGGAAGAAGAAGGTTTAGTAAGTAAAGCTAATCATGTTGGTAAAAGAGATGTATTAAAGTGAGTAATATAAAAAAATTAATTTTTGTTTTATTCACATTTTTTTTTTCAAATAATTTGAACGCTACTATAGAAGATAAAATTGTTCAGAATTTTATTCAAATTAATAATTTATCATTTGAATTTAAACAAAATATTGATGAAAAAAGTCAAGAGGGAAATTGTATAGTTGAATACCCAAAAAAAATATATTGTGAATATAAAAAAAGTAAAAAGATATTAGTTTCTAATGGAAAAAGCTTAGTAATTCAAAATTTAAATAATAATCAATATTATATTTATCCATTAAAAAAAACAGCGTTTAATTTAATTTTAGATAAATATTTTTTATTAGAAAAAATTAAATCAAGTAAAGGTGACCTTGTTGATAATAAATATTTAAGATTTAAATTTGTAGAAGGGGATTAC
>MDTE01077066.1_pt1 | contig 11627 bp, 10 predicted proteins | sample 811231 | NCBI WGS metagenome assembly MDTE01 (sample SAMN05326651, study PRJNA326480) | marine metagenome | isolation source: seawater | place: Indian Ocean: Red Sea | collected 2010
GGCCGCACCCCCTTCGGCATTAATCGCCCGCAGGGCGTACCGGGTTAAAGTATAAGGAAATATACGAAAATAGGCACCCCCACCCACAGGAATGTTGCGCTCGCCTAAACGATAGGTCGTAAGTGGAATCTCGGTCAGACCCGGACGAGCCTGGTAGGGCCATCGCGGAGCATCGGCTATCCCATAGCGGTAATTTCGCACCGGAAAGACACTGGAATCGCAGTTGAGACCACATTCGGCCAGTATATCAAAGGCCCATTCGGATTGACGGGTAATCGAAAAAAAAGGCGCCCGATGAGCGCGAATCGGGCTATCCACGATCGCAGAGAGGACCTCCAGCGATCGCTCTATATCCCGTCGGAATTCCTCCTGCTCCAGCTGGTAGACCAAGCGATGAGCATAGCCATGGGTACCTATCTCATGTCCCTGATCCTGGATATGTCGGATCAGGTCGGGGTCGCGTTCGGCCGCGCAGCCCAAAACAAAAAAAGTGGCCCTAACCGAAGCATCATCAAGGAGTTGTAATAGACGTTCGCTGCCAATGCGCAGGCGATCCTCATACCCACTCCAATCTTCGGGACCAATCTCCAAGCCCTGATACCAATCCTCCAGATCTACCGTGAAGGCATTGAGAACCTGACTCATTCGGCACCCTCGATCAACTCTTGGAAAAGCTGGCCCAGACGGACCTGCTGAACCCGTAGCGCATAGACTGCTTCAACTCTGCGGCGGCCCTCCCGACCCATCCGGCGTCGCAATTCCCCATCTATAACCAGCTCTTCCAATCGCGCCAACCACTCCTCCGACGTTCGGGCCCAGAACCCCTGGCAGCCATCTTCGACAATCTGCTGATTAATACCGACCGGGCTGGTCAAGACCGGCAGTCCAACGGACATGTACTGGAGAAGTTTGTAGCCTCCTTTACCGCGAGTCCAGGGATCGTCGGGCATCGGCATCAGACCAATATCGAAGTTCTGCAAATCTTCCACTTCACTCTCAATTTTCCAAGGCTTAGCCTCGGTTTCGATACCCTGCACCTCGATCTGCTCAGCCCCAACGACGCAGAGCCGCACCTGGGGCAAGCGCCGGGCCAACTCTTTGAGCGGCTCGCGAATGAGGTCGAGGTAAGCCGAGGTACTGGCGCTGCCGATCCAGCCCAGGACCACTTCCCGGCGATGCTTTAGTGGACCAGGACAATAGCGGTCGGTATCGATTGGGCCGGTAATCTGGTCCGTGCGAGAACAGTGGCGAGCAGCGAAAGAAGCGGTATAGTCATTTTCGAGTAGAGCCAGAGAGCAAAGCCGCAACATCGCCGGCACACCGATAGAATTGCGACGCTCTTTCCAAGACGCCAGCCAATTTTGTCGGCGAACCTCAGTAGTAAAGATCGCATCGTCAAAATCATAGACTAGCGGAGTTGGACAATGAGCGAAAAGCCAGCGCAGCGGCGCGGGCAGGATCACCTTTTGGATCAGCACCAGATCGCTTTTTCTCGCGATCCAAAAAGCACCTAGCCCGCAAAAGAACGTGCGCCAGGAAGCCCAGACATAATATAGCAGCTTACGCCAGGACTGCGAGGTCACCAGCAGCTGCGAGCCAGTGATATCGGGCAGGACCGTAAGTACCCGACACTCGGCGCCAAGTTCTTTGAGATAAGGCAGATACTGGAAAACACGCGTCCGGCTGCTGGCCGCCAAAACGCCGTACTGAGTCACAAATAGAATCCGCACCCTCGCTAAGACTCGTCGCTCATCCGCCAAGAGCATGCTTGGGGGCACAAGAAAGCCGCGCCCCCGCGGCAAAACGCCTGACGCTGTCTATAACCCGATCCTGGACCGCCGCCTCCATCTGTGGATAGAGTGGCAGAGTCAGAATCCGCTGCCACACCGCCTCAACGACCGGCAACCGGGCGGGGCGGTAGGACGCATATACTGGATAGAGATGGTTGGGACGAAAGTGGACCGCCGATTGGATATCGCAACTCTGGAGAAAATCACTCAGTGCATCGCGCTCGTCGAGTTGGATGACCATGCTATAGCACGCACTCTCGCCATAAGGCCTGATGGCCAGGGGCTCGACTCCACCTAGGTCGGCGAAAGCTTGGTGGTAGCGCTGCACTAGCTGCCGGCGCAGTTCGTTGCCTCGATCGAGTTTTTCCAATTGCACCAGCCCCAATGCCGCAGCAATATCATTCATGCAATACTTGTAGCCAAGCTCTTCGACCTCGTATTCCCAGGCGTGTCCCTGGTGCCCGTTATTAAAGCGTGCCCAGGTGTCGCTCGAGATCCCCAGCCAGCGCAAACGTCGCACCCGTTCCGCCACCACATCGTCGTCGGTAACCAGCATACCCCCATCGCCAGTAGAAAGGTTCTTCTTGGACTCGAAGCTGAAACAACCGATATGCCCTAAGCTACCCAGTTTACGACCACGATGGGAACCGCCGCAAGCCTGAGCCACATCTTCGATGAGCAAGAGATTATGACGTTGAGCAATCTCGAGCAGAGCATCCATATCGCAGGGATGACCGCCGTAGTGCACGACGAGCAAAACCCGGGTCTGCGGCGTGATTCGCCGCTCGACATCGGCGGGATCAATATTCAGCGTCTCTTCTTCGATATCACAGAAAACAGGATGCCCACCCGCCATCAGAATTGCGTGATTGGAGGCGACAAAGGTCATCGGGGTAGTCAACACCTGGCTACCCTCAGCACCACTAGCCAAGAGGGCCAGGTGCAAGGCTGCGGTACAGGAATGGAGCGCGATGGCATGTTTGACGCCTATATATTCGGCGAATCGCTCTTCAAACTCCTTGGCCTTCTCGCCATAACCCAACCAACCAGTCGCAAAAGGATCCCGCAATGCCTCGTGCTCGGCTTCTCCGTACCAGGGCTTAAATATTTGTATCGGATCTGACACTCATTTTCTCCGTGCGGTATCTATCGCGAGTCGACCTGGGCTGGCGCCCAATAGGATTTTTGCAACAAGGTCTTCGCTGCGATCTCCCGATAGGCGCGTAAACGCTGCCGCCCTTCTGAACGGCGGGAGGGAATGAGAATACAAAAAAAGCTCCAGGCCAATATTCGCAGAACCATTTCCACCAAAGTCAAGAGGCGCAGCACCGCTAGTTGCGTCCGGCCATAGTGCTTCTTAAAGAGATAAAACAGACTCCGTTGACTGATGACGAGCATTTCGGCCAAATTTTGCCGTGTACTCTGTCCTCCAAGGTGCAAAACGCGACTGGATGGATAATAAAAAGTCTGCCAACCGTTCTTGCCAATCCTCAGGCACCACTCCAGATCCTCATAGAACATATACAACCCTGGATCGAGGAAACCCACGTTCTCGACGACCTCGCGGCGCATCATTAGACAGGCTCCGCTGACCCAGCCAACCCTGCGAATATCAGCGTGGTCCCAGCGACCTAATTTAAAGAACGGGAATAAGTTATGCAATAGCATTTTATTGAGAAACTCCGTGCCCAAACTAGGAGAAATACCACAGGAAAACTGGAGCGATCCATCGCGGTTCAGCAGTTTAGGCCCCACGGCACCCACCTGCGCGTTGGCCTCCAAGAAGCCAACCAATTGGCCCAGCGCCCCCTGCTCGACTTCAGTGTCGGTATTGAGCAGGAGCAAATAGCGTCCTCTGGAATTTTCCAGCGCCAGATAATTACCCTGGACAAAACCCATATTTTCGCGATTGGCAACCTGTACGACCTGGGGAAAACCCCGCTCCACCATCTCCAGGCTCTCATCATCAGAGTTATTATCTACGACTACAACCTCCCAATCGATAGAATCTGGATCTTCGTAAATAGATCTTAGACAGTTTTCTAGAAGATCTCTGGTATTCCAGTTGACCACCATTATAGAGAGGACAGGCACACTCATCGCAATTCGAGATAATTAAGGATAGAGAGAACTGAGTTGCGCAGGAATTCTTGCTGCCACCAGACGATCAAATTGGTAAAAACCACCACACCTAAACCCTTGATTAAGCGCTGTTTAGACCGATCTCGGACTGCGTCGCTGAGATATACGGCCGCAAAAGCGATAAATAAAGGCTCGAGAGGCAGACGAAATCGCACTGACCCATAGAGGATAGCGGAGTACACGAATGTAGACAAGAGAATGAAAGTGCTCAAATACGCAAATTTTTCCACTCGCCAATAATGACGTAAGCCTATTAAAAAGAAAGGCAATATAACCATAAACCAAAAATTATAATCGGGGCGAAAAAAATACCATAATCGCACGAAGCGCTCACCGACCAGACGCAGATAATAACCAGGATGTTCCTGGATAAAAGCCACGCCTTGAGCGTACCAATAGCGATCGCGGTCTATTTCTGAAGGTAGGCGGTGAAAAAAGGACTCGGAAATTCCCCAACCGCGCTCCTGACGCCAATCCGGGTCGAAGGCATTGCTCCGAGCAAGAATAAAACCTCCGTGGGTCGAAACAGGTACCCAGACCCCATGAACCTGCCAGTTTCGCACCCCCCATGGCAAAAGCACAACACAAAGAGCAGCACCTACCCACAAGACCCGCCGAACCCCCTCACCTCGCAAGCGCCAGACGGCGACCAGCGCCAAGGCTGGGATCCAGAGCAAACCCACCGGTCTGGTCAGGGCTGCCAACCCCACAGCCACCCCGGCCAGCAACAGGTAGTTTCTGCGCCCGTCGGCCACGACGAACAACCATCCGGCCAACACAATCCAAAAACAAAAGAGCGTCTCGCTCATTATTTCGGCGCACACAGTCACTAGGGGGCCGTAAACCATCGCCAAGTACCCAGCGATCGGCGCGGCCTCTCGCTTCAATCCGCGGACCAAGGCCCAGACAAGAACTACCGTACCTGCACCGACCAATGCTTGGACGATCTTGACCGCTAGGTGGCTGTAACCCCCAACCCAGTAGACCAGAGCTAAGAAAAATGGATAGAGCGGAGGACGCCAGGAACGCATCTCATAACCGAACCAATTGGTGCGGGATACAAATCCCTCCCCGGCCAGAAGATTGAGGGCTAGCTCATCATAATCGGCAGTGTCCTGTTGGGGAACCGGGTAGTCCAGGAGCACATAAACGATGCGTACGAGAAACGCCCCGGCAAAAAGTAGCCAGGGACCTGTCAGAACTCGATAGATCATTGCTGCACCAAACGATCGAAGATCTGTGCAAGCTCGCGAGTAAGTTCGCGCCGATGATAACGGCGCAAAACCTGAGGACGGAGCCGTGTGCGCAGTCCGTCCCGGCGAAAAAGAGCGTAGAGCTCTTCCAGAGTGCTGCGAATTGCGACCGGATCATCAGCTTGCGCGAAGAAACCCAAATCCAACTCGCGCACCATCCGCTGCACCATACCCTCCCCACCCAGCGCCAGCACCGGTCGCGCGGCAGCCAAATACTCGTAGAGTTTGCCGGGTACATTCGTCGCAGGCCAGGGCCTCACGTGGTCGATCAAGAGCAAAACGTGTGCGCGCTGCTGGTGAGCCAGCGCGGCAGAGCGTTCCTCAACCCCGTGCAAACGGATCAGCCCAGCTTCAACCAAACCCCGCGCGGCGTGCTCCTCCTCGGGACTAAGCAGTCCGATCAGGTTCAGACGCAACCGCTCAGACCATGAGGGTTCATCGGCCAGCAAGGCTTCTAATGCCGCGAAAAGTGGCTGTGGCGTGCGCTGAGGATGACTGATGGAGAATGATCCCGTATGCGCGATCTGCAGGACTTCACCTCTTGGCGGCGGAACCGAGTGCGGAAAATCCTCGGGTTCAAAACCATTGGTTACAACATGGATTCGGGCCGCCGCTTCGGGATAGGTCTCCCGCAGATAGTCGGCAACACCTTCGGTTGCAACCACTACCGCATCGGCCAAATGGAGTGTAGCTTCTTCGAGCCGGGCTTCGAACTTCCGCCTATACGGGGTCTCGAGCAATGACGGGTCGAGGGGGTCGTAAACCCAGGAATCGCGAAAATCTGCCACCCAGGGCAATCCAGTCCGTTCTTTGAGCAGAAGGCCCAGTAAATGGGCACTGGCGGGAGGATAACTCGAATAGATCAGGTCGAATTTTTCACGACCCATAGCGCGAAAGGCACGCCAGAGTGCGAAAGGCACCCAGCTCAACTGCAAATCGGGCACCAAGCACATTCGCCCCAGCCTGCGGAGCAAACCGGGTCGAGTGCGCAGAGTCGAAAGCCCCTGACCACCCCGAGCTTCTTTGTTGAAGATCCAGCGATAAGCCGCCAGCGGCTCCCAGGCACGCAGGACACTTCCCTCTTCACAGCCCCCGAAGGCCGAGGTAGTTAAGACCCGGTGACCATAGCCGAAATCGGGCAGGTAACGCAAAAAATGGCGCGTGCGCTCAATCCCTGCCGACTGGATCGGCGGATAGTGGTAGGCGATGCAGAATGCGGTGCGCGACGTCCCCGTTGTGGCCCTCCGCGAAACGAGGGAGATCCCGGACGATAGGGGTGCGGCGACTTAGCCGTTCAGTCACTGCCCTCGGTAAAGGCCAGGGATCGGTACGAATTCTTGAGAAAAAAAGCCATATCCGGATCCAGCATTTCTTCAACCAGCTGCGCGTATTCTTCTATTCCCAACTCGCATGCATGCACAGCCCGAAAAAGCGTGGTACTCCGGTCTGACATGAGCCTGTCGGTATACAGTGCGGACTGCGGCATTTTCCCCTCCGATGTCTATTGGTCTTAGATAGTGTATCGGAGAGTGTACAAATTCCTTTAGGACTTCCGCACAGCACAATACCGCAGCACTCCTATAAACCGTCTGGAATGTACGGAACCCCCCAATGGCGTCAACTAAAAACTCTACCTCACCCGGAACAAGGTGGAATCGGTAGCACTTAACGCATATCGGAGGTTGACTAATATAACAGGGATAGCTTATTTTTCAGCATCACACCTGTGCTGCGGAGAAATAGAGATGACCCTCTTGGATATTTTATCACCCGATTCTACTATCGTCGATCTCAAGGGAGAGACCAAAGAGGAGATCATCGCCGAACTGGTCGACTCGCTCGCCAATAACGACGCTATCACCGACCGCGACAAAGTATTGCAAGCAGTGCTTGAGCGCGAGAAGATCATGAGTACAGGTATAGGCGATGGAATTGCCATACCCCACGGCAAGTCCGATTCCGTGGAGCGATTGATCGCAGCCCTGGGTACCCAGCGGCGAGGAGTCGATTTCGAAGCCCTCGACGGCGAACCAGCCTACGTATTTTTTCTGCTGGTCTCCCCGGCCAACGTCTCTGGCCCCCATATAAAGGCCCTGGCGCGAATCTCACGCCTACTCAAAAACGACGAGTTCAAAAAGAAGCTCATCGCCGCCGAATCCTCGACAGCAATCATCGATATTATCGAGACTGAAGAAAGCAACACCCCTTCCGCTAACTAATATTCCACCCACGTCTTGCAGTTTCTCAACCCCGCTGTCCTCGCAGGCCTAATCGCGGCAGCCCTGCCTCTGGCCATTCACCTGCTACACCGCGGTCGCAGCCATCCCCACCCCTTCAGCGACCTCGCCTTTCTGCGTCAAGTGCACCAAAATCGCATGCGGCGGATCCGGGTGCGCCAATGGTTGATTCTGGCCCTGCGCACACTGATCGTCGTACTCATCGTCTGCGCCTTCGCCCGCCCGACCTATCAGTCGGGCGCAGGCTGGGGCGACGGCGCACATCCCGTCGCCGCCCACCTGCTTGTCGACCTGTCCTACAGCACCCGCTACCGCCTGGCCTCCGGCCCACTCTTCTCCCAACTCCAGGCCCAGGTTCTCGATTTACTGAACGTTTTTGCTCCACGCGATCGCGTGACCATCCAACCCTTCGCCAAACGTCCCCAACTCCCTGCGCAAGGCAACCTCGAATACCTGGCCGGACGCACTGCCGAACTCACACCGAATCAGGAAGCGACCGATTTGCGCACTGCCCTCCACTCAGCAACCCAATACCTGAACCAAGAACCCGAACTCGATCACGAGCTTTTCCTCTTCACGGACTTGTCCCGACACAACTGGGACCAACTCGAAAATATGGGGCCATCCTTGGCCGGTATCCGTATCTATATCGCCACTCCCGAGATCCCGACCAGGCCCAACTCCTACATCAAAAAAGCCGAGGCGGACAGCTGGATGCTCTCTGCCGCCAACAAGGCCACCCTTCAAATCGAGATCGCGCAGAACGGCACCACCCCGCTCAAAGACGCCACCCTCGACCTCTTCGTCGCTGGCGAGCGTGTCCGCCGCCAGCAAATCGACCTGAGCGCAGAAGGCTCAGTACGGACTGAGTTCAGCTTTTCACCACGGGGTACCGGACGACTCGGTGGGCATGTCGTACTCGAGGACGATGCACTCGCACTCGACAACCGTCGCTACTTTACCATCGACCTCCCCACAGCCATAACCACACTCCTATTGGGCGACCACCCCGACGACACCTATTATCCGCGTCGGGCGTTGGGAGCAGCGGCGCATTTCGACCCGACCCTCGAAATCCGCAGCAGCCTCTTAGCCGACCTCAACGCCGATACCATCGCAGACGTGGACGTCATCGCGCTCTGCAATCTGAAACGGTTGGGCACGGCGCAAAAGGCACTTCTGGTCAACTTCGTCGCCAGCGGCGGTGGTCTGGTAATATTCCCGAATCCGCGCATCGATCTCAAGTACTACAACCGCGAGTTCCTGCCCGGCCTAACACCAATCCGTTTCAAGAACCTGATCAGCTCGCCCGACAAAACCGAATCCCATCGGTTCCTCGATCCCAAAGCGCCACACCACCCGCTCTTCAAACGCCTCTTCTCCGATCAGGAACCCGACCAACCCCGCTTCTACACCACTTTTGCCATGACCGCTGCACCCGAGATCTTGCCCCTGGCCCGCTTTACCGACGGCCAGATCGCCATGGCCCTGACCTGGACAGACCGGGGACGTGTCGCCCTGTCCGGATTCCCCCTTGATCCGAAATCGAACGACCTGCACCTGCGAGGACTTTTCGCTCCACTCCTCCACCGCCTGGTACGCGAATTGAGTCTAGCTCCCAATCGGCGTGCTAGCTACCAAGTCGGAGATACGATCTACCGTCGGCTGAACAACCTGGGAATCGAAACTACAGTAGATGCCGAAACGCCATCGGGCGAACGCCTGCGCCTCGAACCCGAACGCGTTGGTGGCCAGTATCTGTGGAAGATTCCCCAGGTCAACGAAGCAGGTATCTGGCACCTCTATAGCGAAGATGACCACATTGATCTCTTCGCGGTAAACCTAGACACCAACGAATCCGACCTCACGCCCGTAGACCCCGAACGAATACGCCGAATTTTCGCCCCTGCTGACCTCCACTTCCTGAGTCCCGGCGAAGATCTCCGACTCGCAGTCCTAGGCAATCGCTACGGCCGCGAGCTCTGGCGCGAATGTCTGATTCTATCCCTCTGTCTTCTGATTTTGGAACTGTGGATCGCCCGCGCACCCCGAGATACAAAAAAGGTTCAGGCCACATGAATATCCGTGTCTCACCCGATCCAAATCCCGGCTCTTACCCACCGTCGTCCAGATCGCGAAAAAACTCAAACGCATAGATCCCGTGGTCGTGTCCATCCGCCCACTCAATCCGAATCCCGTAGCGACCGACATGAGTGAATCCCCGAGCTTCGGCCGTAGCTGCAACCGCCTCTGCGGATAAGATCGCCAAACCGCCCGTTTCATCGGGCCCATGTGTTTCCCTACATTGTGCGCAGGGACAGGCACGCCGTAACCCCTCCAACCCATAGCGACTCTCGCTACCATCCCGCCAGGAGATGACCAACTCGCCAGCACTGCGGTCCAGCGCGATATGGAGCGGTTTTTTCTTTGGATTCGCCATCTTTAGCGCAACGTTCCCACCACCCGGCCACTGAGTTGATAGGGCATGGACGCCGTAATCTCCACCTCGGCGAAGTCCCCTACCTCGGCCCGGCCTTCGTCGATAATGACCTGACCATCGATCTCGGGTGCGTCGCGCTCCATCCGCGCGTAGTAGATCTCCCCATCTTGTGCATCGACCAGAACCATCTGCCTGGTACCGATAAATGCGTCGTTGGCCTCAGTGGCAATCCGCTCCTGCAACTGCGTCAAACGACTATAACGAGCTTCCTTGGTCGCCTCGTCGATCTCATCGCCAAGCGCATAGGCAGCGGTACCTTCCTCGGGCGAGTAGAGAAAACCCGATACGTAGTCAAAACGCGTCTCTGCAATAAATTCGAGCAACTCCTCGAACTCTGCCTCGGTCTCACCGGGGAAACCGAGGATAAAGGTCGAACGCAACCCCACCCCCGGCAGGCGTTCCCTGAGCCGGGCCAAAAGGTCGATCGTCTTTTTGCGGGTCGTCGCTCGTTTCATGCGCCTGAGTACTGGATCGGCGATATGCTGCAGCGGCATATCGATATAATTGCACATCTTCTCACACTCGGCGTAGAAATCGATCATCTCTTCGGTCCAGAATGCCGGATAGGTATACATCAACCGCATCCACTCTATACCCTCGACCTCGGCCAGCGCTTGCAAAAGGCGCACCAGCTGCGGCTTGCCGTAAAGATCGGCCCCATAACGCACCGAATCCTGTGCGACCAGAACCAGTTCCCGCACTCCCCCAGCTGCCAGCCGCTCGGCTTCTGCCACGAGTTGCTCTATCGATTCGCTCTTGTGCCGCCCGCGGATCGCAGGGATGGCGCAAAAAGCACACTGATGATCGCAACCATCTGAAATCCGCAGATAAGACCAGTGACCGGGGGTCAGCGAAGTCCGCGGGGAAGTGGCCAGATATTCGGGCCGCTCTACACCCAGGATCCCATCGACGTGACGAACAATATCGACCTCGTCTGCAATCGTTAAAAGTTGATCGGCCTCTACGAGTTCTCGCTCTAGGTCCTCGTAGTAGCGGGTCGATAAACAGCCGGTGACAATGACCCCCTTGCACTTGCCCTCTTGCTTGAGCCGATGCGCGTCCATAATTGCGTCGATCGACTCCTCCTTGGCCGGCCCGATGAAGCCGCAGGTATTGACTACCACCACATCCGCCTCTTGCGGCACGTCCGTCAACTGGTAATCATTGCCCTGCAAAAGCCCCAACATCCGCTCCGAATCCACCGTGTTCTTCGGACATCCCAGGCTGACCAGATGGACCTTGTCTGATTTTTTTTCACTCATCTATTGGTGACTCGTCCTTGCGTTCAACTAAGGCAAATACCCTGGCCGCTCAGGCAACTAACAACACCGGCGGGGCCCTCTTCAATACCGCTGTTGTACATATTCGATCCCAGACCGTACGGTCTCGTCTTCCACTCCTTCCACGATTTCCACCTCTCCAATCCGCCGTCCTAAAATCAACCGCGACTTTCCATTAACCCGCTTCTTATCCGTTTTGGTCCGCGCCAGGATTCGCTCCGTTGCCACCGACGCCAACCCTTCCGGTACTCCCAAGCGTTCCAACAACGCATCCTGTCGCCGCCGCTCCTGTTCAGGCCATAACTCCTCGCGACGCGCGATCTCCCCTGCACCGATCAATCCCAGAATCACTGCTTCTCCATGCTTGTAACGCCCATATTCGGTAGCCGACTCGATCGCGTGCCCGATGGTATGACCATAGTTAA
>MDTE01006747.1_pt1 | contig 11625 bp, 9 predicted proteins | sample 811231 | NCBI WGS metagenome assembly MDTE01 (sample SAMN05326651, study PRJNA326480) | marine metagenome | isolation source: seawater | place: Indian Ocean: Red Sea | collected 2010
CAAATAAAGTTGTAGGCATGGCAGGAATATTAGATTCTTCTAGATTTAAATATTTCCTTTCACAGGAACTTAAGGCTTCAGTAAAAGATATAAAAACTTTAGTGCTTGGCGGACATGGAGATAGTATGGTGCCAATGCCCAATCAAACCACGGTTAATGGAAAACCACTAAATGAACTTCTTAAGAAAGAAAAATTAGACTTAATAATTGAAAGAACCCGTAAGGGAGGCGCGGAAGTAGTAAAGTTGCTAGAAAAAGGTTCAGCATTTTATGCGCCTGCAGCTGCTGGCATAGAAATGGCGGAGTCATATATTAAGGATTTAAAAAAGAAGTTACCATGCGCTGCTTATTTAAATGGCGAATATGGTGTTAAGAATTTATATGTAGGAGTACCCGTTATTATTGGTAAAGATGGAGTTGAAAAAGTTGTTGAAACAAATCTTTCTGAAGAAGAAAAACTTCAGTTTAATGTTTCAATAAAAGTTGTGCAAGAGTTGTATAAATCAGCAAAAAAAATAGATAAAGAATTGTAATGAGCTTACCCAAAAAATTTTTATCAATAGAAGAAGTAGAAAAACTTTCAATTGATGAAGTAAAAGCTCTTTATAATGAATATGTTAATCCCAAACAAACAAAAATATTTTCTAATTTTCCTTTTGGTAAAGATATTTTTATTAAAGCAAAAGATATGTACATCTATACAAGTGATAACAAAAAGATTTTAGATTTTACAGGTGGGTTAGGAGTATTAAATCATGGTCATAATAATTTAAGAATTAAAAATACAAGAATGAATTTTATAAAAAATGATAAAATGGAGGTTCATAAAATAGTGTTTTCACCTTATCTAGCTGGATTATCTCATAATCTATCTAATATTCTAGGAGCAGGATTAAAAAGAACTTTTCTTTGTAATTCGGGAGCAGAGGCAATAGAAGGCGCTATTAAGCTATCATTCAGGGCAAGTAAAAATAAAAAATTTATTTTAAGCTCAGACAAATCCTATCATGGAAAACTGATAGCCAGCGGATCAATATCAGGGTCATTAAAAAAAGTTAATTTTTTTCCGAAGATTTCTGGTTATGATTTTTTTAAATTTAATGATTTGAATTCTTTAGAAGAAAAATTGAATGAGCTAGATCAAAAAGGAGGAGTTTATGCTGTTGTAATTGAGCCTTTTAGTGCAACTCTATTAGAATCATGTTCAGAAAATTTTATAAATGGCTTAGTCGATTTAAGCAAAAAATTTAACTTTACAGTTATTTGTGATGAAGTTTATTGCGCGTGGTATAAGTGTGGCGAAATCTTTTATTTTAAAAAATTTAAAAATTTTCAACCAGATATTATAACACTTTCAAAGTCACTTGGTGGAGGTAAATCATCTATTTCAGCTTTAGTAGCTAATGAGAAATTATATAATAAAGTTTATGGTTCATTTGAAACTGCGATGCTTCACACCACAACATATAACGGTTTCGGAGAAGAATGTGCAACAGCAATTGAAGCAATAAATATTTTAGTAGAAGAAGATTATGAAACTAAAGTAAAAAATCTCGAAGAAAAAATAATTAAACATTTACAAATTCTTAATGATAAATATCCAAAAAAAATAAAAAGATTTCAGGGGGCTGGATCCTTGTATGGTATAGAATTTTTTTCTATGATCGATAATTTTGAACCCTTATTAAAAAATATTTCACTAAATACTGTTAAAAATAAAGCTAGTCTCATCAGCAAGTTAAATGTTGCCAGCATAAGTTCTGAACTTTATTCAAAACATAAAATACTTACTTATTTTTCAGAATCCGAAAATTCAAATTTTCTCTATGTTGCTCCATCTTTAATTGCAAGTAATGAAAATATTGATTATTTTTTTAATTCTTTAGATGAAGTGTTAAAATCAAAGTTAGATCTAAAATTATTAAAATATGTAATCAACTCTATTTTTAACGTAGTTTAATGAGTTCGAAAATTTTAACTCACGAGAAAAAAATAGTATTTTCATGGAATAGAACAGAACGCTCAAAAAGCTTTACCTACCTACCTAAATCAGAAGATGAAATTAAGTTTTTAATAAAAAATAATTTTAGAAAAAAAAAATTCTTAATTAAAACAGGGTTATGTGCGTATGGCGATAAGGCTTGCCTGAGCACTTCTCCACATACGATATCTCTTATGAAATTAAATAAAATTTTAAGATTAAATTTAAAAAGAAAAACTATAAAAGTTCAATCGGGAATTCTTTTAGTAGAGCTTGTTAAGTTTTTAAAAGAAAAAAATTTTTTTATATATAATATACCAGGAGGTGTAAATGTTAGCCTCGGGGGCGCAATATCAGGAAACGTTCATGGAAGAATGTCGGTTCAAAAATTTGCTAACTTTGGAGACAACGTAAAGTCACTGAAAATATTAAAGCCAAATGGTAATACAACTACAGTAAATAGAAAAAACAGTTTATTTTATAAAATAATAGGAGGCCAAAGTTTATTCGGAATTATTTTAGAAGCTGAGCTAATACTGCACAAGATTAAAACCAACTCTTATCTAGAGGAACTATTTTATATTGATAATAAAAAAGAATTTATCAATTTTAACAAAAAAAATGATAAATTTTTTGGGATTATTGATATATTTAATGAAAAAAAGCTTTCTGCAAATCTAAGTACAATAAAGCCAATAAGTTCAAAACTAGAAAATAAAGAAATAAATATTTCCTATGATATAAAATTATCTGATATTTTTGCTTTTTTTGTAAATAATTTAACTTTAAAAATATTATATTTTTTCTTATTTAATTTAAAAAAAAGACTTTTTTTCAGAAAAAAAAGAATTATAAGTTTTGAGAAGAATATTTACTTATCAAATTATCATTATACTATTCCATTTTTTTTTAAAGGAGGACTTTTAGAAACTCAATTTTCAGTACCAGAGGGAAAATTATTCAATTTAATAAAAAATTTAAAAAATTTATTTTATCATTGGAATGCATTCCCAATTTTTTTTATTATTAAAAAAACGCCAAGTTCATCAAAAAAATATTTTTTCAATTTTCCAATTTATAAGTTTAGTTTATCTATGGGTTTCTCAAAAAAGATATATTTAAAAAATCGTATGATGTTTAAAAAAATATACAAATTATTGGATGAAAATAATTGCAATATATATATTACAAAAGATGAAATTTTTTTAGAAAATTTAAATAAAGATTTATTAAAAAAAAAATACTTAAAAAGTTTTAAAGTAAATTTCCAAAATAATATATCATCAAATTTTAATGAAAAGATTTTAAAAGTTTTAAAATAAAAAAAGATTAAGAATTAATTTTTTGATATACACACAAAATATTTTTACCAAATTTATATCCAGTTAAAAAATCAATTACTATTGTTAAAGGTGTAAATATTTTATCCCAAATAAAAATTTTTATATTTGATGGATAAATTTCTTCTTTAAAAAAAAATTTGTTTGCGTAATACAGCAAATATCCAAATACATCTAAAAAGTACAGTTTAACTATCTTTGAATTTTCAAATCTATTTTTTTTAAAAAAATCAATATCATATCTTTTGAAATGACCTACAGCTTTATCCAATTTACTGTAAATTTTTTGATGGGCGGGTACTAATATGATTAAGTATCCTTTATTATTTAATTTTTCTAAAGCATTTTTTATTTCTAATTCATCTTCTTTTATATGCTCCAAAACATTAAAATAAATTATAGTATTAAATTTTTTATCAATATTCTTAGTTGAGCAATTGATTACATTTATTTTTTTTTCATTAATAAAATTTTTTTTTAGCAAATTAAAACTGTTATTGTCCATATCGGTTAAAGTTATTGAATTAAAATTTTTCATATAACCTTTTGTAAAGCTGCCACAACCAGCCCCCACTTCAAGCACATCGTCTTTTAAAAATTTACTTATTTTAAAAATTATGTATTTAATCCATAAGTTAGCTTTATCAAAACGTTCTAGTGCTATTTCTGGATACTCTATGCTCATTTTTAAATTTATTTATATTTTTTGATGTGCCTAATTAAATTTAAACAATTATGAAAATTATATATTTTTTTGCTCTGATAATAAATTGCAATATTTAGAACAATTATTGTTATTATAACAGCAAAAATAATTAGTTTTTTAACGAATATAAAAACTAATAATAAAAGTAAACAAAAAATAATACTATTTCTTTGTACATCAGATTTAAATATTGAAATTACATTTAATGAATGCTCAAACAAAAACGAAAACTTTACTTTAGAAAGCTCAAAATATCTTTTTCTTCTACTCATATAACATGATTTTAATGAGCTACAGTTTTTTTTAATTCCTGCAGAGCATGCTAACCATAAGTTGGCATTTGAAAGAAGTTTTTTTAAATTTGAGCTATTAAAAGAACAATAGTTTCCAAAATCAATATATCTACCAGTTAATAAAAAAGTAATGAACAGGTGAAGTTTATATAAAAATTTAAAAAAAATATTTTCTGTCCTTTTTAATCTATTCGCAGTAATAATTGAATTAGGGTTATTTCGGGCTAAATTTATAAGTTTTTTTATTTTTTTGGGATCATCTTCACCGTCAGAGTCAATTATTGTTATAATTGCTTTAGTTTTTTTCTTTTGAAGATATTTTAGACCAAGGCATATAGATTTTTGGCTACCTAAATTTTTTTTTAAAGTAAGTATTTTTATTTTTTTTAAATGTTTAATACCTTTTAAATTAAGTTTTGGACTTAAAGTTGAAGCATCGTTAATGATTAGTGTGCTAAAATTTCCTTTTAAGTCTGCAACATTTTTGTCAATTTCAAAAAGCAACTTACTTAGTGATTTCCAATCATTAAATGTTGGAGTTAATATAATGAAATTATTCATTTAAAATTCTGTTTGCTAATTTTTGATATTTTAATTTGATAACTCTTTTTTTAATTTATTTATAAACTCATTTATCAATTTTGCATCGTCCGGACTCAGGTAATTTTCTTTTTTAATAGCATTTCTTAATTCACCTCTTAGTTTATTTTTAATAATTTCTATATTTTCTTTAGATTTGAGCTCTGTTAATTCTTTGTCTAGTTGGTTGATTTTTGCACCAATAGTTAACTGAAACAATATAAAAATACACACAAAAATAAATAGCGTTTTATAAACAAATATTTTCATTTTTTTTTATTTTTTTAAAATTTTAGGCACAGTTGTACTATATAAAATAAATTTAACTATTGTAGAAGTTTTTAATTATATCGACTACTTTTTGTTGATAATCTTTAGTAATTTTTTCATGAACTGGAAGCATTATTATATTTTCAGATATACTTTTGGCATTTAAACAAATAGGACTATAAGAATTATATATTTTCTCCTCAGAGCAATTTTTATAATAATAATTTTTGACATCAATTTTTTTATCTAACAAATATTTGAATAATTCATTTTTAGTTTTTTTAAGATCGCAGATAATGGGAAATTCTAAAAATATATTTTTTTCATCAAACTCATTTTGTGGAAAATTTAAATTTTTTATTTTTTTTAGACTATCGTAATAAAACTTTGATTTATCAGTTCTATTAGTTTGTTTAGTTTTAATATCTTTAAACTGATCTAGTAATATTTTTTTTTGAAAATCATGCATTAAAAAACAAAAACGTGATGGGAAACTATTCTCTATTTTAACCTCAAAGTCAGTTCTATATTTTTTTAAAAAAAAGTTGAATGAATATTTATATGAAAACTTAATAAATTTAAAAAATAATGGAAATATTAGTTTTGTATTAAACAGTTGTATAATTAATATAAAGATAGTTTTTTTTAAAATATCAATTTTAGATAATGATCTATATTTAAATTTATCAAACCTAATCGTTTTTTGATTATCTATAAGAGCTCCACCAGTGTAAGAAGTAATATTTTTCATAATATTAAAACTTAAAAAACTAAAATCGCCAAATGTTCCAACTTTTTTCCCATCTATCTGAGCTCCCATAGCTACGGCGCAGTCTTCGATTAAATATATTTTATCGCTACCATTGTTACGAGATTCAATCTGCTTTTTTAACTGGATTATATTATTATTAACCCCGTTAAGATGTGTAACAACTATTCCAGCTATTTCATTTAAATCTGATTTAAAATTATTTAAATCAATCTCCGTTTGAAATGTATTTTCTTTATTATCAATAAATACTGGAATAAATCCCGAATATATAATTATATTAATCACTTCAAATAATGTTAACGAATTAATTAGAATTTTTCTTTTCCTAGTTTTTTTTTTTATATCGCACAAAATTTCAAAAAAAGCTGTTCTACCGTAATCAAAAAAATAAAAATTTGAATTGTCATAAATTTTGGACATTTCATTTTTCAGATCAGGCTCAAAATTATTTTTTCTGAAAAATAAAATTTTTATAATATTTTTTAAATTTTCTTGAATAGAAATATTAAAACAAAATCGGCTAATCATTTTTATTTTCTATTGCTATTCTTAATGCATTTGCCATAATTGTTAGTGAAATATCGCCTGCGGGAATATTTTTAAAATTAGAACTATCTATAATGTAAACATTTTTAAATTTTGAAACTTCCCCATTTTTTTTTGTATACAAATTGTTGTTCTTGTTTTTTTTAATTTCATCTTCGTTCAACATAGGCACGCTACACCCTAAACGAAAACTTCGACCAAATTTACAAAATTTAGATAAAAGATTAACTGCAAAAAAATTATAATTTTTTCCCAACAAATTAAGTTGCTTAAATACTTCAATTTTTAGTTTTTTTTCTTTTTCATAATCTCTAATAACATGAAGACTCAAATCCTCTTTTTTAATTATGGCTCGATAAGTTGAATGATTACTATTTATTAGACCAGCTGTAATAAATATTCTTTTTATTAAAAAGTTTGGAATTAAATTGTATAAGAATCCTAGTTTTTTTTTCAAAACCATTTTTAAAAGTTTTTGATCATACTTAATTGAAAAATACAATTGGCCTATATCGTGCTTGATATTTTTGTTAGAAATAATTTCAGCATCACCAGCTGTTTGATTATTTATATTACTATCAAAATTTTTTCCATAATAAAAACATGGAACAAAATAGTTTTGGCTTTCTGCAAGATTTAAGTCGCTTTCTTTATTCATTGAATTCATAATAATATTTGAAGTTTGAATTGGACCCGCACCAATAAATAATTTTTTAGCAAATATTTTTGTTTCTTGGGAATTTTTAAATTTTAACTCTATTACTGAGTCCTTTAGAATAAATCTTTCTAAGATTAAATTCTTTTTATATTCTATTTTTTTTTTGTTTATAAGATTATTAAAATATTCTTTAGTATCAAAAATATAATTATCAGGACACCCAAAGAAACAATTTCCACATTTATAACATTTTGAATCTAAAGCTAAGCGGGCTAAACCAATATTAAAATCAACCGGAGTTTTTTTTTGCTTTATAAAATTTTTTATAAAACTGCTATATAATTTGATTTTGCTATCATCGATAATATTTTCATTCACTCCTAACTTTTTAGATAATTCATCATTGTAGTGACTTACATTCATAATTTTTTCACAAGTTTCGTAATATTTTGCTATTTCATCATATGATATTGGCCACTCATCAAACTGATTTTTAAAAAGTCTTAGACATTTTGCGCCCCATATATTTGATAGTCCTCCAAATGATGGATAGTTTTGAAGTTCTATTGGATCAAATTGATTAACAAATTTTGCTGTAATCGAATTTTTTTTTAGAGGTAAATTGTCATTGTCAAATACAATTTCTTCGTTATTAATATTTTTAAAGGATTCTAAAGTATTATCTGAACCATCAATACATAAAACCTTTTTATTAGATTCTAATAATCCAACTACACAACCTAAAGCGCTAATTCCACTACCAATTACTATATTGTCATAGATCATTTTATAATTATATTTTATGTATATGCAAAAAAAGTTTATTTACTTAATTTAACTTTAACCAAAATTTATAATTTATTTTTTTTAAAAACTTCGTACACAGTTATATTATCCAAAACAAATTTGCTTATTTTAGTAAAATCAGAAGGTATTTTATACTTGTCATTTATATTTTTATCAACCTCAGACATAAAATTTGAGTATATGTAATCAGCTTTTTGATAATCTTGACCAACTATATTGATTTTTTTTCTATTTTCTTTATCTAACAATTTTATACTTCGATGTAATGGGAACCAAGAAGCCACACCAATATTAATTACGTTTTTATTTTTTTCTAAAATTAAAATTTCATCAAGAAATTTTTTGCCAGAAAGTCCATCATAATCAATATCAAATTTAAGGTGCGTAATTTCATTAAAGTAATTATTAAAATAAAGTTTTTGAAAAGGATGATAAACTATCATTTTATAAGTTATTGTAAGTAAAAATAATATTGAAATATAATAATGAATTTTATTTTTAGATTTTAATCGGAAATTAAGGTCTATTCGGTAAAAAGCATATGTTGCAATATAAATTATAAAAGTGTTTATAAAATATATATGACGCCATCCATTATAAAGAATTGAACCTGATAAAATTAAAAAAGAAATAATACAAGTGATATTAAACAAAATAAATAAATCTTTTTTTTCTGCTACACTCCTCCATAAATCATAATAATAATTTTTTTCTTTAATATTTAAAAATTTTAAAAAGAATCTCATAAAAATTCGCACATACCCTATTATAAACAGTATAATGTAAAGTATGGGTGTAGTGATAAAAATCCATGTAAAAATGTAATTATAAGGCAAAAAGTTTGTATAAACGTACATTCCATCAAATAGTATTCTCATTTCCATATCTGAAAATTTCGAAAATGATTTGAAGACATAAATAAAATTTTCGATAGGACCACTCCAGAGGGCGGGCCAAAGTAAAATTGTAAATATAAAATAGAAAATAATAAATAAAACCATACTGAATAGATTATCTAAATTTTTTCTATTTGATAAAACTGACAAAAAATAAAAACTAATAAACGATAAGGGAAGAAAAATGCCAACAATTCTGCTACATGTAGCTATTGCAGCAAATAACGAAAAAATCAATAAATTTTTATTGTTGGGTTTTTCTAACGCTTTAAAACAATAATATAATCCAATAGTAGTAAGAGATAAAAATACTAAATCTTTATTATTATAAAAACTATTTCCATAAATTCTTGGCGACAAAATATAAAATAAGGTTCCAATCAGTGCTACATTATAATTTGTAAATCTATTTAATAATAATTTATAAAAAAATATCGATCCAACGAAAAAAAATACAAAGTTTAAGAAATGCCTAAATTGAAAATAGTTTTTTGAATCTTCAATTTGAAAAATTAATTCTAAAAAAGCTGCAGGTAAATCAAAAATAACGCCGTAAAAAGGATAATCTTTTGGATATGGAAGAGTAAAATCCCCTATTTGATTTAGCTTAAGAGCAGCTATATTTTTAAGATCATCAAAAGGTGTAAAGCTTAGAACATAATTTAGCCAATAAAATCCAGAAAATCGTTGAAATTCTTCATCGGTCCACATTCCATAATCTTTAAATGTGGATAATCCCACTAAAAAAAAGATTGAGAATAAAAAATAAGTAATATTTTTTGATTTTTTTTTATCTTTTTCAGTCATGAAAATTTAAAAATGTTATAGTCTAGTTTATGTTTTTAAAAAAGGTAAATGATTTTTTATCAAACGATAAATTCTTATCTATTTTCCTTTTTATAGTAGCTTTATTAATAAATCAGCACTACGCAAGTAGAGGTATTTTTCCGATAGATGGATTTGTCCATTTTGATCCAGCTTACAGAATATTAAGTGGAGAGTATCCCATTAGAGATTACTGGGTTGTCCATGGAATTGTTGTTGATTATATTCAAGCAGCGTTTTTCTTTTTATTTGGTGTCAGTTGGAAAAGTTATGTACTTCACGCATCTTTATTCAATGGTTTATTAACAGTTGCAACATATTTTTTATTTAGAAATTTTAAACTAGATAAAAGCTACTCTTTTTTATACTCATTTTTTTTCTCGGTGCTTGCTTACACTTCTAGTGGCACTCCTTTTTTAGATCATCATTCTGCATTTTTTTCTTTATTAGGTATTTATTGTTTAATCATGGCTATCGATAAAGAAAAAAAAATATATTGGATTCTTTTACCAATATTCTTTGGGCTTGCTTTTTTGTCTAAACAAGTTCCATCGTCATATGTATTTTTGTCAGCTTTATTTGTTTTGCTAATTTATATATTATTTAAGAAAAAATTTTATTTCTTAAAATATATTTTTATAAGTTCTTTAATTTTTATAATAACAATTTTAGCTTTTGGAAATATTCAGGGAATTAGTTTAAATTCATTTTTAGTTCAATATATTTATTTTCCTCCATCGATAGGATTAGATAGATTTGCTGATTATAAGCTAACCTTCAAAGGTATTGTCGGTCACTACAAGTTTATTTATTTAGCAATACTTCCAATGTTTTATTTAAATGTAAAAAAAATTATTAATAATTCTAATTATATTTTTCAAAAAGATTTTTACCTTTTTCTTACATTATCAATGTTAACATTTTCTCTAATTTTTCATCAATTTTTTACAAAAAATCAAATTTTTATTTTCTTTTTAATTCCTATTATGGCTGGCTTTTCCCAAATTTACTTAAAGGATATAAACTTAAAACATAAAACTAAAATATTTTTAGCTATCGCTTTAATTTGTTTTTTTTCAACAACCAAATATCATTTCAGATTTAATGAAAATAGAAAATTTCACGAATTAAGTCATGTAGACTTTAATTCATCGATTGATGCAAAAGCAATAGATATAAAATTATCTGGTTTAAATTGGATTTCACCATTTAATGAAAATCCTAATGTAGAAATTAATCTTGCAAAAAATGCAAAAAAAATACTCATGGCGGATAAAAGAAATAAAATGTTAATAACAGACTTTCAATTTTTTTCAGCTATACTAAATGAAAAATTAAATTCGCCAAGCAGAACATACGATACAATTAGCTATCCTGGAAAAAAAAATAAATATTTTCAGGAATATAAAACATTTTTGTTAAAGCAAATTAAAAAAAAAAATATAGAAGTAATTTATATGATTAATTTTGATAATGCAGATGAGAATCTTATATTATACGATTTTATAGATAAAAATTGTCTTGAAAGAGAAATAATATCTCAACAATTAAAAAAATTTGAATTAAAAAAATGTTAAATAAATTTTTCACAAAAGAAGTTAAATTTCCATTAAGTACAGAAAATTATTTATCACTAAACAAATTAATAAAAGAGGAAAATCCAGATTCAATATTGGCTTCTTTAAATAAAAATTTAATTAAAAAATATTTAGAAATTTCAATAAAATCAGATAATTTATTTTTTTATATTTGTGAATATGAAAATAAAATAATTGGATATGCAATCTTGGCCAGACAACCTCTATTCTTGATAAGTGAATTTAGGACTATAAAATATTTAATTTTTTTTAGTTTATTATTGAGTTTTAAGTTAAAAACAATAATCAATATTTTACTATCGATGAGTAAAATTGATTTATTTTTTATAAACAAAGAAAATAAAGATATTATAA
>MDTE01171735.1_pt1 | contig 11625 bp, 11 predicted proteins | sample 811231 | NCBI WGS metagenome assembly MDTE01 (sample SAMN05326651, study PRJNA326480) | marine metagenome | isolation source: seawater | place: Indian Ocean: Red Sea | collected 2010
AATCTCATCCATAGTACTCATTCCAGTTGAAATGAAAGTATGCTTTTTTTCATTTGCAACCATTTCTAATAGTTTTTTATGAGTTAACATTGCAGATGCAATTTTATTAAATTTTAGATTATAATTTTGGAGAAATTTTTGGCTATCTTCATCCCATGCAGATGCATACCAAAGAATATTTTTTGTTTTACAAAAATCATTAATTATATCATATTCATCTTTTTCAAATTCTAGTCCTAATTTTTGATCTCTTGTTGTCGTTCCCCAAGGACTTTCTCTTGGACTATCAAGAACATCTTTTGAATATACTTTTTCAACACTACGCTTCTGAAATTTTACTGCATCACATCCAGCATCAGAAGCAATTTCTATCAATTTCTTTGCTATTTCAATATCACCATTATGGTTAATTCCTATTTCTGCAGTAAAAAATACCATATTTCATCTTTTTTTGTAAAAATAAATATGTATTTAGTATGATTTGTACTTATTAAGAAATTTTTTTTCAAAAATCAATTCAGCAATTTCGCGTAAAACACCATTTCCACCAGCTGTTTTACATTGATAATCACAGATTTTCTTTAGTTGTTTAATTCCATCATTAGGCATAGCAGAAAATCCAACGGATTTTAATAAATTAATATCATTTACATCATCACCAATGAATGCTATTTCAAAAGGTTTTACTTTAAATTCTTTTAAAATTTTTTCTAAAATTTTTTCTTTTTTTGTTACACCATCATATAATTTTGTAATTGGTATTTTGTTAGCCCATTTTTTTACTATTGTTGTTTTTTCTTTTGTCACTATTACTGTTGGAATTCCATTTTTTTTCAATAATGAAACTGCCATTCCATCTCGTGCATGAAATTTCTTCATTGCATCACCACTAGCAGAATAATACATTCCACCATCAGTCAATACCCCATCAACATCAGTTAAAATGACTTTGATATTTTTAATTTTTTCATCGAATTTTTTCATTTTATCACCATTACTTGTGTGTCAGCAATCTCGATTATTTTTTCTGGTTGATTCATAAAGAATTCCGAAAATGCTTGTTTAATTCCTGGCATAGAATTAGTATTGTAATCATGACTAACAATTCGTCCTCCAACAACCATTCTTGGCCAAAAAAAGTCTAATGCATCCAACGTACTTTGATAAAGATTTGTGTCAAGATGTACAAATGAAAATTTTTTATCAGTAATTGGTCCAGTAGTTTCAGGAAATACACCTTTTAGAAAATGTATATTTTTAAAGTCAGATAGATAATTTTTGACCGATTCAAGACTAGTATTCTCTAACCATCCTTTTTGTACAAAACGATCATTATCATTTGTTTTAGGTAGTCCTTCGAATGTATCAAAAAGATATAGATTTTTTTCTCCTTTCACTTCACAAATTAATCTTGATGTTGCACCTTTCCAAACACCAAGTTCTGCAATGTCACCTGGGAGATCTTTAGTTGCTTTTATACAAGAATATAACGTATAATTTTCGTCATAGTCTGCACCATGTTCAGTTCCCATCTTGTTTATTATATCAAGAAATTCTGAGTTATATTTTTCATACATATGATCAGAAAATAAAAGTGAATAAAAATAATGAACATTTGTAAACCCAAGTTTTTCTAATGATGGAATAATTTCATAAGTTACAGAACTAGAAATAATTATACAGATATCTTCAGGAAATGATTTTAGTTCATCAATAGATAATATTTCAACGTCACATAGTTTTGTATTCCATAATTTGGGATTACTATCACAAAAAAGAATCTGCTCCTTTGGAAATCCTTTATCCATAAGATTATAGAATACACGTACACCCCTACTACCTGCACCATAAAGAATAATTTGTTTATTATTATTATTATTTAGTAATTCTAGAATATTATTATTCATATTATATCATATTGTTGATTTCTTTTTTGAATTTTTATCATGATATAAATATATGTATAAAATTGTATTTTTGTGGGAAAATTTTCTAAAGAAAATTTACTTTGGAACCCCAAGTTTTATCAAAATGCAGAAATAAATATCAAGAAAGTTAAAACTACAATTAATAATTTAGACTTTGATTATAATAAAATAATGGTGTGTGGTAAAGGTACTGATAGTCACCCTAATTTTCACCCCAGATTTTCTACTACCTCTGCAGATATAGAATCAGAATTATATGTTTTAGTTGATCACACATTTCTACATAAAGAATCCATAACAAGAAATGGAAATTATGCATTGTCACTAATTGTGCACCCACTAGTAGTAGAAAAAATTGAAAATTTAGGTGGAAAAATTTTTTGGTTTTCACCACAATATCTTGAAAATGATTTACCAAAAATTATAGCGGGAAAACACCCCAAAGAAAATTCGGGCTTAGCATCAATTTCATTGGCATCATTTTTTGGAGCAAAAAAAATTTTATTGTCTGGAATAAATTTTACAGATAGAGTTTATGAACAATATCATGGTGGAAAAGATGTTGTTTTTTCTAATATACATAATAATGGTGGAAAAATTTTTTCTTTAGATGGAATTTTGGCGGAAAAGATTAGTATTGAGGAATGGTTGTTGGAGGATGAATAATATATGATCGCAGGAATTATTGCCGCAAGAATGTCATCATCTAGGCTTCCTGGAAAAGTATTACTAAAAATCTGTGGAAAAACTGTTTTAGAGATAATGATTGAACGTGTAAAACGTTCAAAAACTATTGATAAAATTATAATTGCTACTAGTAATAATAACAAAGACAATATCATAGAAGAAATTTGCAATGAAATTGAAATAGAATGTATTCGTGGACCTGAAGAAGATTTACTAGCACGTTACAAGATGGTTTCTGATAAAATTAAGCCAAAAATTATTGTAAAAATGGGAGCAGATTCAATTTTAATAGATCCACTGACCATTGATCGAGTTGTTAATACATTTCTAAATGGAGATTATGATTATGTTAGTAATTATGGAATACCAAAAACATATCCTGAAGGTTGCACTTTAGATGTTTATACATCTGATACATTAAATGAAGCCTTTCAAGAAGCAAAAAAACCATCTGAACGTGAACATATTAATCCCTACATATGGAATAGGCCTGAAAAATATCGTTCTTTTCAAGTTGACTACAAAAAAAATTTATCAAATTATAGATTAAGTCTTGATTATTATGAAGATTTTCTTGTAATCAAATCAATTTTTGAATCACTTTATCCAAAAAATCCAAATTTTACTATGGAAGATATAATCGATTGGCTTGATTCTAATCCAAAAATTGCAGAGATCAATTCACATATACCTCCAAGTGAAGGAGTTTTGAAATCACTTTCTGACGAAAAACAGAATAGTTTTAATGAATGATTCTCAGGAATCTCTTTTTATCCAAAAGTCTTTTTTTGGTGCATATTTTCTGTTAGCATATGTATTTTTTGCACTTTTTACTGATTCGATTTGTTGATAAATTAATTTTTCATCATATTTAGAATCTACTGGTATTGGTAATCTCCATAAAACTGGAATAGCAATTCGTTTAACTAATTCAGCAGCACGTGTTCTTAAATGAGGATAAGTTTCTATATGTTCTTCAAACAGATTGAATTGTTTTTTTGATAAGAAGAATTTTACATTTGTAGGATTAGAAAATTTGAAATCATGTAATGTTTTATCAGTTTTATCAGCATTCCATGATTTTATATCAAAATTAAAAAGATATTCAGGAATATCATTTTTACGATTTTCCCCAAAAAGATTTGTTGCCATACCAAGACAGAAATTTTTTAATTCATCTAAATCATCTAAAAAGATTTTTTCATTTGGATATTTTTTCTCAATCATTGATTTTGCCATATCAAACGTAAAATATACCCATTCTTCTAAATAATTCATTAAAACTAAACCTGTAAAATAATGTAAAATATTAATTCCATCTTCACCTTTTACTAATTTAAAGAATGCCTGATCGCTAGCATATTTCTTCATAATTTCTTCTGGTGAATCAAAAAATTCATTTTTTGATTCAAAGATAAAATCATTTAGAATATTCTGGATTGTTAAATTTTTATTCATGTTTTGGAAAATTGCATAAGGTAAATCAAATAGCTCCAAGTTTATTTGACGTAAATATTTCAACAATGGATCAAAAAGTATTCCAATCTTTATCAAATACAATATAAAATCTAGGGCACGTAATTGTCCCCATTCTTCAAAGGATAATGAATTAGAACTAATTAAAATCTCTTCAATTTCTACAACATTTTTACCATTAGAGAGTTTTGCAAAATCTCTAACTAAAACACGATACTTTGTTTCTATTCCAAATTTTTTCCGATATTCTGGTGAATACATCTCTGAGCCCATAAGTAACATGCAATTAAAGACCAAAATATGATCAATATTGGCATTCATTAATTCTCTTAGTGTTTGTATATGTGATTCAAAAGTTTCACCAGGTAATCCAAGGATAACTTCTGAGTCAGTACCTAAATCTAAATTTTTGATTGTTGGTGCCAATTCTAAAAGATCATCAGTGCTGATATTACTTCGTTTTACATTCTTCAAGACTTCTGAATCTAATGATTGTACAGACATGCTTAATCTTAATGCACCATCTAACTGTTCAATTGCCTCGATGATTTGTTTTTTATTATTTTTACCAGTAGTTGTTTGAATTTGTTCAGGAAATCCATCATATCTACTTTGAATGTTTTTAATTTGAGAGCAAATTTCTAAATCTCGTGGATACATTCCAAAATTTAGATCTGATATCAGTATATTTTTAGATGAAATATTATCTATTTTTTGTGCAGTATATTCAATTTCTTCCGAAACACGATCTATTGAAAACATATTGACTCGTTGTACTAATGGTGAACCATCATTACAATAAGTACAACTGAATGGACAGCCCCTATTTGTTTGAAACATTGGAGTTAATTTACCATCAAAAAATTGATCCATCAAACCCGTAAGATAAGGAGATGGAATTTCATCCAGATTTTTTGTTCGAATTACGGGAATATTATATTGTATTTGATTTTTCATATCTCGAGTGATAGCACCTTCGATTGGGCTTTCACGTATTTTCTGCTTAATATTTTCTAAAGAATGTAATTCAATTACTCTTTTGATAAGATTACAAAATCCAATTTCACCTTCTAATGGAATGTACACATCAACTTCAGAATATTTTTTCATGAATTCTTTTTGAGAAGGTAAATCAAGTGGAAAATTTGGACCACCCCAAACAGTAAGGAGATTTGGATTTTTTTCTAAAGCAATTTTAAATATATTATATCCTAAATTATGGTTCCAAGCATAATTACTAAGACCTAGTATATCTGGAGGAGCTTTTTGAATAGCATATTCTAATTTATCAATATACTTGAATAATTTTATATCAATTTCTTTAGAAAAGAATTTTTTGCAATAAGATGCTACCAATGCCACATTTAATGGAAAAACATCAGAAGTGATAGAAATTGTATCATATGTTAAATCCGCAAGATAGATTCTTATCATATTTTAACATATATTCAATTCGGGGTAATAAAACCTTGTTCAACAAAAAATTATTTTCAAATATAATTTGCTGATTGACTTCAAATTATATATGATAGAATGATTTTCAACTAGAATTTATACCATTCATCAAATGTAGCTTTTTTTGCTAAAATGCCATCTAAAGAGAAGATTTCTATTTTATTTTTTGAAGCATTTTCAAATACTATCTTTTTTCCTTCAAGGAATTTAGCATATGAATCAGTCAATTTGATTCCAGAAAGTAGTATAGATTTTGCATGAAAATAATTAGCTAATGAAATTGATGCTAAGCCACTATTATCCCTTGTAAATACTCCTGCTATAATTTTTGGTAAATCATTTTCAAGATATTGTGGTGAAAACCAAAAAATTTCCCCATTCAATTCAAGAATTTTTTTTGGGACATCAGGATGAACAATTAGTGATAATGCGTATTTTCCAGTCTTCGTAAAATATTCTTTTTTTGGTGGATGATGATCGACCGTAACATATAGATCAGATTCAATCATTGTTGATGGAGTAGTAAATCGAGGAGAAAATTCAGGATGTACAATTTCACCTCTTCCACAAACTAAAATTTTTTCACTATCAAAAGATAAATCATCTATAGTATTTTTTACATTTTTAATATTAATGTCAGAATAAGTTTTTACAAGTTCTGGTGTTATGTTATCATCTGGATCATATTGCATTTTTTATTACCAATAACTAATTTTTTTATTTTTTTACCTCTTTTTCTACAATTTCACAAATAATATGATAGATCATTCTATGAACTTCTTGAATGAGTGGAGTAGATGTTGAATTAACAATGATTGGTATATCAACATGCTTTTTGATTTGACCTCCTTTATTGCCCAACAGTGCAATAGTTGTTGCACCCATTTTTTTACTTGTGATTAATCCTTTTCTGACATTTGCTGAGTTACCGCTAGTTGAAATTCCAATTGAGACATCACCTTTAGAAATTAGACTCTCACATTGTCTACTAAAAATAGTTTCAAATGAAAAATCATTAGCAAGTGCTGTTATGGTTGATGAATTACTAGTTAATGCAATTGCTGGTAAGCTTTTTCTATTAAGATGAAATTTTCCTACTAGTTCTGCTGCAATATGTTGTGCATCAGCAGCACTACCACCATTTCCAAATAAAACAACTTTTTTCCCTTTTCTTAGACATTTAACAATAATAGATGTTGATTTTTCAATCTCTGAGACTAATGAGATTGAGGATTTGATGAAATCTAATCTCTGTAAAATTTTTGCTTCGATTTCTTTTTGATTTGTCAAATTCAATTTTTTGGTATTGTTTAGATTTTTAAATTCTTTGTATACAGTGCTACTAAGCATTTTTAAATTGTGAATTAATCATCATTGTTAACACGAGTAAAAAGAATAATGGATGAAAATATACTTAAAAACAAAAACTGTCTGATTACAGGGGCAACAGGTGGATTAGGTAGAGAAATTTCTATAGAATTGGCAAAAAATGGCTGTGAACTATTTCTAACATCTAATGAAGAAAATCTAGATGAATTAAAATCAAAAATTGAAAAAATTAATAATCAAATTTCTATTGAATATCAATTAACAGATCTTAGAATTAATGCTCAAATAGACTCTCTAATAGATAAAGTACGCCAAAAATTTTCTCATGTCGATATTCTAGTTAACTGTGCAGGAGAAAATCATAGAAAACCAATTTCAGAAAGTAGTATTCAAGAATATGATAGTTGTATGAATCTAAATGTTAGAGCGCCATTCATCTTATCAAAAGAATTTTCAAAAGATATGGTAAAAAATAACTGGGGACGTATTGTGAATATTGCATCCTCATCTGCATATAATGGATTTAAAAACGCTGCAATATATTGTTCTTCTAAACATGCGTTACTAGGATTATCAAGAACATTATTTGAAGAATTAAAAAATCAGAATGTTAGAAGTTTTTGTGTTTCCCCAGGCTCGATGAAAACTAGAATGGCAAAAGAAGATGAAGGATTGTTAGCAGAACAAGATTACAATACATTCATAGAACCAAATGAGGTTGCCAAATTTATTACACAGTTAATTTCTTATGATAATGAAATGGTATCACAGGAAATGAGGCTTAATCGCTTAAACATCAATTAATTTTCTATAAATATGGCCAATCAGCAGAATTAGTAATCTTAGTTTTCTGTGACAAATTTCTGTTCAAAGTACCAGTACGTAGAATTTTTTTAACGAATACTTTTGTTAGAATTCTACTAACGCCCATATCTGAAGAAGTATAAAGTTCCAATGAACGTTTTATTATATCAAGTTGTTCATTAGTTAAAACAAATTTTATTCTAGTTGGAATCTTTAGGCGTAATTCAGACAATGAAATGTTTTTGGCATTGGAAAATTTTTCAACATCATATCTAAGAACGGTTTCAGGAGTTTTATCTAGATTTTCAAATATGTTGGAAATGCATGATGAATCATAATTTAGAACATCTTCTAAGAAATCTAAATTTTCTCGGGAATCTTTTTGATTTTCAGATAATAATTTTTGAAGAGTAATTTTTGCAAATTTTTTCAAATCAGGTACAAATCTACTCATAGCAATTGCTTTATGAACAAATAATAAGTTGTACCCCAAATCTCCAGAAATATAAGAATCAACAATTCCAGGTTTTTGAATATTTTGGATTAAATCTTCATGTTTTAACCATAATTCTTGTCTTGTATCTTGTTCATATTTTTTGAATAATTCATCTACACCTCCAAACATTTTTTCAGTAAAAAGAAGCTCTAACCATCTATATGGAGATAATTTTAAAAATTTTATCAAGTCTAAGGCAGTTCCAAATAGACCATCATTATGATATATGTGTATTAGTAAATGCATTTTTCTACATTTAACATAATCTTCAAATGATAAAGTGTTAGTACTAATACAAACTTCTTCAATTTCAGCAGCAATAATTTGTTTTCCTAATACATCATAATAACCAAAACAACGAGGCAAAATTCTGAAGCGTGTTTTGATTTCAAACTCATTTCGTGTTGAGGGAGAGTCAATTTCGGTTCCAGGAAGCATCATTAATTGGTATGTATTAACATGATTGAATCTAGCATTGATTACTGTGTTTATTGTTTCAAAATGAGATTTTAATGATTCTCCAGGCAGTCCAAGAATTATTTCACTTCTAGAATCAGCATCAATTTCTGCAGCTTCAACAGCTAATTGCATTAAACCTTCACCAGAAATATTACTTCGCTTAATATTTTTTAATACATTCTCATCTAAAGTTTGAACGGAACCAGAAAGTCTTATAGCTCCTTTTACAAGTCGTGCTGCATTTAGTACACGTGGTTTATTATTTTTTCCAGTATCACATTGAATGTATTCTGGCCAATCATATTTTTCTTGACATTTTGCAATTGATTTGCATGTTTCAATATCTTCATTATACATACCAAAGTTAGAATCAACTAACCATAGATCATTACGTCCCCCTTTATTTCGGACTTGTTGCATCTTTGAACCAATATAATTTAGTTCAGAGCTAATTTTTTCTTGTTTATTTCTATAGATTTTTGTGTAATATGACATTCCTTCAACACAAAATGTACAACCAAAAGGACAACCACGAGTGGTTTGAATAACAGGTTGTAGTTTTCCATCAAAAAATTCATCCATTTTTCCTTCTATATATGGAGATGGGATTTCAGTAAGATCCTTTATTCTTTCAATAGTTGTAGATATTCTTGCCTGATTATCTGATGAGATATAATGTACTGAAGGTAGTTCTGTTCTAAGATTAGCTTTTTTCATATCTGAACGTATTAGTTCAGCAATGAGATTTGCAAAAGCTAGTTCACCTTCACCTTTGATATGAAAATCTATCTCAGGATGATCTCTTAGAAATTTTTCTTGTTCAGATTCTACAACGGGATAGTTAGGACCACCCATTACAATAATAGTATCTGCAGCATATTCTTTTATTCTTCTTGCAAGGGCTAAAGATAATTCTGAATTCCACATATAATTACTGAAACCAATTACGTCTGGAATTTCTTTATCTAAAGCCATAGCTAATTTTTCAGGATATTTAAAAATTCTAATTGAATTATTTAGTTTAACATGTTTTTCGGTGAATGTTGCAATACCACCAATCGCAGAAGGCATAGATTCGGATGAAATTTGTTGTTGGGTATATGTCGGATCAACTAACCAAATTTTAACATCAGATGGTTTTTCTATTTCAAGATTGATAGATGTTGGGTGTTCTTTTACTCCATCACGTTTTGAATCAATTTGTATTAATGTCATTCTTAATTTTTTAAATTCTCAGATAATATTTAACTATCTGTAATAACTTATGCGTGTTTTTAGAAAAAATCATTTTCTCATCAAATTCATAATTCGCTTCACATCATTTAGATCTTCTATTGTATCTATATTATATGATAATTCAATTGGCATTTTATAAAATCCAATTTTGCCAGAAATACGACATTTACTCTTTTTGAATGCATTGAGCGTAGTAATGAAAAAAGCCCCATTTTCATATAATTGTTCATCCATTTTTTGATGATTTGGTCTTTTGTTTGGATCATAGCTTAGAGGTTTAATACTTGAATCTTTCTTTTTCTTCCAAAGAAATGTGTAATATGAAAAACCGCTAAGCATTGAATCATATTTCTTATTTTTGAATAAAGTTAATGCTTCATCAATATGTGTAGAATTTCTTAGTGGGGATGTATTCTGTAAAATCAAGATTATATCAGGAGTATAATTTTCATTGGTTTTGAGATACTCTAAAACATGATTTATTGTAGGCTCTAATCCTATTGTGTCATTAGCCAATTTTTTTGGGCGTACTATAACTTCAGTACCTAATGATAATGCAACTTTTTTAATTTTTTTGTCATCAGTTGATACTATAGTTCTATTAACAAATTTTGATTTTAAGGAAGCATCAACTGTATAATACAATAGAGGTTTATTGTTAATTTTTACTATATTCTTTGAAGGAATTCCCTTTGATCCACCACGAGCAGGGATTATAGATAATACTTCCATAAAAAAAATGAAAATTAGGCTATTAAAATTTTTTACCAAAGAAACATCTTCAATAGAGGGATGAGTAAACAATATAACTAAAATAAAATCATGAAATCTGTGACTGAGGATTTTACCAGTTTTTATGCAACGAATGGTTATGTAATAATGAAGGACATTATTCCAAGGAAAAGAGTTGACTCTGTTTTGGAGAATATTTGCAAATTATATTGCAAGTATGCTGATGATGCAGATTTTTTTAATGGTGAAGATAAACCGTGGCAAACAGAATTATTTCATCAAAAATTAATAGAATTGAGAAAAAATAGTCCTGAAGATTTTGGTGCTATTTATGATAGTCTAAAAACTAGCTTATCATTAACACAATTAGTTACTGATGATAATATAGTTGATAATGTTGCAAAATTATTAAAAATAAAAACAAGTGACTTGTCAATATCTGAACCTATGTGTAGGTTGGATGTACCAAATGATAATAGAAATGCATTAGATTGGCATCAAGAAAGATCATTTTTCCCACAAAATCGTGATGGAATGAATGGTCTTGTATCCTGGATTCCATTAACAGATATTACAGATGAAATGGGTGCTATTCATATCTCACCTAAAAGTCATTTAGAAGGTCAATTGAAATTATTATCTAATGAAAAACAAAATGCTTCTTATACAACTCAAATTCCTGTACCTGATGAGTTTATTGAAAAATATGAAGATGTTGCTGTTCCAGTAAATGTTGGAGATGTAGTATTTTTTAACATGTTATTATTCCATCGTTCAGGTCAAAATACTTCTAACCAAGTTCGATTTGCTATACAAGGAAGATTTCATACGTCAACCTCAGAAGACTTTATTCCATTTGATTTGATAAATTATTACAGTCCATACATAAAACAAAAACTTGAGAAAAAATTTGATTGTTCTGATATTCCAGATAATAAACGGCAACCACCAGTGGCATTAAATTGAAAATAGCAGTTGTAATACAAACTCGAATGGGCTCAACTAGATACCCAGGAAAAGTAA
>MDTE01056475.1_pt1 | contig 11624 bp, 10 predicted proteins | sample 811231 | NCBI WGS metagenome assembly MDTE01 (sample SAMN05326651, study PRJNA326480) | marine metagenome | isolation source: seawater | place: Indian Ocean: Red Sea | collected 2010
ACCATGGTGCTCCAGCAGAAGATCAAGATGGTGGTCAGGATAGGAGTAAGGATGACGGCTCCGACGGTGGCAAACCGTTGGGTCATGAGCAGTATAGCGGCCAAAAGCTGCATAGCCCCGACAAAGCGGTAGAAGGGGCCCGTGTCGTGAAAGACGTGCAGGAAATCATGGAAGAGGCCGGTGTTTTCAGGATCGGTGAAGGCCTGGCCCAACACCTTCTTGAGCCCGGCCGGGATGAACGCAAAGCCGATCAAAATACGAAGCACGATCGTAAAGATGTGGAGCCAACGCTTTTCGCGAGCACGTGCGATAGAGGTTTCAAGCCGAGACAACATAAACGGTCACCAGTCGGGCGGGGAGTGCATGGCAGAGATAGCTTCCAATGGCGGTGGAACGCAAGAAGCCTTTGACAGAATTGGTTTCATTTGGCCCAATTCGATGGCTGCGATCTCCGCCGCGACCGGCGTGAATTACTCGGGAGGTAGACAGATGTGGAAGTGGATTGGCGTGCTTACTGCGTGCATGACTTTGGGCTGTGTGAAGACGTCCACCGTTGTGGAATCACCACCCACCGCCAATGTGCAGGCTCAAGCGATTCCCACCGTTACGAGTGCGGCCGATGTCCAGTCGAATCTGGGCAAGGTCGTACGAGCAACCGTGTCGGTAGGAGAGCAACGCGCCAAGCTCGGTGATATGGTTCGGGGCAAGGATTTCTCCTTCTTCTGCCTCGGTCATCCCTTACCCGACGAGGTCCTGGGAACCACAATAACCGTTGAGGGAAAGATGATGGTCCGCAAGACCGGTGCCGTACAATCCCCCGACGGCTCGTGGAGCCAGGGGACGGCTCCAGGCCAGAAAGATTTGGTCATGGAAGGCTGTAAGGTCGTGAAATAAAGGCTCCTTCGACCGGGGCCCCCTTGTCGTTTTGCTACCGCCACTTCGTTGGGGTGTGGTACCATTCGCCGGCATGCGAAATGTGATTCTACTCTTGATGCTAGGGTTGCTCGGCTGTCAGGCCGGTAGTCCAGCCGATGAATCGTCTGCGGCAGATGTGGACACAACCGAACCCGTATACGATGCAGCCGAATGGTATACATTCGAGGCAGGGCCCTTCACGGTACCTGCGGGAGAGGAGCGTTTCTTCTGTTATTCCTTCGTTCTGGAAGAGGATCTCTGGGTCGACAATATTGTCCTCGAGTCGCGTCCAGTGGTGCACCACTTGCTTCATTCTGTGACACGCACCCCCGATCCAGAGGGGTTCTTTGAGTGCGACGCCCTGTTTCAGAATAATTGGATCCCGATTTTCGTCGCGGGAACAGGTGACGCGGCAATGGCGATGCCCGAGGGGGCAGGTCATATTCTGGAAAAGGGGACACAGCTTACCATGCAGCTGCATCTGTTGAACGCCACCCCCGAGGAGGTGACAGAGACCGTTCCGCTTCATTTCCACAAGATGGCGACAGAGCCGGAATACCCGGTCGAGATGGTCATCTTTGGGAATATGAGTATCGCTCTACCCCCGGGAGAGGAGTCCGAAGTGATCGGGAACTGCGACTCAGATTCCGATATGACCATCTTCAGTGCGTTTCCTCATATGCACCTTCTGGGACGAAGTATGGTGGTCGAGGCCGGTCCCGATGAAGATAGTCTGGTCGAGGTCTTTCGGCGTGATCCCTACGATTTTGACGACCAGTTTCTCTCACCGATGGAGCTTTCCATCAACGAGGGGGACCGGGTTCGCGTGACCTGCTCCTATGATAATCACCACGATGAGATGGTCACCTTTGGAGAGTCCACCACCAATGAGATGTGCTTTTTCATAGGTTTTGCCACCCAGGCTACGCACCAGTTAGCAGGCTGTATCGGTGGAGGCGGCAATAGTTTCCTGCCCGAAACCTGTGGTGACGATCCGCCCAACGATATCGGTCTTGGAGCCTTCTGTTCGAAAGGTGGCGGGGAGTGCGAGAGTGGCCTGATGTGCACCGAGGATCTGGAATATACCGAGGGCCTCGACATCTGTCTGGGCTTTGGTTGTAGTTCCCAGGCGGATTGTGGAGAGGGAGGCATCTGCTGCAGTCTTGATATGGGGATGCCCATCACCCTATGCCTACCCCCTTCCTGTAGCTTCGGCCTCTGCGAAGAGCTCGACTAGTCGACGCTCCATGGTCCGACTCGACGTTCTGTAGAAGGCTAGCCGGGATAGGGTAGGGCGGAGTGGTGAAGCTGGATCCGCAGCGCGCCATTTTCGTTACGGACATATACGAAGGAATACTCCACCTTCTGTTCGGTCCCGTCGGCCCGACCGAAGAAGTAGTTTCCCATCACCATCGCCAGACCCTCGCGACAGACGAGTCCTGCGTTCTCAAAGCGAACAGAATGCCACGGTTCCAGGGCAAACCCCTGGTCTTCGGGATGGTCTGGATCTTGTCCTACGAAATAGGAGACAGCATCTTTTCGTGTACCGCGAAACTGTCGTTCGGCCGCTTTCGTGGGGCAGAACAGCAATGGCTCTCCAGTGAGTAGGTAGTGACTTTCCACCAGCTCCAGAGCTCGCTCATAGGCTTCGTCCCAGGTATCGGCCTGGCCCACATGGATGAGAGCCTGTCCCCAGGAGTCTTGTATGGCTTCTATTTCATGTACTTCAATCATGGTTTTCTTTTCAGATTTGGCAGGTGAATGGGGTGACTATTCGGCGGCTTTCATCTTGGTATTCACCAGGTATTGGATCTTTCCAGAGACCAGGCACTGTTCCATTGGTTGGCATGTATATACACAAAGATCACCGCTGGCGATGGCTTCGGTACCGACCCATTGTTTCTGTTCGGTGCCCTTTGGGACCTTCAGGATGACCCCACCGTGATTGGCATCGCTCAGCCAGAGTTGGGCGCCTTTGGTGTAGGTCACGGGACCTTGCAGGGTAACCGAACCCTTATGGACGGTAGTGTCCGATCTCCACGAGCATGGATTGGGTTGCTGTGCTTCTTTTGTTGCGCTGTCATGGGCACAGGCGGATACCAATAGGAAAACGAAGATCAGAAGTGTTCGTATCATCGAGGTTTCTCCACGGCTCAGAGGGAGCCAGAGGCTATGCCAGAACGGGATATCCTGCAATATGGATCGTAGGAGATGCTTGCAAAGGATGGAGCGTTGATGCGACGGTACAGTTGACGATGGTACGTTACGAAGGACAGATCTACCGCCCGCCCAGCGAGGCGAATTCCTACATTCTGCAGGCGACGGTGGGATGTTCCTGGAACCACTGCACCTATTGCGACATGTATCGGACCAAATCCTTTCGGGTACGTGAGCTGGAGGAGTCCCTCGAGGATATCGCCGAGGCCGGGCGGATATATGGTCCGGCTGTTGAGAAGGTCTTTGTGGCAGACGGCGACGCCCTGGTGATGGACCTCGACCATTGGGAGGCAATTCTTAAGGCCTGCCACGACACCTTCCCTCGATTACGTCGGGTCAGCGCCTATGCCACGGCCATGAACCTGAACGAGAAGAGTGTTGCCGATCTGAAAGCCATTCGTTCGATGGGTTTGAACCTTTTATATATTGGTCCCGAGACAGGTGACGACGAAACCTTCAAGCGGATCGCCAAGGGGGCGAATTTCGATGAGCATGTAGAGTCTGCCCGGCGAGCTCGTGAGGCCGGAATGGACCTTTCCGCCATCTTCCTACTCGGGACGGGTGGTGTGGAGCGAAGCCAGGAACATGCGGAGGCGTCCGCTCGTCTGATCACCGAGATGGATCCGGCCTTCGTCTCGATGCTCACATTGACTGTGGTCCCCGGTACGCCCATCGGCAAACTCGAACAAAAGGGCCGTTTCACCTTGCCGTCCATCGCCAGGATGCTTGAAGAGCTGCGAATTATGGTGGCGGGAGCCAACCCGACCGACGCGGTGTTCCGTACCAACCACGCGTCGAACTATCTGCCGCTGGCGGGCCGCTTGCCCCAGGATCGAGACCGTATTGTGTCGGTGGTGGACCAGGCCTTATCTGGCGAGATTCGGCTTCGCCCGGAGTGGTTACGCGGCCTTTGAACAAGGTTCGGGCGACCGCTGCACATCGTTGCCGACGATTCTACTCGGGTATCCCGGATTCCTTTGTTAGTATCCCCCAAATCCGTGAACTTGAGAGACGCTAATGGCTCGCAGCACATCCGCCGCCCGATATTCCGTAGGGGAAGAAATCGCCCATACAATTACCCATGGACTGGGTGCATTACTGAGCATTGTGGGGCTGGTATTTCTGGTTCAATTCTCAAGCCGTTACGGGAATGCCTGGCATATCGTCAGCTGTAGTATCTATGGTGCGACGCTGATACTCTGTTATACGGCTTCGACGTTGTACCATGGCGTACCGATCCCGCGATTGAAACCCCTGCTGCAGCAGATCGACCACGCCACGATCTTTCTTCTGATCGCCGGAACCTACACTCCATTTGCCCTGGTCTGTCTGCGGGACTCCCTGGGCTTGCCCCTGCTGGCTCTGGTCTGGGCGGTGGCACTGTATGGGGTGAAGCGAGAGCTGAGTAAAAAGGAACGAAAGTCCTCGGTGTTTATGTACCTTGGTCTTGGTTGGTTGGCCGTATTCGCCATCAAACCTCTCTTCGACCGATTGGAGACAGGTGGGGTTGTTCTACTGTTGGTGGGGGGCCTCTTCTACACGGTCGGGGTGCTCTTCTACGTACGAAAGCGGATGCCCTATCATCATGCGATCTGGCATCTCTTTGTGTTGGCTGGCAGTATCTTTCAGTTCTTCTCGATCTTCCTATATGTGGTACCGGATGGGGCCTGATACCGTTGCGTCAGGATCGGATTGACAGCCTCGCGCGCGCGGTGAAATAACCCGGAGACGAAGCAGGTGCCCTCGTTATGTAACGAGAGGCCGGAGTAGTAATGGCAGATTCAGACGACCGCTCGCAGATTCTCGAACGGCTCCAGGAAAAGGGAGGCCTGCGCCCTGGTGTGTCTCGGGAGATCGCCCGGGAGACGGGCGTTCCGGAGGCCGACGTCTTCGGTGCGGGGTCCTTCTTTCATCTGCTCAACGAGCCCGCGACAAAGATTCGGGTCTGCACCGGACTGAGCTGTCGAATGGCGGGTGCCGAGGCCCTTTTGGCCCAGGCGAAGGCCAGTGGATTACCGGCTAGCAGTTGCGAATGTCTGGCCGCCTGTGACCGCCCTGTGGCGGTACTTCGTGATCGGGTTACGCTACCCGAGGTGACCTGCGAGGATATCGCGGCCGCTGATGGGGACTGGACCCAGGTGACCGCATCGGCCGTTGAAGACGAGCTGGCCTGGCTGGGGGCGATTTATCCGCCGGAGAGCCAGCCCGATACCTGCGCAGTGAACCTGGCAGGCAACCATGATTTTTCTGGTGCAGCGCTCCGTAAAGCCGCCGAGATGGGGGCCGATGCCGTGGTAGAGGAGATTCGCTCTTCCGGCCTACAGGGCCGAGGTGGGGCGGGATTCCCTGCGGGTTTCAAATGGGGTGCGGTACAAGGCGAAGAGGCCACTCCCAAATATGTGGTCCTCAACGCCGACGAGGGAGAACCGGCCACCTTCAAAGACCGCGAGGTCATGATGCGCCGTCCCGATCGAGTGATCGAGGGGCTGGCCATTGCGGCGCGTACGGTTGGAGCCGACATCATCTATCTCTATCTTCGTGGTGAGTTTCAGGGCCCCTGGCGCGCCCTGGAGGACGCCATCGCTCGGTTTGACGCCGCAGGGCTCATCGACGGGCTGGAGTTTCATCTGCACGCGGGCCATGGGGCCTATATCTGTGGAGAAGAGACGGCGCTCCTTGAAGCCCTTGAGGGCAAACGTGGAATGCCGCGACTCAAGCCTCCGTTTCCAACGCAACACGGTCTCTGGGGAAAGCCGACCCTCGTGCATAATGTGGAGACCATCGCCTGTGTTCCGGCCATTATTCAGCAGGGCGCCCAATGGTTTTCCGATCTGGGCCGGACCGGACCGGGCTCCAAGCTCTATTGCATTAGCGGCCATGTGGCCCGCCCGGGAACCTATGAGTTACCCCTGGGGATCAGCCTCGACGAGCTGGTCGACGCGGCCGGAGGCTATGTAGGAGAACTTAAATCCTTCTCACCCGGTGGTGCCAGTTCGGGCTTCCTCCCCGCCAGTGAGAGGGGGCGTGCCCTCGACTTCAAGGCGCTGGGTGCGGTCGGTTCTATGCTCGGATCCGCTGGGGTTGTGGTGTTGAATGATACCACCGATATCGTGGCGGCTACTCGAGCCCAGTTGGAGTTCTTCCGAGCCGAGAGCTGCGGCCAATGTGCTCCCTGTCGGATCGGGACGCGCTTTCAGGAGCGCGCCTTGGATCGCCTGCTTGACGCAACCGCCGATGGAAAATCCAATGTACGGGAGCAGATAGAAGAGATAGCCTGGGAGATGAACGAAGGTTCCATCTGTGGACTGGGTCAGGTGGCGGCTCTACCGTTGACCAGTGCTCTACGATGGTTTCCCGAGGAGTTCGGAACATGACCAAACCCAATACCATTCATCTCGACGGGAAACCGGTAGCGTTTAAGCCGGGGGATACGGTTTTGGAGATCGCCCAACGAGAGGGCTGCTCGATTCCTACCCTCTGTCACGACTCCCGGCTCGATCCGGCAGGCGCCTGTCGTTCTTGTCTGGTCGAGGTCGATGGGTCCAGGCGGTTGGTCCCGTCCTGCGCCTATCCGGCGGCCGAGGGTATGGTGGTGACCACCGAGAACGAACGCATTCAGCGTCACCGTAAGAATCTGCTGACCTTATACCTTACGGACCATACGACCGGTCACGAGTCCTGTGAGACCGGCGCTCCCTGCGAATTGCATCAGCTGGCAGCGGAGGTCGGTGCGGTGGATGTCTGGGACGCGATGCCCAGCCTGCGCGAGTCTCGGTCCGATGATGCGAACCCCTATATCGAATTTCGTGCCGACCGTTGCATTCTATGTGCGCGCTGCACCCGGTATTGTGACGAGGTCGAGGGTGTTAGCGCCATTACCCTGGCGGGTCGTGGTTCGGCTACCACCATCAGCACCATCGATTCTCTCTCGCTCCTCGATACAACCTGCGAGATGTGCGGTGGCTGTATCGATGTCTGTCCTACGGGGGCGATGACCGAAAAGAAGCCCTTATTGGCCGCAGCCAAACCCGAGCGAGAGCTGGAGAAGGTGCGGACCACCTGCAACTACTGTGGGGTGGGCTGTCAGATGGACCTCAACGTCGACCCGGATGGTCAGGACGGACGGGGTCGAATCGTCAAAGTGACCAGCCCAGAGGCCGGTAGTACGACCAACGATGGCAACCTCTGCGTGAAAGGCCGGTTCGCCTACGACTTTGTCCATCACGAGGAACGCTTACAGGTGCCATTGGTGCGTGGTGCTGACGGTCGCTTCCATGAGGCCACCTGGGATGAAGCGATGCAGCGAGTGGCGGAGGGGTTGAAACAGGTGAGTGATGATTATGGTCCGGATGCCCTGGCCTTCATCTCGTCCTCTCGCTGTACCGGGGAGGAAAACTACCTGGTTCAAAAATTATCGAGGGCGGTGTTTGGCACCAACAACGTCCACCAGTGTGCCGCAACGTGACACGCTCCTACGGTGGCCGGTCTGGTCACAACCTTTGGAGCTGGAGCAATGACAAACTCGATACAGGAGATTCGAGACGCGGATTTCCTGTTCGTTATCGGCAGTAATACCTCCGAAGCCCATCCCATCATTGCTATGGAGATGAAGCGGGCGGTGCGCCGTGGAGCGAATCTGGTGGTGGCCGATCCACGGGCCATCTGGATGACCAATATCGCATCTCGTCATTTGAAGCTGAAGCCGGGCACCGATGTATGGCTGTTGAACGCCATGGCCCATGTGATCATCAACGAAGGCCTCACAGATGACGCCTTCATTGAGGCCAACACCGAAGACTTTGAGCAGGTGCGTGCGAAGGTCCAGTCCTACACCCCGGAAGAGGCCGAGAAGATCTGCGGGGTTTCGGCAGAAGATATTCGAAAGACTGCTCGCGAATACGCGACCACCGAGAAGGCCGGAATCTACTATACTCTGGGGATCACCGAGCACACCCACGGAACCGATAATGTATATGGTCTCGCCAATCTGGTGTTGATGACCGGTCATCTGGGGAAGGCCTCGACGGGAATGAACCCCCTCCGTGGCCAGAATAATGTGCAGGGTGCGAACGACGCGGGGGCGACTCCCGTCTTCTTCCCGGGTTACCAATCGGTGGGAGACCCCGAGGTGCAGTCCCGCTACGAGAAGTCCTGGGGGGTACCCCTCTCGGATCAACCCGGGCTCAACCTGAACCAGATGATCAAAGAGGCGGGTAAGTCCATCAAGGGCATGTTCGTGATGGGTGAAGATATCGTGATCTCTGAGCCCAATGTTGCCATGTTGGAAGAAGGGCTCAATAAGATCGACTTTCTGGTGGTACTCGACCTGTTCTTCAACGAGACGACACGTTTCGCCGATGTGGTTCTTCCCGGTGCCTGCTTTGCCGAAAAGGAAGGGGTCTTCACCAACTCCGAGCGACGGGTGCAGCGGGTTCGTAAAGCTGTGGAGCCGCCGGGACAAGCCCTGCCCGATTGGGAGATTCTGGTCGCTTTGGCCAACGCCTGTGGAGCCGACTGGGATTTCCCAGATGCGAGCACGATCTATGACGAGTACGTCCGTGATGCCGATAAGTTCTCGGGGATCAGTCACGAACGGCTCGACACCGAAGGGGGTCTACAGTGGCCTTGTACGACGCCCGATGATCCCGGCACCACCTTCCTGCATGAGGGCGGCGTATTACGGGGTAAGGGGCTCTTTACGGCCATTGATTATAAGCCCTCCTACGAATGTGCCACATCGGACTATCCGCTGGTCCTTTCGACGGGTCGAACCCTCTATCACTACAACGCGGCTACCCAGACTCTACGGGAGAGCGGATCGGTTATGAAGCAACCCGAGGCCTTTGTGGAGCTTCATCCCAAAGACGCTGGTAAGAGGGGCATCGAAGACGGTGCTCTGGTGGCGATTAAGACCCGCCGTGGGACCGTGGAATGTCGTGCGCTCTTGTCACGGCAGGTGCGTCGAGGGTGCATCTGGATGCCCTTCCATTTCGCTGACGCCCGCGCCAATCTGCTTACGGTAGATGTCGGGGACAGCGTGACGGGAACGGCCGAGTACAAGGTCTGTGCGGCCGAGGTAACATTGGTGCAAGCCCCGGAGAAGGATACCGAACTCTATCCCGGCTGCTACGCCTCCATACAAGGTCCAGAGTAGTCGACCGGCGGATCAGGACCAGGCGTCGAGAGCGGCGCGGGCGACGACATCGCCCTGTTCTTGAACGAAGTGCCCGGCGGTCTCCATTTGTAGGGGATCGGGGCAGCCACGGATCAGCTGCCGGAGCTTCTCCATGACCGGTGGCCCGAGAACCGGGTCCTGCATGCCGATGGCCATAAAGGTGGGGCCGTCCCAGGTCTGGTTCCAGAACCCCAGACATTGGCGGGCGAGGTCGGCCCCCTCCATCTCGGGGGTAATGGGAACAATGGCGGGGAAGCGCCGTACACCGGCCTGGTAGCTGGGATCGGGGTAGGGGGCGCCATAGGCGGCGGCCTCCGCCTCGGTGAGATCGGGGATCGCTCGTTTCATAAGCCCTGCCACATCGAAGTCGGGGGAGTTGGCGACGAAATCGCGCCAGGCCAGAAAGCCTTTTCCGGGATGGACTCCCACCGCCAGGGCGGTGTTCATCACCAGCAGTCGAGACAGGCGATCGGCGTGGGTGGCTGGCAGGGTAAGGCCCAAGAGGCCGCCCCAATCCTGGATCACCAGGGTGATGTTGCGAAGGTCGAGTCGATCGATCAGGGCGGTGAGGCTGCCGCGATGGAAGCCGAAGGTGTAGACGTCGTCGTCAACCGGCTTGTCGGAGCGACCAAAGCCGTACCAGTCCGGGGCGACCACTCGCCCACCCGCCTCGGTGAAGACCGGAATCATCTTACGATAGAGGAACGACCAGCTGGGTTCACCGTGCAGGCAGAGGTAGGTGTGCTCGGCGTCGCGGGGACCTTCGTCGATATAGGCCATTCGTAGCCCTTCGTAGCCGGGCAGGTCGTCGACGTAGTTTGGGGCCCAGGGGAAGTCGGGCAGATTGGCGAATCGTTCGTCGGCTGTGCGTTTCGTCTCCATGGGTCCTCCGCGATGGATTTGCCATCCTAACGTGTGGCGAGGTTTTGTGCCACGGCTCGGATTGCCCCCTGGTCCACCCCTGCGGTAGCATGTTCATCCACGCGGGAGGGCGATCGATGAAGCGACTTGGGATAATGCTGGTTCTGTTGGGCGTACTTATGATCGGCTGTTCCAAGAAGGGGTGTTCGTCGAATAGTGGCGAGCCCCTTATTCAACAGAGGTTGGCGACGGATTCGCAGGGTAGGGTAGAGATTGAAGGAGTTGGCCCTGTCCGGTTCCTGGACCATAGAGGGCATGCTCTGTCGTCGATGGCCGTTAATGCGTATACCAGCGGTGACGAATGGTTTAGTGAAGTGGTTGACCCGAAAGGTCGACTTCGTCCTTTTCTCGCAGGTGGGCCGCGAAAGAGCGGTGGCGATACTGCCTCGTCTCGTTTCGAGCTGATTTCCAGCGCCTACGCGGCGGGAAACGGTAAGTCGGACTACACCTTTGTAGCCCCAGAAGTAATCTCAAAGACTTACGATGCCGGCAAAGAGCCTTTGAGTAATCACATCGCGATGATGAACGATCCACCGAGATTACTGATGGAGACCGGTAACTATAGCATCCAATGTAAGACAGAAGACCAGATGGTGAACGAATATAAGATGATGAAATCCCTCGTTCTAATACCACTGTACCTCAAAGGTGGGGCTCTCTTAGCTAAATACAAGAAAGCAGAAAAGACATTAGGGTATTTCGGGTTGAAGGATGCCGATGAGGATCTCTTACGAGAAATAATCCGGAATTCGTATGGCGTACATGAGGAATACAAAGTGGGGACGCTCAAATATGGGACGTCATTTGAAAAGGAAAACCCGGAAACATCGAACCAGATGGTCGATTACAGCGGTTTGTACGATATCGACCCAAGTCGAGCGCCACACAAGTTGAGTTGGGTGGTATTTGGAACCTGCGATGAACCTGAGGACGGAGGACCGCAACCCGAGCTGACAGAGAGTGGTAAAACAGAATTAAAGAAGCTGCAATCCCGTTGTTTTGACCCTCCCGATTGGCTCAGTCGATATGAATCGATGGAAGCCTGCCAAGCGATCTGTTTGGGCGACTTCGGCGTTGATTTTCAACACGAAGGCCGCGACGGAGTACAGGCGGCCTGTGATCATGTGAAGACAAAAACCAGGAAGTACGACGCGGCCGAGGCCGCACGAGCCTATCTTGCGATGTGTCCCCACGAACGGAAAACGGTAAAGCAGTGGACCCGGAAATGTGAAAGGAAGTTTGCGCGTGGTGATATACACGGTGACTGCGCCTTCATTCTTTGTGCCGTTGAAGTCGGTAAATGCAATAATGAAGAGCGTGGCGATACTTCCATTCAGGCCTGTATGGTGCGCAAGGGCTGGGCGGAAGACCACCGCGCCGACAAAGTCGCTCCGAG
>MDTE01152805.1_pt1 | contig 11624 bp, 8 predicted proteins | sample 811231 | NCBI WGS metagenome assembly MDTE01 (sample SAMN05326651, study PRJNA326480) | marine metagenome | isolation source: seawater | place: Indian Ocean: Red Sea | collected 2010
CATAGTATCCCTCCTCCAAGCATGCATATAAGTACAGGTGACCAAGCTGCTACTGATGGTAGCAAGGCACCTTTAACGCCCAAAGAACTAAAGCTAAAACTCAAAACATAGTAAATAAGAATTAAAAGTACACTAATTCCAAATCCCTGACTTCTACTTGTTCTTGTATTTGGTTTAGCTCCAAGGCTACTACCAATTAAGGCAAATACTACACATGCCATTGGAAGTGTAAATTTCTCTTGAATACGTACTTTCATCCTCCTTGCTTCTTTAACATTACCAACTTTTGAATAAAGTTTTTGCGCCTTAAGAGCCTCAGACACAGTCATATCATTTGAATCTTTTGGTAATTCAGCTATATATCTCGGTCCCGTATCTAACGGATAAAGATATCGATTAAACCTCACAGTAGTCGAAGTTCCATCTGGAGAAAGTGTTAGAATCCTTCCATCTATAAACTCCCATTTACCTTCCAAATCGTTCCAAAAAGCTTTGTTTGCAATAAGCAGCTGAGTATAATTAAGTCTAGAGAAGTCAACAACTGTAACTTTGTTCATTTGATTATCTGTAAAATCCATGGCATAAAACAAATGGGTTACACGATCTAATTTTTGGTTAGTCTTAGTATCAGTTACTTCTCCTCTTCTTGAGTAAATAATATCTTCTCCTCTTTCAGTTGAAATTGCCTTGCCTAGAGAACTTTTTAAAATAAACTCTGCATTACGATTTGCTTGGGGAACAATTTTATCGTTAAAAATAAATGTCAAGCTGGTCATTATTACAGCTAGCATTAATGCTGGTGCAATCATTCTCTTTGTCGTTACACCAATACTCCTAAGAGCCTTTAATTCACTATTTGCAGAGAGTCTGCTATATGCCAATAACGATGCCATTAGCATTGCCATCGGGAAAGAAATAACAAGGAAACTAGGCAAGCGAAGGACTAGGACTTGAATTGCTATTTGTGCTGGTAGACCTGATTCAACTATCTTTCGAACCAAATCAAACATCACACCAACCGATAACGAGACAACCGTAAAAGCTGCGATAGCAAAAAATAATGGAGGTAGCAATTCTGACAATATCCATCTATCAAGAAGAGGTATCTTTTTCCAATTAAGTAAGAGCTTCGATTTAAATCTATTAGAAGCTTGTAGAAAAGCAGCAAATATACCAACAAATACTTGTATCAAAGCCGAAAGTCCTCCCCTAGGTAATGACGTCTAACAAGTGGATCTCCAGCTACTTCTTTAGACGGTCCTGATGAAAGAATGCAGCCATCATTAAGAATATATGAACGTGCTGTTATTGCTAATGTCTCACGAACATTGTGATCAGTAATAAGAATTCCCATTCCTCTCTTTCGTAGTTTTTGAATCAAGTTCTGCAATTCACTTACTGCAAGAGGATCCACACCTGCAAACGGTTCATCAAGCAAAAGATATCTAGGACCAACCCTTCCAACTGCAAGAGCTCTAGCAACTTCACATCTGCGTCTTTCACCTCCTGAAAGTTGATAGCCTCGTCGTTCTAAAAAAGCACTCAGGTGAAAATCATCAATCAACTCTTCTCTTCGTAAACGACAATGAGATGGAGAGAGGTGACTTTGAGAAAGAGCCAAATCCAAATTCTGACGAACTGTAAGCTGACGGAACACACTTGGTTCTTGGGGTAAATAACCAACCCCCAATCTTGCTCTATTTGGCATTGACAAATTCTTTACAGGTTGTCCATCTAAATAAACTTGTCCAGCGTCAGGTTTTAATAAGCCAATAACCAAATTAAACGTAGTTGTTTTGCCTGCCCCGTTTGGTCCTAGAAGCCCAACAACTTCACCTGGCTCCATTGTTAAGGAAATATCCTTAACTAAATCACGGCCTCCCAGCTTTAAAGCTACTTTTTCTAAAACTAAGCTCATAATGAACTTGAAACCTCACTTTGCTTATTTTGATCGAGGTGAAACTTAAGAAGAACTTGTTTCTCAGGGTAAGAATCTGCTATTAATTGGTCCTTATTTAGAAAAATGACTACACGCTCACCATAAAGACGTTCTCGGCCAGCTCGTGACAAGTCAACATCGCCAAGAAGAACAACTATTTGCTCATTCTTTAAGTACTGGAGCTGTCTAGCAGTTGCAGAAATGCCCTTTTCAGGGTAAAAAATCCTTACATTTCCGTGAGCAGTAAAAATATCAGAAAGACTATCTGTGCTTTGACTATCAGATTCAATCATCACTTCTCCATAGTCGACTACGTTTGAAGGTGATTCAGAATACTGAGCTAGTGAGATGGGAGTCCATGTCATAGCAATCATGGAAATCAAAAGGTTTAAAACTTTTTTATTAGCTATTTGTTGTTGGAGTAATGAAATCAAGCCAAATCAATAAATCTTACTTTATTAATTTACCCAATTTCAGTTGAATTTCTGCAAAGCAATGGGACACTAGATGGATCTGGATCAATACCCTTGTGAAGGAGTTGAAGCCTTAACCTCACAAAGTCGCATAAACTATCTAAATCCAGACCTAAATCAGAAATTCCAGGATTTGATAGCTTACCTAAAGCTTCTCCATAGAGAATTACAGCTCCATTTATGTTAGCTCGATCTAAATGAATTTGTGCTACTGCAATCTGCAAAATAGCTTTTAATGTATTTCTATAGGGAATAGATGCTTCGTGCCATAACTCTTCGAATAAATCATGGGCAGGGTACCACTGAGAATCATTAAAAAGCTCAAATGCTTTTAAAAATCGATCATCATTAGTAATAGATAAGCAATCTAAATCGGTTTTCTCCATCAACGTTTAATCTTCTTTTTAATAGGCAGTTTACGCAGTCTTATTGTTTCTGGAGTTACTTCAAGCATTTCTCCGGGGCCTATATATTCCAATGCCCTCTCAAGAGTCATTTCAACAGGTGATTGCAACGTATCTAATTCCTCAGCTCCTGCAGATCTCATGTTGGTTAACTGTTTTGTCTTGCAGATATTAATTTCTAGATCTTGTGGACGATTATTTTCTCCAATAATCATTCCTTTATAAACCTTTGTTCCAGGAGTAATGAAGAACTGTCCACGATCCTCTGCATTTTTTAACGAATAAAATGTGGCTATACCTTCCTCAAATGCTATTAAAACACCATTCCTTCTTGCATCAAATTCACCTAGCATTGGACGATATTCAAAAAAGGAATGACTCATAATTCCTTCTCCCCTAGTAGCACGAACAAACTCACCACGAAACCCAATCAAACCTCGCGAAGGTACAACAAACTCCAACTGAGTACGATTGTCCTGCCCAGTCGACATGTTTTGCATTTCTCCTCTTCTTACACCTAGTTTTTCTATACATGCGCCTACAGAAGCTTCTGGCACGTCCATTACAAGAGTCTCTACAGGCTCACAAAGAGTCTCCTCAATGGTTCTAAAGATTACCTGAGGCTGAGAAACTTGGAATTCATATCCCTCCCTTCTCATAGTTTCTATAAGTATTCCCAAATGCAACTCACCTCTGCCACTAACTGCAAAGCGATCAGGCGAGTCTGTTTCTTCTACTCTTAAAGCAACATTAGTAAGTAATTCTTTTTGTAGACGTTGGCGTAATTGTCTACTAGTAACAAATTTTCCTTCTTTGCCTGCAAATGGTGAATCATTAACTACAAATGTCATTTGAAGAGTAGGTTCATCTACTTTTATCAAGGGCAATGCTTTTGGCTCATCAGGACAAGCAATAGTCTCACCAATGTTAACTTCATCAAACCCAGCAACTGCAACTAAATCTCCTGCGGAAGCCGATTCAATTTCTACACGCTGTAAACCGTCAAACCCTAGTAGCTTACTTATTCTACCTCGTTTTTCTTTTCCATCTTCTTTAATCAAAATAGCATTTTGTCCGTTACGTATGACTCCATTATGAACACGACCAATAACAATTCTGCCAAGAAAATCCGAGTAGTCGAGTGTAGTAACCTGTAGCTGTAAGGGTTTATTCTTATCGCCAACAGGTGGGGGAACATGACGCAATATTGCGTCAAACAATGGTTTCATATTCTCATTCTTCTTACTCATTTCAGAGGTAGCAAATCCACTCAAGCCACTTCCAAATAAATAAGGAAAATCACATTGGTCATCATCTGCACCAAGTTCTAGAAAAAGATCCAAAACCTTATCTACTGCCGTTTCAGGCTCAACTCTTGCTCTATCAACCTTATTAACAAAAACAATTGGTCTTAAGCCTTTTTCTAAAGCCTTCTTTAAAACAAAACGAGTTTGTGGCATAGGTCCTTCATTTGCGTCAACAATCAATAAACAGCCATCCACCATTCCAAGTACTCTTTCTACCTCACCCCCAAAATCAGCGTGACCAGGTGTATCAACAATATTTATTCGAGTGTCTTGGTAAGTAACAGCTGTATTTTTTGAAAGAATCGTTATTCCTCTTTCACGTTCCAAATCGTTTGAGTCAAGAACACAAGTCGGGACAGCTTCATTTTCGCGAAATATCCCTGATTGACTAAGTAAGGCATCAACAAGGGTAGTTTTACCATGATCAACATGCGCAATAATTGCAATATTTCTGATCGACTGTTCCTTTTGACTCATTTTAATAGAAGCTTCCGACAGGGAAAGAAGAAGCTTTTAGGTGTAATTCCGAAAGATTATCTCACCATGAGATTTACATAAGCAAAGTAACTGCTTTCAAAGACTTTTAGATAGAAGAAATATGCTTAATCATCAACAAGTTGACGTGGAGATGAACTGTGCATTACAAAACAATCAAATTGAAGCCTCTTGATTACGTCTGCTTTCGTTTATAGCCTCAAACTGCCTTAAGGCATCTACAGTCCCCTCGTATCTCCAGTGCCACGGTTCATAACTGATTTTGTGTGGATTGCCTTTAGGGAAAGAGAGCACAAAGTGATATCTGGCAGCATTTTTTTGTAGCCATTTAAAAGCCGGTGTGCTTTCAAATTCCTCTTCAAAATCTGTGTGACGCATCCCTGCATCACCCAAATCTATTGCATATCCAGTGCTGTGTTCTGAATAACCAGGTGGAGCAGAGACTTTGGCTCGTTCAATTGCAATCTGATTACGAACTGATTTTCTTCCATAAAAAATCTGTCTTTGAAGATCGATTGAACGAAACCCACTCAAAAGAACCAAATTAATTCCGTCAGCACTTGCTGCATTTCTCATAGCGACAAGGGCCTTATAGGTGTCCCTATGGACCTCAAGACCTGGAAAGACGGCAATAAGATTTTTAGTTAATGCCTCTGGATATGGGTAATGCCCAAGCAACCGACCATCTGACGAGGCGATGCCAGCAAAACCTATAAATCTCAACCCTCCCCTAAAACGTGGAACAAAGCTCACAACTAGTACAGTTCCAAAAAGGAAAAGTAAAAGCAAGGAAAATGTTAAAAGGCCATACTCTCTTGAACTTGCCCTCTGAACAGGCCTAGACCTTTGCGCAAGTGGGATGTCATCGACGATTTTCCTACGAGCGGATTTAGCTCGAGACACAAAATCCGAAAATATTCATGTTTCGATCGTAACGTCATTGCAAGAACTCTTTACGAGAATTCTTATCCCGAGTTAGTTTTCATTAACTAATACAAAGTTAGAGCTAGAAACTAATGTTGCGTGTTGCAGTGATCGGTGGAGGACCAAGCGGCTCCTGTGCCGCAGAAATCCTTGCAAAGGCAGGTATAAAAACTTGGATTTTCGAGCGAAAACTAGACAACGCTAAACCTTGCGGAGGTGCAATTCCTTTGTGCATGGTTGCTGAATTCGATCTGCCTGATTCGATCATTGATCGAAAAGTCAGAAATATGCGAATGATCTCCCCTTCCAATCGAGAAGTGGATATAAGCCTAGATAGGGTCTATGGCAAAACTCAAAATGAATACATAGGAATGTGCAGAAGGGAGGTGATGGATTCCTTTATGCGAAATCGTGCAGCAGAGCTCGGCGCGAACCTGGTCAATGGTTTGGTGACCAAGATCGACACAGGAACTAATCGACAGGGCCCCTACAACCTTACATATTCTGATTTTTCAACTGGAGAAACTACTGGAGAAACAAAAACTCTTGAGGTTGATCTAATAATTGGAGCAGACGGTGCCAATAGTCGTGTAGCAAAAGCAATGGATGCGGGTGACTACAACGTTGCAATCGCCTTCCAAGAAAGGATCAAACTTCCTGAGAAGGAAATGTCTTTCTACGAGGATTTGGCTGAAATGTATGTAGGGACGGATGTGTCACCCGACTTTTATGGATGGGTCTTCCCAAAGTACGACCACGTTGCGGTCGGTACAGGTACCATGCAAAATAATCAGGCTTTAATAAAAAGCCTCCAAGAAGGTGTAAGAGAAAGGGCTAAAAAAAGACTAGTAAATGGTGAAGTTATAAAAGTAGAAGCACATCCCATTCCAGAACATCCTCGTCCAAGAAGAGTTGTCGGCAGGATGGCATTAGTAGGCGATGCAGCAGGCTATGTCACAAAGAGTTCAGGTGAAGGTATTTACTTTGCAGCTAAAAGTGGTCGAATGTGTGCTGAACAAATTGTTGAATCTAGTCAGAATGGAAAAAGTATTCCTACTGAAACTGATTTAAAGAAATATTTAAGTAAATGGGACAAGAAATATGGGGCAACATATAAAGTCCTTGAAATTCTGCAGAATATTTTCTATTCAAATGATGGCGCAAGAGAAGCTTTCGTTGAAATGTGTGATGACTTAGATGTTCAGAGACTTACATTTGATAGCTATCTATATAAAACAGTTGTAGCGATGAAGCCACTACAGCAAATTAAACTTACTTTTAAAACTATAGGTTCAGTACTTAGAGGTCGCGCATTAGCACCTGATAAATATAAGCCAGTCCCAAGTGAAGTAAGGGATGATGATGAAGTAAATAAAATGCTTGAAAATTATTCAATCAAGGGAGGAATAAAAGTATCAACTAAAGAGAAATAAATACCAAACCTAAAACTTAGTTCTTATTTTATCTGATCAAAATCAGCAAGTATATTAGCTTGATTGCGTAATACAACTAAGAGGTTTAATCTGTTAGTTCTTATCGACTCATCATCTGTCATAACTAAAACGCTGTCAGGTCCATCAAAAAATTCAGAGAGTGCCTTTGAACCAGTCGACAAACCATCAGCAATCATGGTGTAACGATCTTTGGAATTACTTTTAACAATTGGCTCAAGTTGTCTTATAACATTAAGCATATTATGCTCGCTTTTCTTCTCAAATAGTTTGTCGTCAATAACATCTTCTGGACTTACTACGGTCAACCGAATATCCGCCTTTTGAGCCAATCTAGAAGCTCTGGTAACAACCTTCTGTACAGATAATAGATGGCCAGACTCTCTCATATTTGCAAGTAAATCAGCGCGAGTCTTGATATCAGTTGGATCTCTAAGCAAGCGCTCAATAGGAATTGTTTTACCTGCAACTGCCTCAGAAAGATCAAAGTCAACTCCAGAATCTTCAAGAAGATAAAGTATTCTTTGCCTGAAGAAATCTGATAAATCTTTATACAATATTGACTCGTCTATATGAAGGTTTGGCAAAAGATTTAACCAATGTTTAATTGACTTAAGAATTAAGAGATTCAAATCAAGACTCCATTCTTGATTCCAAAGTATTTGAAAAATTCCATTACCAGCTCTTCTCAAAGCATAAGGATCTGAAGAGCCGCTAGGTCTTTCTCCTTTTGAAAAAATACTAATTAATAATTCTATTCTATCTGCCAAGGCAACAACAGCACCCGAATTAGATTGTGGAAGATTGTCCCCAGCATATCTAGGTAAGTAATGCTCCATAACAGCAAGTGATATCTGCCGTTCGTGTCCTTCTGCTAGAAGATATTTTGCGCCCATTACACCTTGTAGCTCAGGAAATTCAGAAACAATATTGCTAACCAAGTCATGCTTACATAAACTAGCTGCAGCAACAGAATTTGTTGAATCTTTCTGCGAGAACTTCAATTGATCAACAAGAACACTCGTAATCCATTCAATTCTTGACACACGTTCTAATACAGAGCCTAAACCTTCTGAAAAAGCAACAGTTGATAATTGCTCTGTTCGCTTTAGAGAAGTTACTTCTCTATCTAAATTGATGAAAAACTCAGCATCAGCAAGTCTTGCTTTTAGCACACGTTCATTTCCAGTTCTTATCAAATCATTTGCTTCTGGTAATCCATTTGCAATGCATAAAAAAACAGGTAAAAGCTTATTTTGAGCATCAAGAGATAAAGGATCAGATATACCATTATCTAAATAAAGAGGAATATATCGTTGATGAACCCTCATCACATTACTTAAAACTTCTGCTGGCAAGTTAAGGAAAGAATTTTCAAATTTTCCCTTAATAAGGGTAGGTGATTCTACAAGTTCATTAAGCTCCTCCAATAAACCTCCTGAAAGATCAGGAATGGCACAAAGTTCTTGAGCTGCATTTTCAATTAATGACTTAATTAAAGAGGCACGCTTATCTCGATCAATCTGAACGCCAGCATCAATAAGAGTGCAGATAAATTGATCGGCTGAAGTGATAAAAACCTCCTTCTGCCTAAGTCGATGACCTCTACTATATTTGTCTGATTTAACAAGAGGATCTGTCCCCTCAAGAGTCACTTTTATTACAGATTTATCTAATAGAGCAACAAGCCATCTGATAGGTCGGGCAAAACGCCTTTCACCAGTCCCCCATCTCATAAAACGTCTTCCTTGAATATTGGCAATCCATTCAGGAATCATCTCACTTAACAAATCAGTTGTAGGCGCTCCACTTTCAACAATTTCTGCAAAAACAAATTCTCCTTTAGGAGTCTCACGTATTTGCAATTCGGATGGATCAACACCAAAACGGTTAGCAAATCCAAATGCGGCTTTTGTTGGCTTTCCATTGTCAAAAGCCTTTTCTAGAGAAGGTCCCTTAAATTCTTCAACTGAATCTGAAGCAAGCTCTTCAAGCCCTTCCACAATCAAAACAAGTCTTCGAGGAGTACTAGTGCACTTGACAGATTCATGTTTTAAACGCTTTTGTGCCAAGTCTCGACGAACCTTCTCCTCCAACCTAGGAAGAACTAACCGAGCAAAATCTGCTGGCAATTCCTCAGTTCCAACCTCAAGCAAAAAAGTCGCCACACAGAAATTTTAGGTAATATCACACTTTATTGAATGGCTGCCCAATAAATCACTGTTCGTTTAGCTACGCTGCATTAGGAAGAAGATTACGCCGTGATTGAAGGGGAGAAAGCATCACACCACATGGCAGATAAGAGCCTCTTTCCTTGCATTGCCAATGGATCAGAAAGGTCAAAATTTGAACAGTTCAAAGCTGACAGCGAATACTTATGCGAACCTCTTGCTTGCGAGCTTAAAAACCAAAGTGATCACTTCACAAATGATGCTGTTCAATTACTAAAGTTTCACGGCAGTTACCAGCAAGACAACAGAGAAAATCGACAAAAAGGATCCGGCAAGGATTGGCAAATGATGCTGCGTCTAAGAAGTCCTGGAGGAAAAATTTCAGCATCATTATTTTTAGCCTTAGACGAACTCTCAGATCGTCTTGGGAATGGCAGTCTCCGAGCGACAACAAGACAGGCCTTTCAAATGCATGGCATAAGAAAAGAAAGTCTGAGAGAGGTCATAGGAACAATCATTAAATCTATGGGGTCTACTCTTGCCGCATGTGGTGACATCAACCGGAATGTAATGGCACCTGCGGCTCCATTTGAAACAGGAGCCTACCCAGCATCCAGAATGCTTGCGAATGAAATTGCAGATGTGCTTACCCCCATTGCAGCACAAGATTCATATCTAGATCTATGGGTAGATGGAGATTTGAGATACAGAATCCGTCCAAATAAAAAGGTCAAGCAAATAAGAAAAAAACAACTTGAAGGTATGGTTTACAGCGGTGACAAAAAAGAACCTTTGTATGGCTCAACATACTTGCCTAGAAAATTCAAATGTGCGGTGACAGTTCCAGGAGACAATTCAGTTGATCTTCTGACGCATGACATAGGTCTAGTAGCTTTCTGCAAGTCGAATGGAAAGCTAAAAGGATGCAATGTCTATGTTGGTGGAGGCATGGGGCGAACACATAACAACGAAAAAACCTTTGCAAGAACAGCTGACTGTCTTGGATATGTTGAAGCAGACGATGTTTTGGAATTAGTGCAGTCAATATTGGCTCTTCAACGAGATTATGGAGATAGATCCACGAGGAGGCACGCGAGAATGAAATATTTAATATATGAAATGGGCATTGATTGGTTCAAGCGTGAACTAACAACAAAATATTTTTTAAAATCAATTAAGGCCCCATTAAAAGAACCAAAAGTTAAGTTAGAAGACTATCTTGGTTGGCATAAGCAATCAAAAGGATTGTGGTTTGTTGGTATTCCACTGATATCTGGCCGCTTAAAGAATGATTTAAAAAAAGGACTTCGACAGTTGATTGAGACTTATCAAATCGATATTCGTTTAACACCAAATCAAGACATATTACTATGTAATATCGGCAATCATCAAAAATCAAGTATAAAGGATAAACTTAAATCATTAGGAATTGAGCATCCAAGCAAATCAAATAGTCTTGAAAGACATGCTATTGCATGTCCAGCTCTTCCATTATGTGGTCTTGCAATAACAGAAGCTGAACGTTCTCTTCCAAATATACTCAAAAGAATAGATGCTCTATTGAAAGAGTTAGGAATAAACAAGTCAATATTAATCAGAATGACTGGTTGCCCCAATGGATGTGCTAGGCCATACATGGCTGAGTTGGCTCTAGTTGGTAGTGGTGTAAACCAATATCAACTATGGCTAGGAGGCACTCCTAATTTGGAAAGACTTGCCAAGCCATACCTTCAAAAGATGTCAATAGACAATCTAGAATCAACAATCAAACCACTACTTATTAGCTGGAAGCATTCGAACAAGAGAAAGAGCTTTGGAGACCATATAGAGGATTTGGGAGATCAAAGAGTACTTTCATTACTGACAAATGGAGAACAAGAACCATAGATAGCTTTATTTTCTTGACTCATCCATGCCCAAAGCTGGTCCCCATAGCTAAAATGCCACCATTCATTTGGGTGCTGCACAAAACCAGCTTCAGCCATTGCTCTCGAAAGAGTAAGTCGCCTTTGATGCCATATCTTGCATTGAAAATCATCTTGAGACGTCTTTAAAAAATAATTTGGATAAGAGACCTCTCCAATTTCATCTATTTTTCCTCCCATATCAACAAGTACTCCATTGCGATAAGCAAGTGTTATATCAACAGCTGCTCCGGTGCTATGAGGTGGTGGCAAAAGCGGATCAAAGGTTGGAGAGGCCCAAAAATGCTCCACTTCCTCCACAATCTTTTTTAAATCGTTAATTCTACTTTGATCTTTTCGATCAAACCCTAAAGCTAAACATTGCTGGTTAATCGTGTGCTCAATCATGAATGCCTGAACAGCAATTGGCCTCCATGCATCAAATATTGCAAATTGAAGCTCATGGTTAAACACATTCAAATATTCTTGTGCCTTAATTAATCGACTAATGACACCAACACGTAGTCTCCAAGGATCCGCAGACTGTCCATATGGA
>MDTE01003196.1_pt1 | contig 11622 bp, 11 predicted proteins | sample 811231 | NCBI WGS metagenome assembly MDTE01 (sample SAMN05326651, study PRJNA326480) | marine metagenome | isolation source: seawater | place: Indian Ocean: Red Sea | collected 2010
GGCTTCTTGGTAATTGGCTTATCAGGGAATACTCGAATCCAGATCTTTCCACCACGCTTAATACGACGTGTCATTGCACGGCGAGCTGCTTCGATTTGGCGCGCAGTTAATCGACCACGTGAAATGGCTTTCAATCCGTACTCACCAAAATCTACTTTGCTGCCACGATGAGATAAGCCACGATTGCGGCCCTTCATCATCTTGCGAAATTTTGTACGCTTTGGTTGTAACACGCCATTCTTCCTTTAGTCTTTTCGCTTAATTTGCTGCCGGTTGCTGCTTAGGCACGATTGCTTCGTCAAGATCTAGGATTTCGCCTTTAAAGATCCAAACTTTCACACCAATAATTCCGTATGTAGTACTCGCTTCAGAAGTTGCATAATCAATATCTGCGCGAAGTGTGTGCAATGGAACACGCCCTTCTCGATACCATTCAGAACGAGCAATCTCTGCTCCACCTAAACGGCCACCAACTTGTATCTTGATCCCCTCTGCTCCCTGACGCATAGCATTCTGGACTGCACGTTTCATAGCACGTCGGAACATCACACGACGCTCAAGCTGTTGCGCGACACTGTCTGCAACTAGCTGAGCATCGAGATCAGGCTTACGAATTTCTTCGATGTTTATTTGTACGGAAATTCCCATTTTTTCAGTAAGAATTCTACGCAGGGCCTCAACATCTTCGCCCTTCTTACCGATAACAATACCTGGTCGCGCAGTGTATATAGTGATCTTAGCTGTCTGTGCCGGTCGCTCAATGTCAACTCTCGAAACGGAAGCATTTGCTAGTCGCTTCTTTATAAAATCTCTTACTTTTAAATCAACCAATAAGTTATCTGCGTATTCCTGCCCTTCAGCGAACCACACAGAAGTGTGTTTCTTCACGATTCCAAGACGAATACCAGTTGGATGTACTTTTTGACCCATCCGTATCTCCTAGCTATCAGCGACTGTAATTGTTATGTGACAAGAACGCTTAAGGATGCGATCGGCACGACCCTTCGCTCTCGGCATAATGCGCTTCATTGTCATGCCTTCATCAACACAAATCGTTGATATCTTCAATTCGTCCACGTCTGCCCCCTCGTTATGCTCTGCATTGGCAATCGCGGAATTTAAAACTTTCTTAATAATGGCAGCACCTTTTTTCGAGCTGAATGCAAGAAGTTCCAAAGCTTCCTCAACACCCTTGCCACGAATCTGGTCAGCAACGAGTCGAGCTTTCTGTGCAGAAAGACGAGCTCCTTTTAATTTAGCCTGAACTTCCATTACTTACTCCTAGTGTGCCTTCTTATCTGCAGCGTGGCCGCGATACGTGCGCGTTTGTGCAAACTCACCAAGTTTATGACCAACCATATCTTCAGTGATAAACACAGGCACATGTTGTCTTCCATTGTGAACCGCAATAGTAAGTCCAAGCATATCAGGTGAAATCATTGAACGACGCGACCAGGTTTTAATTGGACGCTTGTCTTTACTCGACTGTGCGGTTTGCACCTTCTTCAGTAAATGAAGATCGATGAATGGACCCTTTTTAAGTGAACGTGGCACGAATAAAATCCTCTATCACTTGCCGCTATTTACGGCTCGTATTTCTTCGGCGAACTATCATATTGTCGGTTCGCTTGTTAGTTCTAGTTTTGTATCCCTTAGTAGGAACACCCCAAGGTGAAACTGGATGACGCCCACCTGACGTTCTGCCTTCACCACCACCGTGTGGGTGATCGACTGGATTCATAGCAACTCCCCGCACAGTTGGACGCACTCCGCGCCAACGCTTGGCGCCAGCTTTTCCCAGCGAGCGCAAAGAATGTTCAGAATTGGAAACTTCACCCAGTGTTGCGCGACAGTCGCTTAATACCTTACGCATCTCACCGGAACGAAGTCTTAAAGTTGCATAATCACCTTCTCGCGCGACTAGTTGTAGGGATGTGCCAGCACTTCGAGCTATTTGTGCTCCTTTACCTGGCTTCATTTCCACACAATGCACCGTGCTACCCAGGGGGATGTTGCGCAGTGGCAGGCAATTTCCAACTTTGATTGGCGCATCTTCTCCAGACACAACAACATCACCTTTAGAAACATTGTTAGGAGCAATCATGTATCGACGCTCACCATCGGCATAAAGCAACAAAGCAATGTTCGCAGAACGATTTGGATCGTATTCCAAACGCTCTACCTTTGCTTCAATACCGTCCTTCCTACGGCAGAAGTCGATAACACGATACTTCTGCTTATGTCCGCCACCTTGATGGCGGCGAGTAATACGCCCCTTATTGTTGCGACCACCTGATTTAGATTTAGGTGCTGTCAAAGGTGCATAAGGTTCACCTTTATGCAAGTCAGGGTGCACAACCTTGACGACAAAACGGCGTCCTGGCGATGTGGGTTTACATTTAACTACTGGCATGACTTAGCCCTCTACCCTGATAAATCCGCAAAATCAATTTCGTGCCCTTCCTCAAGACGAACATAAGCTTTCTTCCAGCTTGGTCGGCGACGGACCTGACCCCGAAAATTGCGCTTGGTTTTGCCTTTCACGTTTAGCACTTGAACTTCAGAAACAACTACACTGAAAAGCCCTTCAATGGCAGTCTTGATTTCGGGCTTAGTAGCATCTCTGGATACTTTGAACGTGTATTGATTATTCAACTCACCTTGCACGGTTGATTTTTCTGACACATGCGGCGCTAAAACGATGGTGTACATGCGTTCTGTATTCATGACAACATCTCCTCTACTTTCTTCAGCGCTGGTACAGTAATCAATACTTTTTCAAAACCGATAAGACTTACTGGATCAATTCCGGAGACATCCAGTGCATCAACTTTGTGTAGGTTTCGTGCGGCAAGATAAAGATTTTTTTCTACTTGATCTGAAACAATTAGGACATTGTCTAGATCAAATTCTTTGAGCTTGTTAATCAAGTCTCTTGTTTTGTGTGTTTCGACTGTGAATTCATTAACGACAATTAGTCGGTCTTGTCGGATTAGTTCGGAGAGTATGCATTGCATTGCTCCACGGTACATCTTCTTATTCAGCTTCTTACTATGATCCTGTGTGCGGGCTGCGAAGGTTACACCGCCGGAACGCCAAATTGGACTTCTAATGGTTCCTGCGCGAGCGCGACCGGTTCCTTTTTGACGCCAGGGTTTACGGCCGCCGCCGCGAACTTCTGAGCGGTTCTTCTGCTTTACAGAACCCTGACGACCACCAGCTAAATAAGAAACAACTGTTTGGTGAACCAACGGCTCGTTATATTCACGACAGAATGATTCGTCTGCAAGAGAAATTTTTTCTTTCCCGGCTTTTTTGTTTCCCGGTAACGCTAAAGCTAATTCCATGCTTAGTTACCTCTCACTTTGATCGCCGGTTTAACTATGACGCTTGATCCAGTTGCTCCCGGTACCGCGCCTTTAATGAGGAGGAGATTGTTTACTTCGTCTACTTTTACTACTTCAAGTGATTGAACTGTTTTGCGGACATTTCCCATTTGCCCTGCCATCTTCTTCCCTTTCCAAACTTTTCCTGGGGTCTGACATTGGCCGATGGATCCAGGTGCACGGTGGGAAATAGAGTTGCCGTGAGTGGCATCTTGCATACTGAAGTTATGACGCTTTACACCACCTTGGAAGCCTTTACCTTTTGAGTTGCCAGTAACATCAACTTTCTGGCCCACTTTAAATTGATCAACCTTGATCTCACTTCCTAATTCGATTTCTTCTAGTTCAGTGGTCCGGAATTCCCAAAGACCATCACCTGCTTCAGTTTGAGCCTTGGCATAATGGCCAGCAACCGCCTTACTCACACGAGAGGCTTTGCGCGCACCAGTAGTAACTTGGATTGCACTATACCCATCAGAATTGGCAGTTTTGATCTGAGTAACTCGATTCGGCTGAACTTCTACTACTGTCACAGGGACAGAGTTGCCTTCTTCGGTAAAAATACGGGTCATGCCGCTCTTTAGACCGACTAATCCTATAGACATTTTTTATAAACCTCATCGTGCAAGGGGCTAAAACCCGCTATGGCCACTGACGTGTTGCACTCATGCTTTTCCCGCATCGGGGAAATTGGAATTCTCAGTACTCCAAAACTTTATTAATGAAAGGGCAATGAGGACTGAAATGCTCTATCGCCTGGCTATTTATTGTTGTTTTACTGCAGACTGATTTGAACCTCTACGCCAGCTGCGAGATCAAGCTTCATCAGGGCATCGACTGTCTTTTCAGTCGGCTCAACGATATCCAGTAGCCGCTTGTGGGTCCGAATCTCATACTGATCCCGAGCGTCCTTGTTGACGTGAGGCGAGATCAATACAGTAAATCTCTCTTTATTCGTTGGCAATGGAATAGGTCCTTTGACCTGTGCTCCAGTGCGCTTAGCAGTCTCTACGATTTCTTGTGTAGATTGATCAATCAATCGGTGATCGAAAGCCTTCAGCCTAATCCTTATGCGCTGATTCTGCATCTACTTAAAACTCCAAAAAATCTTTATAAAAGAACAAGTTACTGCTTAAAAAGCTGGCGCTCTATTTTAGAACGCCAAAAAGGATGCGAATTTTAAAGCTCGTGCCCTCCTAAGTCAAGCTATTTAGGTGCTTGAAAGCCGCATTATTGCTGGCTTTGAGTGGATTTCCCCTCATAAAGTTTTGAACTTATTTTCCGGTTATTTTTTTGGGCAACTAATGGCATTTTCACGACCGCGATCTTCGCTGGGTCTTTATTGCGGTCTTAGCAATTGTCAGCCCTTGCGGGGGAACAAACAAGGAATAGTGGGTGAGCAGGGACATATATTTAACATATGAACCGCTTGGAAAATGCTTTTAACAAAATGCCAGAGCTTTTCAGCCGCTGAATCCCTTATCTGTGAAATAAGCCAGACCGCCTATCGACGGGCTGGCTTGCAAATTTCTTAACCGGTTACGCAGCGGTATTATCAATAATTGAATCAGCGATGTTTCCTGGAACTTCTGCATATTGCTTAAATTCCATTGTATAAGTTGCACGTCCTTGAGTAGCAGAACGTAAGTCAGTTGCATAGCCGAACATCTCTGCCAAAGGAACATCTGCAGTAATAACTTTTCCAGAAGGACTGTCATCCATGCCGCCAACCATGCCGCGACGACGGTTCAAATCACCCATTACGTCACCCATGTATTCTTCTGGCGTTACCACTTCAACTGCCATCATTGGTTCTAACAATGCAGGGTCCGCTTCCAATGCACCTTTCCTAAGTGCAAGTGAGCCAGCAATCTTAAATGCCATTTCACTGGAATCCACATCGTGGAAGGAACCATCATAAAGCGTTACCTTCATCGCCAATAATGGATACCCTGCGAGGCATCCGTTTTGCATCTGCTCCTTTACACCTTTATCAACCGCAGGAATGTATTCCTTAGGCACTACGCCACCAACGATTTCGTTGACGAATTCATATTCAGCATCAGGATCCAGTGGATCAAGGCGCAACCAAACATGGCCGTACTGACCACGACCACCAGATTGTTTTACATGCTTACCTTCAATCTCAACTGATTTCTTAATGGTTTCACGATAGGCCACTTGCGGTTTGCCTATATTGGCCTCGACGGAAAATTCTCTTCGCATTCTATCTACGAGGACGTCGAGATGTAATTCTCCCATTCCGGAGATAATTGTTTGACCTGATTCCTCGTCAGACTCTACACGGAAAGACGGATCCTCTTGAGCAAGTTTGCCAAGGGCTATGCTCATCTTTTCCTGATCTGCCTTACTCTTTGGCTCAACCGCAACAGAAATAACCGGCTCTGGAAAGTCCATCTTTTCCAGAGTCACGATGTTGTCAGGGTCACAAAGAGTTTCGCCCGTAGTTACATCTTTGAGACCAATTGCAGCAGCAATATCACCTGCGAGTACTTCTTTAATTTCTTCACGGGAATTTGAGTGCATTTGTACCATACGACCTACACGCTCTTTCTTGGATTTCAGCGGATTAAACACTGTGTCACCAGAATTTAACGAACCAGAGTAAACACGAAAGAAAGTGAGTGTTCCTACATATGGATCAGTCGCAATCTTGAATGCCAGTGAGGCAAAAGGTGCATCGTCATCAGCCGGACAGGTAACTTCTATTCCGTCTTCTTTCACACCTTCAATTTCTTTTACCTCTGTTGGCGCTGGCATGTAATCAATTACTGCATCCAATACAGCTTGCACGCCTTTGTTCTTAAATGCAGATCCGCAAAGCACAGGAACGATTTCATTAGCCAGCGTGCGCTGACGAATGGCACCCATTATTTCTTCTTCACTTAGATTCCCTTCATCTATGTATTTATCCATGACTTCTTCATTAGCTTCCGCAGCAGCCTCGAGCAAATGCTCGCGCCATTCATCACATAGACCTTGTAAGTCAGCAGGGATATCCTGATATTCAAAAGTAGTGCCCTGGTCTTCTTCACTCCAGATAATGGACTTCATTTTCACCAGGTCGATCACCCCTTTAAATTCGTCTTCCGCGCCAATTGCCAGTTGCAATGGAACGGCATTCGCGCCTAAGCGTTCTTTCATCTGCTCAACTACTTTCAGGAAATCGGCACCAGCACGGTCCATTTTGTTGACGAAGACCATACGAGGAACTTCGTAACGATTGGCCTGACGCCAAACTGTTTCAGTTTGAGGTTGCACACCAGAGGACGCACAAAGTACAACCACCGCACCATCCAATACACGCAGTGAACGCTCGACTTCAATAGTGAAGTCGACGTGCCCTGGAGTATCTATGATATTAATACGATGCTCATCATACTGGCTGTCCATTCCGTTCCAAAAACAAGTAGTCGCCGCAGATGTAATTGTGATTCCACGTTCTTGCTCTTGTTCCATCCAGTCCATAACCGCCGCACCGTCGTGTACCTCGCCTATCTTGTGTGAAATACCGGTGTAGAAAAGTACTCGCTCTGTCGTGGTGGTCTTTCCCGCGTCCACGTGTGCTGCGATTCCAATGTTGCGATAACGGCTTAGGGGATGTTTTCTAGCCACAGCTTTACCCTCAAAATAAAATATTAATTAAAAACGATAATGTGAAAAAGCACGGTTGGCTTCGGCCATACGATGCACGTCTTCGCGCTTCTTAACGGCACTTCCGCGACCTTCTGAAGCATCGGCAATTTCACCAGCAAGACGGAGGGCCATTGACTTTTCACCACGAGAACGGGAATGCTCAACTAACCAACGCATGGCCAGTGCATTGCGGCGCTCTGCTCTCACTTCTACCGGCACTTGATAAGTAGCACCACCAACACGTCGAGACTTCACCTCCACCATAGGCGCGATACTTTCTAAGGCTTTTTCGAAAACTTCTAAGGGATCGAAACCAGTCTTCTCCGCCACTACATCCAAAGCTCCATATACGATCTTCTCGGCAACAGACTTCTTGCCGTCGACCATAACGTGGTTCATGAATTTAGCTAGGACTTTGCTTCCGAATTTTGGATCTGGCAAAACTTCGCGTTTCGCCACTACTCTGCGTCTAGGCATATGCGACCTCTATTTTTATTCAGGTTAATCCAGAATTCTTGGTTAACTAAAAACCTCTAACCAACACCTGGCCTTACTCAATCTCTTCGTTATGTTTTAAGAGCTACGATGAGTTGCGCATTCCATACGCTTGTGATGCTGCAGAGCTCTATATATTAGAAAAGCAATTACTTAGGCCGCTTTGCTCCATACTTGGAGCGACCTTGCTTCCTTTCAGAAACACCAGAAGTGTCGAGACAGCCGCGCACAGTGTGATAACGCACACCAGGCAAATCCTTTACACGACCACCGCGAATCAGAACAACTGAGTGTTCTTGTAAATTATGTCCCTCACCACCGATGTAAGACGTGACTTCATAACCATTTACTAGTCGAACACGGCAAACTTTACGTAAGGCAGAATTAGGCTTCTTAGGTGTCGTGGTATATACCCTAGTGCAAACACCACGCTTCTGCGGCGAGCGTTGCAAGGCAGGCACGTCACTCTTGGAGACTCTGCTCTTTCGGGGCTTACGGACTAATTGATTAATTGTTGCCATGTACTTTTCTTAATTTTTCTATTTCTCCGTGAATCTCAGATTTATTCAAGATCTCTAATGAGATGTCGAAAATCCTGAGTCCCAACTCAAAAAGATGCGAGAGTTTAATTATCTCGCATCTTTGAGTCAACTGTTTTCGAGCCTGAATCCCGCAGATTTCCTAGCCTTCAGCTTCTTCGCTAAGCGCTTCACTGAGCGCAGCTTCTACATCACTAACTGAGACTTCTAGCTCTGCTTCTTCCAGGCTCGCCTTCTTACGCGCATCGTGATAAGCCAATCCAGTACCTGCAGGTATTAGGCGCCCAACCACAACGTTCTCCTTCAATCCTCGGAGGAAATCACGTTTACCAGTAACCGCCGCTTCAGTGAGTACTCGAGTAGTTTCCTGGAATGAAGCTGCAGAGATGAAAGATTCAGTAGCAAGTGATGCCTTAGTAATACCCAGGAGCATTCGGTCAAATTTCGCCGGCTCCTTCTCTTCTTCTTGCAGACTATCATTGATCTCGAGAATTTGAGTATACGTGAGCTGCTCACCCTTAATTAAGTTAGAATCACCCGCGTGAGTAATTTCAATTTTTCTAAGCATTTGACGCACGATAACTTCGATGTGCTTATCGTTAATACGAACGCCTTGTAATCGATAAACATCCTGCACTTCATTGACGATGTATTGCGCAAGCGCTTCAACTCCTTTTAAGCGCAAGATGTCATGTGGTGCCGGTGGGCCTTCTGATACAACTTCACCCTTTTCGATATGCTCACCTTCGAACACAGTCATGGTGCGCCACTTCGGTATCAAAGTTTCGTAATGATCAGAACCATCGATTGGGTTAACGCCATCCTTAGGCGTAATGACCAGTCGACGCTTACCTTTCGTTTCCTTGCCAAAACTTACAGTACCGGAAATCTCTGCAAGAATTGCCGGCTCTTTCGGCTTACGTGCTTCAAACAAGTCAGCAACTCGTGGCAAACCACCGGTGATATCACGAGTCTTCGAACCTTCCTGCGGAATACGTGCAATTACATCACCGATATTTAAGTCAGCGCCATCTTTCAAACCGATAATGGCGTTGGCTGGTAAATGGTAATGAGCCGGTACATTGGTACCCGGCAAACAAACCTCTTTGCCTTTCTTATCAACAACATTAACCGCCGGACGTAATTCTTTCGCAGAGGATGCACGTTCTGCAGGATCGATAATAGAAATACTTGAAAGACCAGTAATCTCGTCAGTTTGTTCACGAACCGTAATTCCTTCCTCCATTGATTCAAAGGCAACTTTCCCAGCCACTTCAGAAACAATTGGGTGAGTATGTGGATCCCAGGTTGCTACAATCTGACCTGCGTCAACTTCGACATTCTTACCAACAGTAATTAACGCACCGTACGGAAGCTTATAACGTTCTCTTTCTCGACCATTTAGGTCATTTACAATTAACTCACCAGAACGGGATACAACAACAAGTTCTCCTTTGATATTCTCAACCGTCTTCATGTTGCTTAAGTGAATCGTACCGGTGTTCTTAACCTGGATGTTGTCGCTGGCCGTTGCGCGAGATGCAGCACCACCAATGTGGAAGGTGCGCATTGTCAACTGAGTACCAGGCTCACCGATTGACTGTGCAGCAATTACACCTACTGCTTCACCCACGTTAGCCAAGTGGCCGCGCGCAAGGTCGCGACCATAACACTGACTACAAATACCAAATCGAGTTTCACAAGTAATTGGAGAACGCACATAAACCTGGTCAACACCACAAGTTTCTAATTTTTCTACCATGCGTTCATTGATCATGGTGCCTGCTTCGGCGATAAGGTTACCATTACCTTCTTCAGAAACATCTGAAGCAAGTACTCGGCCTAACACTCGATCACCCAGAGGTGCAATGATGTCTCCACCTTCGATGATTGGAGCCATAGTTAAACCCTGCACGGTGCCGCAATCTTGTTCGGTAATTACCAAATCTTGTGAAATGTCCACTAAGCGTCTGGTTAGGTAACCAGAATTCGCAGTCTTAAGCGCGGTATCCGCGAGGCCTTTTCGAGCACCGTGAGTTGAAGTAAAGTATTGCGACACGCTCAAACCTTCGCGGAAGTTGGCGGTGATTGGTGTTTCGATAATCGAACCATCCGGACGGGCCATTAATCCGCGCATACCAGCAAGCTGACGGATCTGTGCAGGAGAACCACGAGCTCCAGAATCTGCATAAACATAAACGGAGTTAAAGGACTCCTGTTGTTCTTCATCTCCTTCTTTATTTATTACGGTTTCACTGGATAGGCCTTCCATCATTGATTTAGCAACGATGTCATTGGCGCGAGACCAGATATCAATAACTTTATTGTACTTCTCGCCTTGAGTTACAAGCCCAGAAGCAAACTGTGTTTCAATTTCTTCCACTTCAGAGTTAGCTTGACCAATAATGGATGCCTTTTCTTCTGGTATAACAAAGTCATTCACACCGATCGAAGAACCAGAACGTGTTGAGTAAGCGTAACCGGTATACATCAGTTGGTCAGCGAAGATAACAGTTTCCTTCAAACCAACATTTCGATAACAAGCGTTAAGGATTTGTGAAATTGGCTTCTTCGCCATCTTCTGGTTAACCATTTCGAATGGCAGACCATCTGGCACAATGTTATAAAGTAGTACTCGACCTACCGTGGTATCAACAATTTCACTTTGAGTTTGAGTTTCACCTTCGTCGCTAAAAATCTTCTCGTTAATGCGAACCTTAATACGGGCCTGCAGATGAACCTGCCCAGTGTCATAGGCACGTTGCACCTCCTTCGCATCAGCAAAAACCATGCCTTCACCTGACGCGTTTACTCTTTCACGAGTCATATAGTACAGACCAAGCACCACATCTTGCGATGGCACAATGATCGGCTCTCCATTTGCCGGAGCAAGAATGTTATTGGTAGACATCATCAAGGTGCGGGCCTCGAGTTGGGCTTCCAAAGTAAGTGGTACGTGAACCGCCATTTGGTCACCATCGAAGTCCGCGTTATACGCAGCACACACTAATGGATGTAATTGAATTGCCTTGCCTTCGATAAGGACTGGCTCAAATGCTTGAATACCTAAACGGTGGAGAGTAGGCGCACGGTTAAGTAGGACTGGGTGCTCTCGAATTACTTCTGCAAGAATATCCCAGACTTCAGCCGTTTCTCTTTCCACCATCTTCTTCGCGGCCTTAATAGTAGTAGCCAGCCCGCGTCGCTCCAACTTGCCAAAGATGAAAGGTTTAAATAATTCCAGCGCCATCTTCTTAGGCAAACCACATTGATGCAGTTTCAGTGTGGGTCCAACCACAATGACTGAGCGGCCACTGTAATCGACACGTTTACCGAGTAGATTCTGTCTAAATCGGCCCTGTTTTCCTTTAATCATGTCAGCAAGTGACTTAAGTGGACGCTTGTTAGAACCAGTAATAGCTCGTCCGCGACGACCGTTGTCTAACAAAGCATCAACCGCTTCCTGTAGCATCCTTTTCTCGTTGCGCACGATAATATCTGGCGCATTCAGATCAAGAAGCCGTTTAAGACGATTATTCCTATTA
>MDTE01083843.1_pt1 | contig 11621 bp, 10 predicted proteins | sample 811231 | NCBI WGS metagenome assembly MDTE01 (sample SAMN05326651, study PRJNA326480) | marine metagenome | isolation source: seawater | place: Indian Ocean: Red Sea | collected 2010
AACTTGAGGAGGTTGAAAGCGAAATGTTAAGAAATTTTTATAAAGACTCAAAAAAAGTAGATAATAAAAAAATGAAAAAATTTTTTAATTACAAATTAAAGTACCCAACATATGTTGAAGGACTAAATTATATCTTTAACAATAATTTCTAATTCTTTGATTATTTTTTTTAAGGGTGTTTGATTTGATAAACTATGGTCCCCATTTTTAATTATCACTAACCTCTTTTTTGCATTCGGAAATACTGAGAGAACTTTTCTTGAAAAGGATACTGGCACAACTTCATCTTTGCTACCGTGAACCATTGTTACTTTTATTCTAGATCTTATTTTTTTAGATAAGATTTTATTTTTTCTTCCATCTTTAATTAATTGATAAGTGATGGGATATTGATTTTGTTGTTTAAACTTTGAGTCGCCATGCGTGATTATAGATATTCCTTTACTTACAATTTCCTTTTTAATTTTATTTGTAAATTTTTTCCACATTAGTCTATCCAAAAATTCAGGAGCTGAGCCTATACCGACAAAACCTACTATTTGATTTTCAAAATATTTAAATTGATTTAAAGAGATCCATGCTCCCATGCTAGAACCAATAAGTATAAATTTATTTTTTTTAACGATTTTTTTAATTGAATTCTTAGCATCATTAGACCATTTGGTTATATTTCCTTTTGTAAATTTACCCGATGACTTACCGTGTCCTGAGTACTCAATAGCCAAAAAACCTAATTTATTTTTTACAGCATATTTTTTAAAGGCTTGAGGTTTTTCTCCTTCTATATCAGACATAAAACCTGGCAGGAAAATTATGAATAGCCTCTTTTTAAAATAATTGTCTATATATCTAAGCTTTTTAGTATTTGAAATTTTTAGATACTTAAATTTTTTCATATAACGTTAACTATATTTGTTATTATATAGAAATAAAATGACTTCTAAAATAAATGTTTTGCAAGTAATACCAAAACTTGGTTACGGAGGTGCAGAAACCGGTTGTTATGATATTGCCCATTATTTGGCAGAGCAGGATTGCGGTTCTTATATAGCAACCTCAGGAGGTGAATTACTTAAATTTGTAAAAAAAAATAAAGTAGGAATTTTTAGAATTCCTGTACATTCTAAAAATCCAGTATTAATTTTTCTAAATTCAATAATTTTATCTTTTCTTATTATTTTTAAAAAAATTAATATTGTTCATGCAAGAAGTAGAGCGCCGGCTTGGTCGTGTTATTTTGCTTGTCTTTTAACAAATACAAAATTTGTTACCACTTTTCATGGAACATATAACTTTAAAGGTAAAATAAAAAAATTATATAATAGTGTAATGTTACGATCAAAACTCACCATTGCAGGTTCTAATTTTATTTTTGCGCATATTAACGAAAATTATAGTGAATATTTAAGTAAGAAAAAAAAATTAAGAGTAATTTTTAGAGGTATTAATATAGATTATTTTAATCCCCAAAATATTTCTATTTTGAAACAAGAAAAATTAAAAAAAGAATGGAATTTAGACTCCAACAAATTCACTATATTGATGCCCGGACGATTGACTTATTGGAAGGGTCAAGAAAAGTTTATTGAGGCATTGAATATTTTAATCGAAGATTATAATATTACAGATTTCCAAGCAATCCTTCTTGGATCAGATCAAGGAAGAAAGGTTTACTCTAAAAAGTTAATAAGTTTAACTGAGAGATATAGCCTGACGAAAAAGATAAAATTTATAAATCATTGCAAAGAAATGCCTCTCGCATATTCCCTTGCTGATGTAGTTGTTTCAGCATCAATTGAACCAGAAGCATTTGGTAGAGTCGCTGTTGAGTCCCAATCAATGGGTAAACCAATTATTGCTAGTAATTTAGGTGGATCAAAAGAAACAATTTTAAATAAAAAAACAGGGTTTTTATATAAACACGATGACCCCAGAGAACTTGCTAAAAATTTAAATACTGTTATTCAATTAAATCTAGAAGAGTTGAAATTAATGGGAAACGAAGGTAGAAAAAACATTACAAAAAAATTTGATGTTGAGGTTATGTGTGACTCAAATTTAAAAGAATACAAAAAATTATTAAAAAAGTAATGCCTCAGATTCAATTATTAGATGGAAAAAAAATTCCCTTTTCAAAATCAATAAGTGGTTTTGAGTTAACAAAAAAAATCAGTAAATCACTTGAGAAAGAGGCTTTAATTATGGAAGTGAATGGAGAGTTAAAAGATTTAAGCCATATAATAAAAAAAGACTCTAAAGTCAGAATAATTACACCTAAAGATCAAGAGGGATTAGATGTAATAAGACATGACGCAGCCCATATAATGGCAATGGCAGTTCAAGAACTATTCCCAAAAACACAAGTCACAATAGGCCCGGTCATTGAAAATGGTTTTTATTATGATTTTGCCAGAAAAGAACCATTTACAAGCGAGGATCTTAAAAAGATTGAAAAAAAAATGGCCGAAATAATTGACAGAGATGTGAAAACACGAAGAGAAGTTTGGAGAAGGCAAGAAGCTATATCACATTTTAAAAAGATTGGAGAAAAATACAAAGCTGAAATTATCGAGAGCATTCCTGAGAATGAGGAGCTTTCAGTTTATCATCATGGCGACACATGGCATGACTTATGTAGAGGACCACATTTAGCTTCATCAGGTAAAATTGGTAAAGCGTTCAAACTAACTAAAGTATCTGGAGCTTATTGGAGGGGTGACTCAAAAAATGAGATGCTTCAAAGAATATACGGAACTTGTTGGAGTTCAAAAAAAGAATTAGATAACTACCTGCATAGATTGGAAGAAGCTGAAAAAAGAGACCATAGAAAGCTAGGAAAAGAAATGGATTTATTTCATTTTAGAGAGGAAAGCCCTGGTTCAGTTTTCTGGCATGAAAAAGGTTGGCTTTTATTTCAAAGATTAATTGAATATATGAGAATGAAACAAAGGCTTGCTGGATATAAAGAGATAAATACACCAGAGCTTCTAGATAAGTCTTTATGGGAAAAATCTGGTCACTGGGAAAAATTTGGGGAGCACATGTTCACTTCTGAAACACCTGATGAAAAAACTTTTGCAGTCAAACCTATGAATTGTCCGGGATGTGTTCAAGTATTCAATCAAGGTTTAAAAAGTTACAGAGACTTACCTTTAAAACTTTCTGAGTTTGGAAAAGTTCATCGATATGAGCCTTCTGGTGCGTTACATGGACTATTAAGAGTAAGAGCATTTACACAAGATGATGCGCATATTTTTTGCACAGAGGATCAAATAACAGAAGAGTCTTTATCAGTTACAAACCTTATCTTAGAAATTTATAAAGACCTAGGTTTTAAAGATGTAATTTTAAAATATTCGGATAGACCTGAAAAAAGAGTTGGAGAAGACAGCGTTTGGGACAAATCAGAAGAAGCACTTCTAACTGCAATAAAAAAAACTAAACTTGAATACACTATTAATAAAGGTGAAGGAGCGTTTTATGGTCCTAAAATTGAATTTGTTTTAAGAGATGCGATCGGACGCGATTGGCAATGTGGAACTCTTCAAGTAGATTTAAACTTACCAGGAAGACTAGGAGCATCTTATGTTGCTAAAGATGGAAGTAAAAAAGTTCCAGTAATGATTCACAGGGCTTTATTTGGATCTTTAGAAAGGTTTATAGGTATTTTAATTGAAAACTATGCAGGTAAATTGCCTTTTTGGTTGTCACCATCACAAGCAGTAGTGTGTCCAATAGCAGAGGAGAACAATAATTACGTAAAAAAGTTATTTGAAGATCTATTTAAAGAAGGTATAAAATGTGACATGGATTTAAGGAATGAAAAAATTAACTATAAAGTTAGAGAGCACTCTCTAGCAAAAATCCCTTACATAATTGTCTGTGGAAAAAAAGAAGTTGCCGAAAATACAGTAACTATAAGAAAACTTGGTTCTGATAAACAAGAAGTTATTAAAAGAGAAGAGCTTATTAAAATTATGTTAGACCTAAATAGATTGCCTTTAAAATAAGTGTCAAACTCCAAACCAAATTATTTTCAAAGACGAACAAAGCCACAAGGTCCAAGAGCTAATGAAAGAATAAGAGCTCTGGATGTTCAGGTGATTGGAAGTGATGGAGACAATCTTGGAGCAATGCCTTTAAAAAAAGCCATCGAGCTTGCCAAACAAGAAGATCTAGATTTAATTGAAATATCACCTAATGCAAATCCACCTGTCTGTAAAATTATGGATATGGGTAAATATAAATATGACTTACAAAAAAAAGCTAATCAAGCGAAAAAAAAACAAAAAATAGTATCGTTAAAAGAGATTAAACTCAGACCTGGAACAGAAACACATGATTATAATTTTAAGATAAAAAACGCGAAAAAATTTCTTAGCAAAGGTGACAAAGTAAAATTTACAGTAAAATTTAAGGGTAGAGAAATGCAACATACAGATCTCGGGAAAGAATTAATGAATAAGATAATTGAGGAAACAAAAAATATTGCCAAAGTTGAAAGTCAGCCAAAATTTGAAGGCAAGCAAATGGTAATGATTATTCAACCTATCTAAATTAATCATAATAGCTACTTGCTAAGATAAGTTATTGTCTATATAAGACCAAAATATTTATGCCAAAGTTAAAAACAAAAAGCTCTGCTAAGAAAAGATTTAGATTTACAGCCTCAGGTAAAATAAAGATGCCTCAGGCAGGAAAGCGTCATGGTATGATTAAAAGAACAAACTCACAAATAAGAAAACAAAGAGGCACTACGATTATGTCAAAACAGGACACAAAAATTGTTAAGTCGTATATGCCATACAATTTGAGAGGATAATATGGCTAGAACAAAACGTGGTGTAGTTACAAAAGCTAAACATAAAAAAGTCCTTAAAAAAGTTAAGGGTCAGTTTGGTAGAAGAAAAAATACTATAAGAATTGCTCGCCAAGCAATGGAAAAAGCAATGCAATACTCTTATAGAGATAGAAGAACAAAGAAAAGAGAATTTAGATCTCTCTGGATACAAAGGATAAACGCCGGAGTGAGAGCAGAGGGACTAACTTATGCGAAATTTATTAATGGTTTAGCTAAATCTAAAATAAAATTAGATAGAAAAGTTTTAGCTGAATTAGCCTATAGCAATCCAGAAGTCTTTAAATCTGTGATAAAAAAGGTTCAATCCTCCCTTTGATAAAAGGGTCTTTGATTTAACACAAACTTTAATATAAAAAATCAGTTACCCGATGAGTGATTTGGATAAAATAAATTCTATTTTTAATGCGAAAATTGACTCTGTTAAAAATAAGGAAGATTTACAAAAAATCAAAACAGAGTTTTTTGGAAAAAACGGTCAAATTACCGAACAATTTAAATCTCTAGGTTCTTTAGATCCTGATAAAAGAAAAGAATTCGCATCAAATTTGAATAAAATTAAAGACGATCTTGCATATCAGTTAGAGCAAAAAAATATTGAAATTGAAACTAGTGAAATAAATGAAAAACTTAAAAATGAAAAGGTTGATGTTACACTTCCAATACGACCTAGTCGACAGGGTAAAATTCATCCAGTCTCACAAGTTATAGATGAAATATCTTCTATCTTTTCTGAAATAGGATTTTCAGTAGCCGAAGGACCTGATGTCGAGACAGAATATAATAATTTTACAGCTTTAAATACACCTGAAGAACATCCTGCGAGAGACTTGCACGATACTTTTTACTTGGAAGAAAATAAAAAACTACTCTTAAGAACACATACATCTCCAGTTCAGATTAGAGCAATGATGTCAAGTAAACCACCCTTTAAAATAATAGTCCCTGGAAGAACTTATAGATGTGATAGTGATCAAACTCACGCTCCAATGTTTCATCAGCTTGAAGGTCTTCATATAGATAAAAGTATCACAATGGGACATCTTAAGGGTTGCCTTGATTATTTTATAAAAGAATTTTTCGAAGTCAAAAACGTAAAAATGAGATTTAGACCAAGTCATTTTCCTTTTACAGAACCATCGGCAGAAGTTGATATTGGTTTCAAAATTGAAAAAGGAAAAATTGTAATAGGAGAAGGAGACAAATGGCTAGAAATTTTAGGGTGCGGAATGGTTCATCCCAATGTATTAAAAAATGTAAAAATTGATACGAAGAAATACCAAGGATATGCTTTTGGCATAGGCATTGATCGTTTAGCAATGTTAAAATATGGAATTAATGATTTAAGATCTTTCTTTGAAGCAGATTATAGGTGGCTTAGTCATTTTGGATTTGATCCGTTAGATGTTCCAACTAGCTATAGAGGGCTAAGTAAATGATTATCACAATTCCTTGGCTAAAAGAGCACCTCAAAACATCAGCTAATGATAAAGAGATTATTGATCAACTTACAAATATCGGACTTGAAGTCGAAGGTATAAAAGAAAACCCTGAAGAGCTGGGAAAGTTTAAAATTGCTAGAGTTTTAAAAGCTGAAAAACATCCAAATGCCGATAAATTAAAAGTTTGTGATGTCACTATCGGTGGAAAAGAAATTTTAAAAGTTGTGTGTGGAGCTCCAAATGTTAGAGAGGGTTTAATCACAATCTATGCGCCTCCTGGTGCTATTATACCAAAAACAAATTATAAATTAAAGGTAGCTAAAATAAGAGGTGTGGAGTCGAGAGGTATGCTTTGCTCCGAGAGTGAACTAAATTTATCTGAAGAAAGTGCCGGGATTATCGAACTTAGAAACAAAGAGAAAGAAATAGGAAAAAGCTATTTTAAAAATAATTCACAAAAAGCTATTGATATTTCTATAACTCCTAACCGTGCTGATTGTTTAGGCGTTAGGGGTATTGCGAGAGATCTTTCATCTAAGGGACTTGGAAAATTAATACAAATAAAGAGAAAAAAAATTAAACAAAACATAAAACATCAAATAAAAACTTCTATTATAAAAGAAAAGAACCAAGGGTGCGATATCTTTGGAAGCTGTTATATTAAAAACATCACAAACAAAGAGAGTCCTGAATGGTTAAAAAATAAATTAATCGCATTAGGTTTAAAGCCCATCTCTGCTGTAGTGGATATTACAAACTATGTAATGTTTGACTTAAACAGACCATTGCATGCTTATGATGCAGATAAAATTAATAAAGAAATAATAGTTAGAAATGCAAAAGATGGTGAGATGTTCGAGGCACTAGATAATAAAAGATATAAATTAAAAAAAGATATGTGTGTTATCTCTGATAAATCTGGTGTTCTTGGATTAGGTGGGATTATAGGAGGAACAACTACCTCTTGCGAACTAGAAACAAAAAATATACTTTTAGAGGCTGCTTATTTTAGTCCGACCTCAATAAGAAAAACAGCTAGAGAACTAAATATAAATACCGATGCAAAATACAGATTTGAGAGAGGAATTGACCCTAATTCAATCAAAGAGGGACTAGAATTTGCAACTGAACTAATTCTAAAAATTTGCGGCGGGGAAGCTAGTAAGTTTCAAATTACTGGTAAGAAGAATAAAAAAAACAAGATAATTAACTTTCAAATAGAAAAATTTGAGAAACTTATTGGTATTTCAATCACTGTTAATGAAATTGATAAAATCTTATCTTCTTTAGGTTTTAAATGTAAAAAAAGTCAAAAAACTATAAAAGCAGAAGTTCCAAGCTGGAGGCCGGATGTGAGTTTGGACGAGGATTTGATTGAAGAAATAATACGGATCAAAGGATTCGATAGCATTGAATTAGTTGCACCAATCAAAAATAGAAACCAAGATACTTTAAATTTTAAACAAAAACTTTTTCATTTATCGCAGAGATCTTTAGCAGCAAAAGGCTATATGGAAATAGTAACTTGGTCATTCACAGATTCAAAAATTGATAAACAATTTTCTAAAGGTGAAAAAGAAATATCAATATTTAATCCAATCTCGTCTGATCTTGATGTCCTAAGACGTTCAATTTTTTCTAATTTAGCTTTTTACCTTAAAAAAAATCAAGATAGAGGTTACGAAGATTTATCTTTATTTGAAATAGGCCCAACATTCTTTGGAAAAAATCCTGGAGAACAACAAATTGTTGTTGGAGGTTTGAAATCTGGAAAAATAAACAGAAAAAGTTGGTTAGAGAAAGAAAGACATGTCGATATTTTTGATATTAAAAGTGACGTAATGAGAACTCTAGTTGAACTTGGCATTGAAGAGAAAAATCTTTTTGTCAACGATAATACTAAACATAGCTATCATCCTGGAAGATCAGGATCTGTTAAGTTAAAATCAGAAAAAGGACCTCATTTAGCTTATTTCGGAGAAATACATCCAGCAATTACTAAGAACCTAGACTGTAAAGATAAAAATATTTTTGGATTCGAAATTTTTTTGAAAAATATTCCTGAACCAAGCCAAAAATTAAGACAAAGTAAAAAAAACTTTCATCCTTCAGATTATCAAAAGTCAGAAAGAGATTTTGCATTTGTTGTAGATAAAATTTTTAAAATTGGAACACTAGAGAAAATTATAAGAGAGGTAAATGAGAATTTGATTCAAAATGTATCTACTTTTGATGTCTATGAGGGAGAAAATATTCCAAAAGATAAAAAATCAGTTGCAATTAATGTCACTTTACAGGCTATCGATAAAACTCTGTCAGAAAATGATTTAGATGAAATTAGTAAAAAAATTATCGATACAGTAAATAAAAAAACTGGTGCTACGATTAGGTCCTAAATGTCAAATATAAAAAGAATACGTAATTTTTCTATAATTGCGCATATTGATCACGGTAAATCTACCATAGCAGACAGAATAATACACAAGTGTGGAGGCTTGACAGACCGAGAAATGAAGCAACAAGTTCTAGATTCAATGGATATTGAAAGAGAGCGAGGAATAACAATTAAGGCTCAAACAGTAAAGCTTGATTATAAAAGTAAAGATGGTCAAAATTATAAACTTAATATAATCGATACACCCGGACATGTTGATTTTGGATATGAAGTAAGCAGATCATTATCGGCATGCGAGGGCTCACTTTTAATAGTCGATAGCACTCAGGGAGTGGAAGCGCAAACTCTAGCTAATGTATATCAAGCACTTGAGATAAATCACGAGGTAATACCTGTATTAAATAAAATAGATTTACCTGCTTCTGATATAGAAAAAACAAAAAAAGAAATAGAAGACGTAGTTGGAATTGAGACTACAAACGCAATTCCTTGTTCAGGAAAAACTGGTGAGGGTATTGATGATATTCTAGAGGCAATTATAAATAAATTACCAGCTCCAAAAGGGATTTCGAATGAGAAACTTAAATGTTTATTGGTGGACAGTTGGTATGACAGTTATCTTGGTGTAGTCATTTTAATTCGTGTAATTAACGGAAAATTAAAAAAAGGTATGAAAATAAAATTAATGTCTAATAATCAAGAACATTTATTAGAAAAAGTAGGGGTTTTTACACCGAAACCAACCGATATAAATGAACTAAACACAGGGGAAATTGGATTTATTATTACTGGGATAAAATCTCTTTCAGAAACAAAAGTTGGAGATACAATATGTGATGCTAACGATCCAATTAATGATCCTTTGCCTGGATTCAAGCCGAGTAAGCCAGTTGTATTTTGTGGTTTATTTCCAGTCGATAGTTCAGAGTACCAAAAATTAAAAGATGGATTAGCCAAACTAAAACTTAATGATGCGAGTTTCTCATATGAACCCGAGTCTTCAAGTGCATTAGGTCTTGGGTTTAGATGCGGTTTTTTAGGTCTTTTACATCTTGAGATAATAACAGAAAGGCTCGAGAGAGAATTTGATGTAAGTTTGATTACTACTACTCCAGGAGTTATTTATAAAGTTCATACTACTACAAGCAAAATTTTGGATCTACAAAATCCAACAAACATGCCAGACTCCTCTCAAATTGAAAAAATTGAAGAACCTTGGATTAAATCTACTATAATTACTCCAGATGAGTACTTAGGCTCAATAATAAAAATTTGCCAAGACAAAAGAGGTATTCAGACTAATCTCTCTTATTCAGGAAACAGAGCAGTTTTAACTTATGATTTACCTCTTAACGAAGTCGTTTTCGATTTTAACGACAGGTTGAAATCAGTATCAAGTGGGTATGCCAGTTTTGATTACGAAATTTCTGATTATAGAGAGGGTGATTTAGTAAAATTGGGGATTTTAGTAAACTCAGAGCCGGTAGACGCTTTAGCAATGATTATTCATAAAGAATTTGCTCAAAAAACAGGAAGACAGGTATGCGAAAAATTAAAAGATCTAATTCCAAGACATAACTTTATGATACCCGTTCAAGCAGCTATTGGTGGTAAGATTGTTGCTAGAGAGTCTATAAAAGGATTTAAAAAAGACGTTTTAACTAAAATACATGGAGGTGGAGCTACTGACAGAAAAAGAAAACTTTTAGAAAAGCAAAAGAAAGGAAAAGCAAGATCTAAGCAATTTGGAAAAGTTGAAATACCTCAAGAGGCATTTATAGGAGTATTAAAAATTAATAAAGAAAATTAATATTTATGATAAATTTGGTTACAAATGAAAAACTTTTTTCAGATTGTGGTTTTTCACACTGTAACAATATAGAAATTAAAAATTTAACTGATGAATTGGATAAGATTCAAAAAACTCAATTAATTGGAAGGATCTCATACATTCAAAAATACCACAAAATACAAAATAAAAATATTTTAAAAAAAAAAAATTTACTTTCTTATTTAATTTGTATTTATAAAGAAACTCTCAAAAAGGACTCTTTATTCTTGATAGTATCAATTACACCATACACCTTTTTTTCAATTTTATTGCTGAAGTTATTAAAAAAAAAATTTCTTATTTATTTAAGAAGTGACGGTTTTGTGGAATACAAAAAAATCTTAGGTTTCTTTGGCATACTTATTTATAAAGTAATGTTTTATTTATCTACCAAAAATTCAAAAATTATTTCTCCAAGTAAAGATATAATGAGAGAAATTAATGGTGAAATTATAACACCTTCTTCATTAAGTTCTAAATGGAGTCAGAACACAAAACCATCGAGTTTTAAAAAAATTAAAATTTTGTATGTCGGAAGAGTGAGAGTAGAAAAAGGGATATTTTCTCTAATAAGCATTTTTGAAAAACTTAAAAGTGATATTAAACTTACAATTGTTGGGAATGACGGAAAAAAGCTTAAAATTTCGCATGACCATAGAGTTGAAATAAAAGAAATAATTCATGATGAGAACGAATTAATAAAATATTACGATGATTGTAGTATTTTTATATTACCATCTTTTACTGAGTCTTATAGCATGGTTATAAACGAGGCCCTATCAAGATTAAGACCTGTAATTATATTTAAAGAGATTGAAAATATTATTGGAAAAAGGAAAGGAATATTTATCTCTGAAAGAAATCATAAAGATTTACTTAGTAAAATTAATTATATTGCTACAAATTATGAAAACATTTTGAGAGATATAAAAAATAATAAATTTACCAATAAACAAGATTTTGCAAGAGAAGTTATTGATAAATTAAAAAAAAATTGAAATGGAGAGGTGGCCGAGTGGTTGAAGGCGCACGCTTGGAAAGCGTGTAAAGGAGCAATTCTTTCATGGGTTCGAATCCCATTCTCTCCGCCATCAA
>MDTE01137500.1_pt1 | contig 11621 bp, 11 predicted proteins | sample 811231 | NCBI WGS metagenome assembly MDTE01 (sample SAMN05326651, study PRJNA326480) | marine metagenome | isolation source: seawater | place: Indian Ocean: Red Sea | collected 2010
CCGCGGGCGACGACGTGGTTCGCATCTTCGTACTGCCGCCCTCCGTCGAGGAGCTTGAAAACCGGCTCCAGCGGCGGGCCCAGGACAGTCCGGAGGTGGTCGCCGCACGCATGGCCAAGGCGGTCGACGAGATGAGCCATTACGGCGAATACGACCATGTGCTGGTCAATTGCGCGCTCGACGACAGCGTCGCCCAGGCGTGCGCCATCCTCAACGCCGAACGCACTCGGCGCGAGCGCTATACCGGGCTCGACGATTTCGTCGCAGCTCTCACCCAGGACCGCGATTAATCGATTTTGGCGACGGTCCCGCCGCTGATCGTGCCCGGCAAGAGATCGATCGCATGAAAGCTCTCCGGCGGCACCGGCGTCGGGAAAGCCAGGCCGAATTCCCGCGCCGGGCGGAAGCCGAAGCGGCCGAGATAGCCGCCATCGCCGATGGCCGCCACGGCGTCATGGCCGAGGGCGCGTGCGGCGGCGAGGCTTTGTTCGATCAGCTTGCCACCGATGCCGGCCTTGCCATGAGCCGCGTCCACCGCGATTGGCCCGAGTAGGAGCCCCGAATGCGCACCCGGTATTCTCAGCGGCCAGTAACGGATGGTGCCGACGAGAGTGCCACCGTTGCGCGCGGTGAAACAAAGCTCCGCGATGCGGTCGATGCCATCGCGCAGGGCATAGGAGGGGCGGGCATGGCGCACGGCGCCGAAGGCGGCATCCAGCAGGGATTCGATGGCGGGGCCGTCCGACGGCCCTTCGCGGGAAATTTCAAACATGTCACGGGTTCCACAAACGATGGCGATGCAAAGGAAAAGCGCACCGCGGAATCCGCGGCAATGCGCGCTAGGTCCGGCCGGGTGCGGGCGCGCGTCGTCGTCGCTGTTTGAAAATTCTTGTCATCGCGGGCGTGGACATAACGGGAAGCCGCGCCGGAGGCAAGCTCTTTATTTCTCCGCGAGAACGCGGGCGAGGGCGCAAAAGGCTTCGATGTCGAGGGTCTCCGCGCGCGCCTTGGGGTCGATCCCCTGGGCGGTGAGAAATGCCTCGGGATCGGCGACCAGGCCCTTCAGGGCGGCGCGCAGCATTTTGCGCCGCTGGCCGAACGCCGCCTGAGTCACGCGGGCGAGCGCCGCCGCGCCGGCCGGGAAGAGGGGTGCCGCGCGCGGCACGAACTGCACCACGCTGGAGGTCACCTTGGGCGGCGGGGTGAACGCCTTGGCGCTGACATCGAACAGGCGGCGTGTCTCGCAGCGCCATTGCGCGAGGATCGAGAGACGGCCGTAATCGCGTGATCCCGGCGCCGCGGTGAGGCGCGTCGCCAATTCCTTTTGGAACATCAGGGTGAGGCTCTCATAGCGCTCGGGAGCTTCGAGCCAGCCCAGCAGCAATTGGGTGCCGACATTGTAGGGCAGGTTGGCGGCGATCTTGATCGGGCCTTCGATGCCAGCTGCGGCATCGATCTTGAGTGCGTCCCCTTTGACGATGTCTAGCCTGCCCGGCCAGGTCCCGGCGAGCTCGCCGAGCGCCGCGACGCAGCGCTCGTCGCGCTCCACTGCCACCACGCGCTTAGCGCCGGCTTCGAGCAGCGCGCGGGTTAGCCCGCCCGGACCGGGGCCGACCTCAATCACCGTCACGTTGTCGAGCGGCGCGGCGGCGCGGGCGATACGGGCGCAGAGATTGCCGTCGAGAAGAAAATGCTGGCCGAGCGGTTTACGCGCGCTCAGGCCGTGACGGGCGATGGTGTCGGAAAGGCTGGCGAGTTTGCGGTCTTGGTTAGACACTATACTCGAAAATCGACGAACGCCGCGCGCCTGAGATCGCGGAGATACCGCCGGGCCTGCAGTTCGAGCCGGCGGTTACCGATATCCTGGCGCATGTCCGCGCGCGTCGGCAGTTCGACCTTGGGCTCGATGCGGTTGCACATCATCAAAATGCGAAAGCCGTTTTCGAAGGGCAGCGGCGCGCTCAACTGCCCGGCCTCCGTATTCCGCAACGCTTCGCGCAGCTCGACCGGCAAGTCGCCCATGGTAAGCTCGCCGAGATCGCCCGATTGCGGCGAGGCGTATTGGCCGCTGCGCGCGATCATGTCGGCGCAGTCCGCCGCTTCGGCATGGACGCCGTTGATTTGGTCGAGCATCAGGTCCCGGTCGGCGCCGAAATCATCGACGATGATCTGCGCGAGATGAATCCGGGTATCCAGCGGGTCCGCGGTCAGCACATTGCGCCGGTTGATGAGCTTGACGATGTGCACGCCGTCGAAGGTGCGGATCAGGCCGGAGACCTCGCCCGCGGACAAATCGGGCAGGATGGTATCGATCTGTTTCGCAAGATGGCCGAGAATCACCCAGCCGATATCGCCGCCGACGGCGGACGTGGCGCTTTCGGAGAATTGCCGGGCGATGCCGCGAAAATCAGCGCCCTGGCGCAATTGGGTCAGCAGATTCTCCGCCGTTTTCATGATCTCCCGTTCCTGCTCCGGGGATTCGATCGAGAGAAAGATTTCCGCCACCCGGTATTCCGGTTGGCCGCGGCTGTCCTCGAGCCGTTGCAGGGCCTCATCGATCTCGTCTTCGCCCACGGAGATCGCCGAATTTAGACGCCGCGATATTAATTTGGTCCAGGCGATCTCCGCCTTGATCTGGGCGATCACCGCATCGCGGTCGAGCCGGTGGCTGCGCACGAAATTATCGAATCCGCCTTCTCCTAGGCCGCGCTTTTGCTCGATCTGGTCGATGGTGAATTCGATATCGCGCTCGGTCACCGCGATGTCGAGGCGCGCCGCTTCCTGGCTTTGAAGATATTCGTCGACCAGGGTGCGCAGGACCTGGGGCGCGATCTGCTGGCGCAGCTCGGGCGCGTCCCTGAGGTCGGACGACGCCACGACAATGTTGACCCGCGCCGCGAGGTCATAGATCGAGATCACATCGTCATTCACCACGGCGGCGATGCGCATGATCTCCTGCCCGCGCGCCGGTTGCTGCTGCGGCAGCAGTAGTCCGGCCAGGGCCACCAGCAACAGCAAGGCGCCGAAGAGGCGGCGAAGCAGCGATATACGGGCTCTAATCCACATCGTCTGTCGTTTTATAAACCTCTCTCCAGCAGGGGCAAGACAGTTTGACGGCCAGGCATGATTCGCCGCCTAGCCCAGATGCTTGAACCGGATCGTGAACAGCAGGCTGGTTTCCGGCTGAACGTCGCGGTCGCGGGTGAAATTCTTGTTGATGCGGGTGGCAAAGAGGAAACACTCGTCTTCATAGGTGATCCCGGCATTCCAATTGATGGTGCCGCCGGAGCCGGTCAAATCGCGCCGGGTGCCGGCGTTGATTCGCCAAAAACTGGTCAAGCGCACCTCGGTGGCGGCGACGACCTCTTCGCGATTGGCGAAGGCGGTGGTGTCGCTTTCTGGCACTTGGTCCTCGAGAAGCGCATAACCGATATTGAGGCGCACCGCCTTGGGTCCCGCGGCAAATTCGATTTCGTTGCGCCGAGCGGCGAAGTTCTGGCGCGCCAGGCGGAATCGGTAGGCGAGGGCAAATATCTCGGACGGTGAAACCCGGATGCGCCCGACGAAATCCGAGAAGTTCTCCTCCAATCCGCTGCCCTTGTTGAAGGTATCATCTTCCTTGGCGCGCAGGCTCTGGCCAATCATGCCCTGGGTGCGCCCGCCACCGGCACCGTAAAAGCCAAAGCGCAAGCCGTAATTGATGCGCGGGCCGCTCTCCACCCGGTCGAGGCCGGTAAAGCGGTTGTTGCTGAACAGCTTGGTGTCGTCGAATTCGAAATCCTGGCTGTCTTCGTTAGGAATCTCCCCCGGATTGCCGCCATAGGGGCTGATGATTCCCTGGATGATCGGCTCGACCAACTGCCGGATGTTCCCGGTGTGGCGGATCAGCGGCAGGCGCCACTCGCCGATCAATTCCGGCCGCACCCGCCCGGTCAGCCCGCGGGCGCTGGTCGTGCGCGCCGCGCCGCCGTAGTCGACCTTGTTGACGTGATAGGCGTCGCCGCGGAGCGTCGCCGACAGGCGGTAGACGCTGCCAGAGCTCCCGATATGCGGAAAGTGCCAGCCGCCCTTGAGGGAGAGGCGGCGGCTGTTGGCGCCGTCGACGCGATGGAGAGCCATGAAATTGGCGTCCAGGGCGGTGAAGCCACCGAGTGTGTCGGGCACCCCGACATGATTGAAATCCAGAAGCGGCAGGACGATCGGGATCTGGTCCTGGTCGTCCTCGGCTTCGAGGCCCTGGAACCAATAGGCGTTGCCGCTGGCATAGTTGCGCCCGTTGATGCCCTCGATATAGGGCCGCGTGGTCAGCGTGTCCTTCGAGTTGATGCGGTAGAAGCTGAGATAGGTATCGTCGCTCGCGCGCTCGAATTCATAGCCGTAATTCCACACTGGATCGAGCCGGAAGCGGCCATTGCTGAACAGGTGGCCGCGAAATTCCTGGCGCCCGGTTTCGACGCCTTCATCGTCCCGTTCTTCGCCATAGGTCACGCTGCCGTCGAGGGTGTAGAGGCCCGTTTGGGTGCGCTCGCGATATTCGGCGCCCCAAACGATCCCTTCGTCGCTGGTGAATTTGGGCTTCAGCGTCGCGTCCCGGTGCGGCGCGATGTTCCAGTAATAGGGCGTGGTCAATTGCACGCCGAGAGTAGAGGACGAGCCGTAGGTCGGCGCCAGGAAACCGCTGCGCCGCTTTACCGTTGGGTCGGGATGCTCGAAATAGGGCGTATAAACGACCGGAATGCCGAACATTTCGAGCCAGGCATCGTAATAGGCGACGTCCCGTGCCTCCTGGTCGTGCACGACGCGGACCGCCTTGATCTGCCACAGCGGCGGCTTCTCGGGATGGAGCGGGCATAATTTGCAGGGCGAGAACACCGCCTTGTTCATTTCGGTCCGGTTGCCGTTCGAGCGCCGTGCGCTGTTTGCTGCCATCCGCGTCTCTTCGTTCAGCAGCATGCGGATATTTTGCATCACGCCGTCGCGCATCTCGTCGGACAATTGGAGATAATCGGCGAACAGCACTTCGCCGCTCGGCTCCATCAGTGTCACATTGCCTGATGCCGTCATCACGTCGTGAAACTCGTTATAGGAGACCGTATCGGCGATCAGCAGCCGGTGGCCCTGGGAGATTTCGACATTGCCCGACGCCGTCACCACGCCCAGAGCCTCGTCATAGGTGAGGCTGTCGGCGCTCATCACCACATTCTTGCCGGCTTCCTCAGAGCCATATTCGCGCACCAGGTCTTGCGCCTGGGCGCCGCCCGCCGATACCAACAGTGCGGCGATGAGTGCCAGCGCGGCGCGGCGAAGCATCAGCCATCCTCCATGTGGAACAGGCTGGCGACCCCGATCAGGGTGAACACCCCGGCCGGTATCCAGGCGGCGAGCACCGCCGGGATCTTGCCGGATAGGCCGAGCGCGAGCACAAGATCGGAGACGAAATAGAGAACGAAGCCCGTCAGAATACCGGCGGCTATCAGAATCCAGGTGCCGCCGCCGCGCGAGAAGCGCAAGGAGAAAGTCGCGGCGATCAGCACCATGGCGCAGAGTAGGAGCGGCCCCGAGAGCAGCGAATGCCAGTGCAATCGGTGGCGCACGGCGGAAAAGCCGGATGCCTCGAGCACCTCGATAAAGGCGGGCAGGGCCCAGAAGGAGAGCGTCTCCGGCGGTGCGAAACTGTCCTCGATCTGATTTAGAGTGAGCTTGGTCGGCACTTCGTAGGAATCCTTGAACTGCGCCGGCCGGTCCGGCCCGGTCAGCACCGCGTCCATCAGCGCCCAGCGCCTCTCTTCGAGGCGCGCTTCGTCCGCGTCGATGCGCCCGACGAACTGATCGTTCTCCTGAAACTGGAAGATGATGACGTCGTGCAGAGTCAAATCTTCCTGGCTGAGGCGCTGGGCATGAATGACCGACTGCCGGTCGTCATCGTTCTGGCGCAACCAGATGCCCGATGGCGAGAGCGCCAGCAAGCTCGATTTGCCGCGCAGATATTTGGCGTCCATCTGCTCGTAGCGCGACACCATCGCCGCGGAGAGCGGGTTGAACACGGTCATCACGAAAATACCGAGCACCAGCGCCAGCACGAGATTGGGCAGCAGGAACTGCCACACCGAGACGCCGGCGGAGCGCGCGACCACGAGCTCATGGGTGCGGGTCATGCGGGCGAAGGTCCAGAGTCCGGCGACCAGCGCGGCGAAGGGCAGAATCTTCTGCGCCATGAACGGGATTCGCAGCATCGCCATCTGCAGGAGGATTCCGAGGGTCGCCAGCTCGCGGCCCGGGCCCGAGCCGCGGCGCATCATCTCCACCGCATCGAACACGAAGATCGTCGCGACGAAAATGAGAAACACCATTGCCACGCCGACAAGAAACTGGCGGCCGATATAATAGGAGAAGGTGCCTGAGAGGCGCATGAACCGGGCGCTCCCTTATTCCGCCGGTACCGGCGGTGGCTCGCCGCCGGAACGCCGCCGCCGCTGGCGTGGCCGCAGCAGATAGATCGAAATGCCCAATGTCACGACGACGTTGAGGTAGAGCAGGAAAAAGAGATCCGGCGTTTTCGAGACGGCATTGACTAGGCCGAGACCGATCGCCTCGAAGGCGAACGCGGCGACAATACCGGTCAGGATACGCCGCCATTGGCCGCGCCGGTTGAACTGCCCGCCGAGGAGCGCGGCGAGCGCGATGCCGGTCAGCGCGAAGGCGAAGAGCGGCGTGACGATGCGCTGATGTGCCTCGGCCCAGAATTTGCCGAGATTGCGCTGATCGTCGTAGCCATCCGTAGGATTGAACAGCTCGTGCAAATAGCGCTCGCGCGGCTCGCGCCAGCGGTTGGCCGGATCTTCGGCGAAATGGCCGAGATCGAGCGCGTAGCTGTCGAAATAAAGCAGCGATAGCTGGCCGCGCGATTTGTTGATCTCCTGGCGGTTGCCGTTCAAGAGCACGAAACGCGGGCCCTGCTCGGTCCTGACCAGGGCGCCGCGCTCGGCCATCATGGTCACCGGTTGGGCGGCGACGCGGCTGTCATGCACGAAGATTCCGTGGAGGCGCCCGCTCGCATCGCGCTTGCGCACGAAGACGGTCACGTCGTCGATCAGATTCGTATAGACGCCCTCCTGCAGCAGCACCGAGGAGAAATCGGCGCGGGCGATGAATTGCCGGCTCTTGAATTCGCGGTAGCTCGCCGGCACAAAATAGAGATTGATGGCGTAGACCAGCACGCAGACGAAGGCGGCCAGCGTTAGCGCCGGCGCTGCCAACGACCACGGCCCCTGACCGGCCGAGCGTAAGCTGACCACCTCACTGTCGATCACCAGCTTGTTGTAGGTGAAGAGAATGGCGCTGAAGAGCGCGATGGGCAGGATGACGCCGAGGAAGGTCGGCAGCAGCAGCATCGAGAAATAGAGAAAGGCGCTTAAAGACAGCCCCTTGTTCACGATCATATCGACAAAGCGCAGCGACTGGGTAAGCCAGATCACTGCCGTCAGTCCAACGGTGATCAGCAGGAACGGACCCAAAAGCTGACGCAAGATATAGCGTTGGTGACGATGCATGATACTATTATAGCTGTGCGGGGCGCCATTTGTCGCGCGGCAAGGCGGGTTTCTTAGGCGCTGCTATGCCTTTTCGTTGCGGCAGACGAGAAACACGGAACGGCAGCCGCTGGTGAACTCGCGCCGCTCGATGCGAAAGCCGGCGCCTTCGAGTTTTCTGATGAATGTCTTCAGGCTAAGGCCGCGATAGCCGATTTCCCATTTGTGGGCTTCCCATTCGCTGTCGCTGGCGATCTTGAAGCGGCGCAGGAAGCGCACTTTGCGGAAATGGCTGCGCCGGCGACAGCGCTCGCGGTTGAAATAGAGCTCGAAGGCGAATTGGAAGCCCTCATAGGGCACGGAAAGGATCAGCCAGGGTGCGCCCGAAGCCGAGAGGCGCTGAAGCACCCCGTCGAGCTTTTCCCAATGGATATGCTCAAGGGTCTCGCAGCAGAGGATGGCGTCGAACCACTGGATCGTGGCGGGGTCGACTTCCCGGATATCCGCTTGAATATGGCGTGAGGCGCCGATGCCGTGGGATTGCGCCTCGATATCAAGGGTTGTCACCTCATAGCCGGCGCTTGCCGCCATCGCCGTCACCAGGCCGAGATAGGGGCCGATCTCAAGCACGCTCCGGATCGGCAGGTCGCGCAGGAGCGCGACCTGAAGCCATTGGTGGGCGATGCGCTTCTCGCTGTAATAATCGTGCCAGGCGGTCTGGAAACCGGGATCGTTGGGCGGCGGGATTTTCATCGCCGCGAGCATAGTCGATCGCCGAGCCAAATGCGAACGGCTGACGCGAATCGCGCTTCACCATTTCGCCCCGTCAGTATAGGTTCACACGCTCGCCGGCGAGGACCGGCAACTCCGAATGTCAATCAACCGCGAGGCCGCCATGCAGATTTCCTTTTCCGAATTTTCCGTGCCCGGGAGTGGGACCCTCATCGTCGGAATCCTCGCCGATGGCGCCCTCACGCCGAGCGCCCAGGAGATCGACGGGCGGATGTCCGGCGCGCTCGCCGAGGCGGTCGCGGGCAGCAGCCGGTTCACCGGCAAGAAAAACACCACGCTGACCCTGAACGCCCCGTCCGGCCTCGCGCTCGGCCGCGTTATCCTGGTCGGCCTGGGCAAGGCGGCGGAGATCGACGCGCTGCAGATGCAGGCGCTCGGCGGCCGCGTCGTCGGCGCGCTCAACAAGCTCGGCGAGAGCGAGGCCGCGCTAGTCATCGACACGCTCGAGGGCAGCCAGATGCGCCCGGCTGAGATGGCCGCCGAAGCTGCCTTCGGCGCCCGCCTCGCCGCCTACCGCTTCGACAAATACCGCACCAAGCAGAAGGACGAGGACAAGCCAACCCTCGCCGGCCTCACCTTCATGTCGCCGGAAAGCGCCGCGGCGGAAGCGGCGGCGGAGCCGCGTCTGCGTGTCGGCGACGGGGTGTATCTGACGCGCAACTTGGTATCTGAGCCGAGCAATGTAAAATATCCCGCGACCATCGTCGAGGATATCCAGGCGCTCTCGGAGATCGGCATCGAAGTTGAAGTGCTGCATGAGGAGCGCATGAAGGAGCTCGGCATGGGCGCGCTTCTGGGGGTCGGCCAGGGCAGCCGTCGCGAGAGCTACATCGCCATCATGCGCTGGAACGGCGCGCCCGACGAGAGCGCTCCGCCCGTCGCCTTCGTCGGCAAGGGCGTCACCTTCGACACCGGCGGCATCTCGATCAAACCCTCCGGCGGCATGGAAGAGATGAAATACGACATGGCCGGCGCCGGCGCGGTGATCGGTCTGATGAAGGCGCTGGCCGGGCGCAAGGCGCGCGCCAATGTGATCGGCGTTGTCGGCCTGGTGGAGAACATGCCGGACGGCAATGCCCAGCGCCCGGGCGACGTGGTGACCACCATGTCGGGCCAGACCATCGAGGTGATCAACACCGACGCAGAGGGCCGCCTCGTGCTGTCGGATGCGCTGTGGTACACGCAGACCACCTTCAAGCCGCAATTCATCGTCGACCTCGCCACCCTTACCGGTGCGATTATCGTCGCCCTCGGCACCTATCAGGCGGGTCTCTTCAGCAATAATGACGAATTGTCCGAGCGGCTCGTGGCCGCCGGTAAGGCGTCGGGCGAGGAGGTCTGGCGCTTGCCGCTCGGCAGCCGCTACGACAATGATATCAATTCCGAGATCGCAGATATGAAGAATGTCGGCAAGGGGCGCGAGGCGGGCAGCATTACCGCGGCGCAGCTTCTCGAGCGCTTCGTCGGCGACACCCCCTGGGCCCATCTCGACATCGCCGGCATGGCCTGGATGAAGCGCGGCGACGATCCCATCGTGCCGAAGGGAGCGTCGGGCTTCGGCGTGCGCCTGTTGGACCGGCTGGTGGCGGATCACTACGAAAGCTAAGAGATGGCCGAGGTCGGCTTCTATCAACTCCGCACCAGCCCGCTTGAGCACGCGCTGCCCAAGCTGCTGCAAAAGGCGCTCGACGCCGGCCACCGCATCCGAGTCGTCGGCGCCTCGGAGGGGCGCATGGAGGCGCTGAGTGCCGCGCTCTGGACACACGACCCGGCATCCTTCCTGCCCCATGGCTGTCCGCGCGACGGCGATGCCGAGCGCCAGCCGATTTATCTGACCGCCGAATCCGCCGATGGCGCGGCCAATGAAAACGCTGCCGATCTGGTGATCACCATCGACGGTGTCGAACCGGTCTTCCTGGAGGGCGTGGTGCGCTATCTCGATATGTTCGATGGCAATGACGAAACCGCGCTTGCCGCCGCGCGCCAGCGCTGGAAACGGCGCAAGGCGGAAGACCATAGCGTAAGTTATTGGCAACAAAGCGAAGGCGGCGGGTGGGAAAAGCTCGGTTGAACCGCTTCGGCGAAGCGTCTATAACGCGCCATCTTAAATTTCGGGAGTTAGCCAAATGGCGGTCGAGCGAACGCTTTCCATCCTCAAGCCGGACGCGACCCGTCGCAATCTGACGGGTGCGATCAATCAGCGGTTCGAGGACGCTGGCCTCACGATTGTCGCCCAGCGGCGCTTGCGGCTGACGCGGGAGCAGGCGCAACAATTCTACGCGGTTCATGCCGAGCGCGCGTTTTACGACGATCTCTGCGACTACATGACCTCCGGTCCCATCGTCGCCCAGGTGTTAGAGGGCGAGAACGCCGTGGTGCACAACCGCGAGATCATGGGCGCTACCAACCCGGCCAATGCCGATGAAGGTACGATTCGCAAGGATTTCGGCGAATCCGTCGAGGCGAATTCCGCGCATGGCTCGGATTCGCCGGAAAACGCGGCCATCGAAATCGCCTTTTTCTTCGCTCAGAACGATATCGTCGGCTAGCTAGCGCCGGCGCGCTTGTCTCGCGCGCCTTTCCACCCCATATGGCCAAGGGCCGGCGGAGCTGTGCTATAATTCGCAGCACGGCTCCACCGGGCATGGGAATAGATACGGGTATGGCGGACAAGCGCAAAACCGGCAGGCCGGGCGAGGATACCGGTGTCCTGACCAGGACCAAGCCCGAGACGAAGAAGCCGTCGATGTACAAGGTCCTGCTGCTGAACGACGACTATACGCCGATGGAGTTCGTGATCGCCGTTCTGATGCGCATCTTCGGCATGGGCCAGGAGAAGGCGACGGAAGTAATGTTGCATGTGCACCGCCGCGGCGTCGGCGTCTGCGGCGTCTATCCGTTCGAAGTGGCGGAGACCAAGGTGACGCAGGTAATGGATTTGGCGCGGCGCAACGAGCATCCCTTGCAATGCACCATGGAAAAAGACTGAGCTGAGCGAGACACACGGACCAAGGACCCAGGCGCGACTGAGATGTTATCCGCGGAACTCGAAAAGACCCTCCACCGGGCGCTCGCGCTTGCCACCGAGCGCAAGCATGAGCTCGCCACCCTCGAGCATCTGCTGCTCGCGCTCTGCGAGGACACCGACGCCATCGCCGTCCTTAAGGCGTGTGGCGTCGATGTCGCCAAGCTGAGCCAGGATCTGACCGCCTTCATCGATACCGAGCTCGACAGCCTGGTGGGCGAGGACGGCGAGGACGCGGCGCCGACCACGGGCTTCCAGCGCGTGTTGCAGCGCGC
>MDTE01033393.1_pt1 | contig 11617 bp, 3 predicted proteins | sample 811231 | NCBI WGS metagenome assembly MDTE01 (sample SAMN05326651, study PRJNA326480) | marine metagenome | isolation source: seawater | place: Indian Ocean: Red Sea | collected 2010
ATCCTCCTCGACGCTCGACGGGGAGTCGGGGAAGAGACCGGGACCGCGCGAGGCGGCGGCTTTTTCTCGAAGTGCGCGGTTTTCTTCCGCGGCGGCGGCGAGTGACGCGCGAGCCTCGGCGAGCTGGCCGACCAGCTCCGCCTTGTCGTGCCTGTCCATCTCGACGTCGAACTCGCCGTAGTCCTCGTTCAGCTTGGCGAGTCGCTCGTTGGCGGCGTCGAGCTCCGCGCGGAGGGTTTCAACCTCCTCGGCGAGCTCGTCGGCTTCCCGCCGGTTCTTCGGGTTCTCGGGCGGCGGGGTTTGGGTGAAGATGCCGGTGACCTGGCCGGGGGTTGTGAACCCGCCTCGAGCCGCGAGCTCCGAGGAAAGCCTCGAAATATCCCCCGAGGCTTTCTCCGCGGACGCGAGGATCGCCTCGGAAGCCTCCGCGGCGATGCGTTCCTTATCTTCGAGCCTGGACTTCAGCAGCATCTCCGAGGATGCCATGTTCAACACCTTCGCCTCGGCGTCGGCGGCTCGCCTGGCTTCCCTCGAGGCATCCTTCCTCGCGGTGTTGAGCGCGTCCGTGAGCTCTTCAAGGACTCGGGGTGGGGTGGACGCACCACTGCGATTGTCATCGACGCCTTTTCGCACCCATCCGTTGAGCCTGGAGGACAGATCCTGGCACCGCTTCCACGCAATCTCCGCGGTGGAGTTTGCGCGTTCCAGCTTTGCGTCGAGGGTCTCCTTCTCGTCGCGAAGGGCGGCGGTCTCCTTCTCCGCGGCCGCGTGCGCCTCGCGGACCCGTGTCAACTCCTCGTTGGCCCGCGCGATGGACGGCTCCACCGCCGCGAGCTTCGTTTCGAGATCGTGCTCCCTCGCGGCGGATTCGTCCAGTTTCCCAGAAATTTCTCGAATGTTCGCGTTGACCGCGTCCAGCTGCGCTTCCAGCTCGAGCTTCCTCGCGTCGCTCTTCGCGAGCAGCGCGGTGATCCTGGCAACGTCTCCGGTTAAGGACTTGATCTTATCGTCCTGCTCCGCGGCGTCCTCGATGTCCTTCTCGAGCCTGTCCTTGAGCTTACCGAGCTGAGACTCGAGCTCGGAACGGAGCTTGTTGGACTCGTTCAGCCTCGACTGCAGCTCCTTTGCCCTGGCGACGGAGGCGGCGAGCTTGCTGTCCACCTCACCCTTGGCCTCGCGCAACTCGTGGAGCTCCTTGGCGAGCGCCGCGTTGCGCTCGTTCGCGGCGGCCGTGTCCGCGAGGAGAGCCTCGGTGAGCGACTCTACGTCGCCGCCCGATTTTTTCAGCTTCCTCCTCTGCTCCGCGATTTTCGCCTCGAGCTCCGCGATCTGCGCCTCGAGCTGCTTGATCTTGTCCCTGGCCTCGGCGGTCTCGCGTTCGGCGTTGTTGAAGGCGGTCTCCAGGCGCAGTGCGCGACGGTTCATATCCCCGAAGCGAGCCGCGAACGCCACTCGATCCGCCTCGGCGGATTTACGCGCGTTCTCCGCCTCCTCCTCCGCCTTGCGAAGCGACGCGAGTGTCTCCTCTCGCGCCTTTTCCGTCTCCTCTTTCGACGCCTCGACCCGCGCGAGCCTCGCCTCGCACGCCTCGAGCTCAGCCTTGAAGTCCCTCGGCGGAGGAAGCGCGGACGCCGTCCTACCCTCCGGTCCGTCCGTCGGGGCTTTCCAGCCCAGATGCGCGGCAGCCGCCGTCGCCGCCTCAGCCTCGGCCTCCGCGGCGGCGACCCTCGCGTCGGCAATCTCTGCCAGGGTCCGAGCCTCGAGCAGCTGCTCCATCAGCGCCGTCTCCCGAGCCCGCCACGACTTGAACGCGGACGACACGTCCTCGTCGTCCTCCTTGACCGGCGGACCGACCGGCGGCGAGGCTTTCGATTGATTGATCTCGAGTCCGCGCCCCGGGGTGGGCTCCGGCGTGAGGGGGTCGTTGTCGGCGAAGGTGTCGCCGTACGCGAGGTCAAAGATGTTCGCGGGTCCACCGCCGCTCGGGGACCGAACGGGGCTGGCCGACCGGGCGGGAGACCCGGGCGGGGTGCGCGTGGCGGCCGCGTACGCGCGAGCCTCCTCGTTCGCCGCCGCGGCGTCGCGCCTGGCGACTTCGAGCGCCGTCTCCAGCTCGGCGCGTTCGGCGTTCATCTCCCGAAGGATCTCCTCAGCCGCCGCGAGGTCCTCCTTGGCGTCCGCCGCCTCGCCGCGCGCGGTCTCCAGCTCGCGGCGGAGCTGCCTGACGTTATCCGGGGTGTCCTCGGGGGCGAGGGGGCTGAAGGCGAACTCCTCGTCGCCCGGGCTCGGGGCCGTCGGAGGGCTCGGAGCCGTCGGTCTCGGAGTCGCCGCGGGCGTGGGCGCGGGGGCCAGCGGCGATCCGGGCGCGGACGGTGGGTCGTCCTCGAGGGTGGGCAAGAGGACGGGCGCCGTCGGGTGCGCCTCTGGGATGGACGCCAGCCGCGCGACCGCGAAGAGCGAGTCGTCCGTGCCGGTTCCCGCGTCGGATCGAACGAGGAGTTTCCACGACGTCGACTCCTCGTCGTGAAGCCTCGCCCCGGTCCTCGCCTTGAGCCACAGCTTCCTGTGCCACGCGTAAAAGGCCCATCGCTTGAGCCTGCGCGGGTCGATGCGATCCACGAGAACGGCGCGCGTCGCGCGAACGAAGGCGCCGTGCGCCGCCTCCGTGGCCCAAGCCCTGAACCAAGCCACGCGCCTTGTCCTCTCGTTTCTCGCGAAGAAGACGTCGGCGTGGCCCGCGGCGAGGTTGTCCCAGTCGAGGCGGCGGCGCCACATCGTCAGCACGCGGTGCTCCATGTTTCGCACCCTGTTTTCTTCTCTCCCACGCCTCGCCGTCTCGTACCGCCACCACGCGAACGCCCTGTAACGCTTCGTAACGTCCGCGAGGCGTCGCGTTCGCGTAGCTCCTCGTCGAAGGTACCCCAGGCGCTTGGCCTCGGCGGACCAGCCGCGGATGGCCCTGGCGACGGTGACCCTCGCGCGCGTCCACGCCCTGCGCTCGGACCTCCATATGTTCACGCCGTGGTGCGTCCTGGCGTCCGTCGCGGTCTTCGTCGCGGAAAACCACCTCGCCAGCGCGGTCTTGACCAGGCGCGTCTTCAGCGCCGACGTCGCTCCTCTTAAAACGCGATGGTACGCGATGAAAGAGTCGAGCGCGTGGCGAAGCCTCTTCCTCGCCAACCGCGCGTTCATCCACGCGATCCTGTGGGGGTGCTTGCTGTGCGTGTTCCACGCGCGCGTGCGCCACGCCTGGAACACGCGCGCGACGCTCCGGTGTTTCCACGCGGCGACGCAGCCAACCTCCGCCTCCTCCCGATACGCGGACACCATCAGCGCGAGCTGCGCCCAGGCTCGCCACGCGGACCTGAGCCTCGCGTGGGCGTGCCTGCGCACCATGCGCTCGGCAACCTCGCGGCCGCGACGCTTGGACGTCGCCTCGGCGTGCCACGCGCGCGTGCACGCGATCATGCGACGGTTCAGGCGCTTGGCGGCGAGCGCCTCGCCCCTTCTGATCCGCCTCGAATCCTTTGATTTTTCACCGAGGCGGGTGTCCAGTCGCCAGGCTCGAAGCGCGCCGAGCGCCTTGCGGTCCAGGACCCTCGCGCGATGGTTTTCCACCCTGCGATTGGCCACCACCGTGCCCCGGTACCACGCGACGAAGCACCTCGCGCCCCACCGCGCGAGGTGTCGACAGGCGCACTGCCACGCCCTCACGTCCTCGACGCGTTCCCGAGCCTTGACCCTGGCCGCGTCGCGCCACCGCCGCGACCACCGCCGCGCGAGCGCCGTCTCGCGGCGAGTCGTCGCGCGCGCCTCATCGGCGCGCTCGACGTCCAGCCTGTACGTCGCGCCGCGCTTCACCTCGCGCCAAACCTTGAGCGCCATCTTCGCGCGCCATCGAGTCGCCTTGCGCGCGTGATTCGCCGCTCGCCGCTCGAGCGAAGCCCCGCCGCCGACGACGTCGATCCAGCGACGCAGGCACTCTCGAAGCCGCGACGCGCGACTCCGCGCGGCGACCCCGCGCGCGGCGCTCTCGCGGTGCCCGCGACGGCAGCTCGCGAGGACGCGCCAAGCGCCAAAAGGGCGGGCGACGCGCGCGGAGGACGCCGCCGAATGGAGGCGATTGGTCAGCGCCGTTCGAAACGCCGCCCCCGCCGCGACGCGCGCGGACCATCCCCACAGGGCAACTTGCGCCAGCCGCACGACGCGCATCTTCCTGACGCACAGCTCGTGGCGCGTCGCGACGGTAACGCACGTCACCCACGCCTCGAACCCCCTCGCGGTGAGCCTTCGGTCGCGGACGGTCGCGAAACCGCGAATCGCGACGGCCCTTCGCGCCTCCGCGATTGCGCTCAGCTTCGAGCCCGTCATCACCGCGAACCAAGCGTTCAAGACGTACCGCGCGCGCCTGTTGCGGCGCATGGCGTCGTGACGCTTCAGCCGCAGGCTCGTGGCGGACACCGCGGACGCCCACGCGGCGAACGCGCGGGAACGGGCCTGGCGCCTCCGACGCGCCGAGATGACGCGGCACCCGTTTGCGACCATCCTGCGGGCTAACGCGTTGGAGCGCAGCGCCGCGACGGATCGCGCCGCGCTCTCCCTCAGCCTCCTGACGAACAAAGCTTCCGCCGCGCGCGCCGCGTGAGCCTTGGCGGCGGTGAACGCCCGCCAACGGCGGACCGCGCGCGCGGTGTGGTACCCATCGCGGTACCCGCCGGCGGCGATCACGTTTGCCGCGGTGGCTCGGGCTTGGCGGCGCCACGCGAAGAAGCACGCCTGCTTGCCCCGGCGCTTCACCCGCCTGCTATGCATCTCGGTCACCATGCCGGGGAGTTGTACGGCGAAGTGGGAGGCGGCGCGCCACGCCATCAGGCCTCGGGCCATGCGTTTGCGCTCCAGGCGTTTCCTGAACCTGGCGAGCGCGACCCATCGGCGGCGAGCCGCCGCCGCCTCCGCCGCCCACGCGCGCATCGCAATCGCCTTCGCGCGGACGTCGTGGTGCCTCTTCGCCTTGGCGTTCACGTTACGGCGTCGCGCCTCGTCGCGTCTGTGATGTCTCCAGGAGTGGAAGCACCCGTGCAGCGTGCGTCTGCGAACCTTGACGCGGTAAGACCCGGCGACTCTGCGATCGAGCCACAACTCGCGCGACGCGGCGTACCACCCCCTCAGGACGCGGCGGCCCTTGAACGACCAGAACTTTCGCGTCGCGGCTGCCGCGAGGTTATCCTCGTGGCGATCGGCGCACACGGTGACGAACCACTGGACGAAGACGGCGCGCGTCCTGGCGCCGCGGCGGCGCTCGGCGAACCTCTCCGTCGCGACGTCGAGCGCAGCCTCCGTCTTGGAAAAGCCCGACCAGGCCCGGAGGTACCCGCGAAGCGTCGCGATCCGGTGCTTGGTCGCCACGCGCGCGTGCGCCACCCTCAACCGGTCCTCGTATCTCGCCGCGTCCCGCCACAGCCGCACGAACCCGAGCTTGGTTCGCCTCGCGCGTTCCCGGTCCTTTCGTTGAACGTGTTCGGCGGCGCGATCGTCGATGAATGCGCGAAACGCCCTGCGCCGGGCCCACGCGATCCACGCGCTCTGCATGAGCCTGCGCTCGTACGCCCTGGCCGCGCCGGGTACCTTCCGCGACGTGCTCGCGACGTAAAACCACTCGCGCACCGCGGCGCGCGATACGGCCCGGGTCCTCGCGCCGACGAGCGCGTCGACCGCGCCTCCGCGAGCGAGGGACCCGCGGTATTTGGCGTGGAACCACCAGGCTCGGAGCGTGAGCGCGGTTGAAAACGCGGCCGCCTCGCGGGCGATGGACGCGGCCGCGCGCGCGAGCGCCGCGGCGACGCCGTCCTCCGCCGCGGCCACCGCGTTTGACGTCTTCTCCGCGTCCCTCGCGCGTTCCTCCTCGAGGTCGCGTCGGGCGTTTTCGACGCGAATCTCGTGCGCCGCCCTCATCGCCTCGAGCTCCTCGTTAATCGCGGCTCGCTCCGACGCGAGCGTGGCCTCGGCGTCCACCCTCGCGGACTCTGCGAAGGCACGCGCGAGATCCGCCTCTTTTCGCCAAGCCTCCGCGGACGCCACGGCCTCCGCGCGGATGGACTCGGCCTCGGCGGCCACCTCTCGAGCCTCCCGCACCCGGCGCCCGCGCGCGTCGCACTCCTCCCTGAGCTCCGCGAGTTTCCCCTCGACGTGTTCGCGGTAGTTGGACAGGTCCTCCTTGGCGGCGTCCAACCGTGTCTGAAGCACCACGCGCGTGGCCTCCGCCTCGGACTCCATCGACTCGCGCTCCTGCTGCCACGCCGCCGCCTGTTGTTCGAGCCTTCTCGCGGCGTTTTCTTCGTTTTGTCGAAGCCGAATCTCGAGATGCTCGGTCGCCTCGCGCACCTCCGAGGCGTGCGCTTCGCGCATCTCGTCCATCCGCGCCGTCATGCGTTCGATCTCGGCCTTACACCGCTCGTGCTCGCGGGCCTGCGCGTCCCGAGCCGCGGCTACCTCGCGCGCGGCTTCCTGACGCATGGATTCCATCCGCTCCTCCACGACGCCCTTCTCGATCGCGAACCTCTCCGTCATCTTGGCCTCCTTGCCGGCAGCCTCCTCGACGGCGCTCTCGAGCCGCGATCGCAACTCCGCCTTTTCGAGTTCAAAATTCTCGTTCGCCTCGGTCCGTTTCGCCTCGGCCTCCTCCGCGGCGGCCCTGAGCGCAGTCTCCAGCTCGTCGACTCGAAGGTTGAGAAACTTTCGCTCCTCGAGCCACTGCGCCGCCGCCTGCGCGACTCCCTCGCTCGCCTCGGCCCTGATGCGCTCGGCGCTCCTGATCATCTCCGCGCGCTCATCGTCCATCTCTTCCTTCATCGTCCTCAGCGCGTCCTCGTGCTCGGCGATGAGCGCGTCTATGGCAGCCTCCCTGCCATCCGCGACGTTGTCGGCGCGAGGCTGGCGACGCATCGCGCTGTCCCTCGGGCGCCCGTTCTCGCCCCGAATCTCCGCGCGTAACGAGCTCTTCCACCGCGCGGTCTCGTCCGGGAGCGCGCCGGTCTTGACCTCCGGGGTGTTCGGCGCGCTCCCGGTCCCGCGGCCGCGCCTCGAGCCCCGTCGCGCGGTCTCCGTCGCGGCGTAGCCTCGCAGCTCCCGCAGGGGCGAGCCGGAGATCGGGGCATCGCGCGTTCGCGCGGGGGACGTCGCCGGGGAGCGTCCCGTGCGACCGTCGCCGATGACGGACGCCCTCTGAGACTGCCACGATCGTCCGGAACCCGCGCCGCCGTCGTTCACGACGCTCGCGACCGGGATGTTGGACAAGATGCCCACGCCGAGCCTTCCCGATTGGCGCCCCGGATTGCCGCTCGCGTCAATTCTCGGCTCGGGTGGCGAGTCCGAGCTTGGGCCCGGGCCGACGCGGAACCGCCCGACTCCCGTCCCGGCGCCGCCCGCGGGAGTTCCCGCGGATGTGACATCCACCGAGGGCGCGACCCGACCAGGTCCGTCCTCCGGGGGATCCATGGCCGGCCACCTCCTCCTCGGTGCGCCCCGTCGTTGTAAGATTTTGTTGCCCAGACGGGACGTCCTGGTGTTCGATTTTGAACGGTACGCTTGATAGCGAATCGCTTTCGATACCGCGTCTTTGATCGACGACTTGGTTTCAAGGAAACCGCACAAACCTTTCAAAAGCCAAAGCGCGCCAACTGTGTGATCCAACTGAAAGTCAAAAGGATCTCTCCTCGCAGAACAAGGCACGCGCGGTGGCGGACGCCGGGGGCGACGACGCGTACGGATAAAGGACCAAGATGGGCCTTCTCAGCCTTCTCAGACGTCTCAGGAAGTCGGGCGGCGAGGTACGCGCGCCGATAACACGCTCCACAGTCTCCCGGCGTCACCCGTGCCGCGCGGGGGAACTACACGCTCCTTCGGGCACCTCTCCGTTTCCTGGCGACCGACTGACCAACCCGTCCCCGCTCGTCCCACAACCCTCCCCCAGGCTCGCATCCTGATCCTCGGCCTGGACAACGCAGGGAAGACCACTATCCTCCGCAAGCTGAGCGACGAGGACATCACCACCACCACACCGACACAGGGCTTCAACATTAAGAGCATCCTCCACAACGGGTTCAAGCTCAACGTGTGGGACATCGGAGGGCAGAAGACCATCCGACCGTACTGGCGCAACTACTACGAAAACACCGAGGCGCTCATCTACGTCGTGGACGCCGCGGACCGCAAGCGCGTGGACGAGGCCGGGTACGAGCTCAACGAGATCCTCGGTGAGGACAAGCTCGCGACAGTGCCCTTGCTGGTGTTTGCGAACAAGAGCGATTTGCTGCAGGCGCAGAGCGCGGACGACATCGCGGAGTCGCTCAGCTTGTTCAACATCAAGGATAGACCGTGGCAGATCCAGGCGTGCAGCGCGAAGGACGGCACCGGGTTGGAGGAGGGGCTGAGGTGGGTCGTAAAGCAGGTCAAGTAGGGGGTGTGCTGCCCGGACTAGGTTCTCGAACAGCAGCGTAGGAGCGCGAGGGATCGCGTCGTACATTCTTCGCCCTGGAGTTTCATCATCACACGCGCGACTGAAAACAAAGCTGACTAGTAGCTAGCTACCTCATACGCGGCGCCAATCAGTTGGCACCGACGACGATCATCCAAGGGCGGATGGTGTACCCGGTCACAAGCCCGTTCTTGTAGTAGGCATCCGCCTCCACGAAAGCCTTGACGTGCGCCTCGTCGCAGTCCTTGAACACGAACACGCCCTTGTCCACCGGATCCTGGAGCGCACCCGCGATGACGCACTTGCCCGCATCGTGCTGCGCCTTGGCGCCGGCGAGGTGGTCCGCCCTGTACGGGTCGCGCTTCTCCAGGATGTCCGGTACGTAGTCGAGGGTGAGGAGGAGGTAGGTCGGGGGCGCGGCGGGAGCCGCGGACATGACCGTGCGGGTGCGGGCTGCGGGCGCGCGGACGGCGCTGGTGCGCCTGAGGGAGCGGAGAGAAGGAGCGACGCGGCCGATAACGGCGCGGGCGGCGGTGGACATATCGAAGTGGTGTCAGGGGAGCCCGATGAGAAGGTAAAAGAGCGCCAACCTATCAGGGGAAAATGGTGCCCACCGCGCCGGCAGCCGGAAAGCCCAGCCAAAACTCGCTGGCCCCTCCCAACTGTCCGTCTGTTCGAGCTCGGGGCCAAAAAATCCAACAGTGGATTTTTTCCCAAGGTTCGGAGACCCTGAGATCGGACGCTATGGGCTTTTCAGGTGAATCTGGACCTCCGATTCGATCTGCGTTCGGTTTGCCCCTTCGCAGCCAATGAAAAGTCCGAAAAAGGGCGTTTTGAGTGGGGGTGACTCACCATTTATGACTTCACCTTTTTTATTTGGGGCTTTCTCACGGTTCAAGAACAGTCATTTTGCCCGAGACACATAAAGTTCACAAAAAAATCGAGATACACTGGCGCAATAGAAGCCAGTGGAAGGCTGAGCGTGGCCGGTGGATAGCACGACCAACAAACATTCGGAGAATCTCGGAGACCTCAGGCGCCACTTCACTCCGCACTACCTACACCTTCACCCCCAAGTCGACTTAACCCGGCTGGAAGCGTCGTCGCAAGCAGCGCGTCGCAGACAAAGCGGAGTTAATCGCATACAACCCAGAGGCCACGCCCGGCTTCCGACGGTTGCTGATTTTTTGCTCGCGACTTTCGTGAAGCGTAAGAAATGGCTGCCCAGGCGAGCGTCCTCTCCGCGCCGTTCGCGGGGTCCTCCCCCGCGGTCGCGCGCTCCCGCGCTCCGGCGCGCGCGTCCAAGGTTGTGGTTGCCTCCCGCGGGTACCCCCGCGCGGCGCCTGTCAGCCTCGCCACCGCGCGTCGCCCGCAGTCGCTCTCGGCCGGTGTTCCGGTTGTCCGGGTTCGCTTCGCAGCGAGGCCCGGGGCCGTCCGTGCCTCCGTCAGGGTGTACGCCAACGCCGACGTCTACGACCCCGCCGAGGTACGTACGCGGCCCGAGTATCGTGAATTAAACCGCGTTTCCGTCGAGATTGGACCCTCAACGGGCGCCCGGTTCGCTCGACGCGCGCGTCGAGGCGCGCTTCGCGGGCGTCGCAAACCCCAAATTGCGGCTTTTTACTCGAGAACGAGGGGTCCCGGCGACAACTCGTCGAATTCTCCGCCAATTCTCACCCCGCTGACTCTCACTGACATCTCCTCTCCTCCCTCTTCTGAACAACAGTCTGCCAGGGGCAAGTTCGACGCGGCGATGAAGATCGATAACAAGGTCAACATCGGCTCCCAGCTCGGCGGCGGCGGCGCGGCGACGCTCGAGAGGACCAGCTTCTCCACCGGCCAGGCTGTCCAGCAAACGAGCAAGGCTCGCCTCGCGGACAACGGCGGCGGCGGGAACAACGGCGGCGGCATCAAGAACGGAGGCGGCGGCGGCGACGGCGACGAGGGCGATGACGATGACTACTACGACGAGGGCGACGACGAGGGCGAGGGCGACAGCTTCATCTCCACCCGCGCACCCCTCGAGGAGCGCTACGATCGCAACGCCATCAACGCCATCATGGAGGAGTGGTTCAAGACTCTGACCACCCTCCCGGCGGCCATCCGCATGGCGATCGAGATGGGCATCGTGTCCTCCTCGCAGCTGGTTCGGTTCATGTCGGTCGACATTCGTCCATCCGTGGTGCGCGCGGTGTCGCGCTCCACCCCGATGCCGGTGTCCAGGGCGTTCATCGGGCGGCTCATGGCGGATCCCGCGTTTCTGTGGAAGCTGGGCTTTGAGCAGACGGTGACGATCGCGGGCGGACTGATGTACGAGGCGGCGCACCGCGGTGACAGGCTCAAGGACGAGTGGGACCTGGCGGCGGCCAACATCGCTCAGCTCTCGCTCGTGAACGCCATGACGGTCTGGTGCCTCACCCCTTGCCGTAACTTTGGCGCACAGCACAAGCACGCGTGGCAGCGGGTGTTGGACTCCATCCCCAACAACGCGTTCGACAGGAAGGGCCCGCTGAGGCAGTACACCATGGGCATGCGCGCGGCGTCCGTCGGACTGAAGGCGGCGGAGCTCTCCGCGCTCGGTGCCATCACCGGCGGCGTGTTCCACGGGTTGAACAAGGCTCTTGTGGGTTTGCACAAAAAGAGGGAGGGTGACGATTTCGAGCCGATGATTCCCGTGCCGGACCTCAAGACGTCCGTCCTGGGCATGGGGGCCTTCATGGGCCTCAGCTGCAACCTCCGCTACCAGCTCATCGGCGGCGCCGATCGCTGGATGACGGAGCGTCTCACCACGCTCATGTCGGCCATCACGGCGACGGGTCTCGGCAGGCTGGCAAACAACCACTTCGGTGACCAGACCAGGCTCTTCGCGCTCGGCCTGCCCATCCACGCGACGATGACGACGAAGTCGGCGGCCAAGGCGACGCCGAAGAAGACGAAGAAGGTGAAGAAGAAGGTGAAGAAGAGCAAGAAGAAGAAGGCAGCCGCCCCCCAGGAGGCTGTCATGGCCTAAACATTTCATTTGGTGGGTGTGTGCCATGGGGTGGCATCCCCTTGACGCTGTTTTTTCTCTTGGTTCTTGGACCGACTATAACATTAATTCGACTCCCGGAGCGTGGCCTACGAGCGTGGAGGTGTACCCGCGCG
>MDTE01083591.1_pt1 | contig 11617 bp, 14 predicted proteins | sample 811231 | NCBI WGS metagenome assembly MDTE01 (sample SAMN05326651, study PRJNA326480) | marine metagenome | isolation source: seawater | place: Indian Ocean: Red Sea | collected 2010
ACTGTTTTAGCTTACTTTTATTCTACCACCACTATATGTAGTAGTACACTATTTATACTACCTATATCTGGTAGTTCGTTATTTATACTACTATATGTTGCGTAGTTCAAGAGATATACTACGGTAGTTCATTAAATAGACTACGGTAGTTCAAATCGTATACCACCGTAGTTCACCAGTTATACTAAAACTATAAGCATTAACTATACCTATTAACTAAAAGCATATAACTAAAGAAAGAGAGTATGATTTAAAATATGAAGGATAAATTTTTAGAATGGGAAGATAGAATATTCACAGCTCCATACAAGTGGCTAGTAACAAAAGGTTATATAGCGGCCAAAAAAATATATTTGAGTATGGAAGATTTGTATGAAAGAACTATCTACGATGAATACAGAGGAAACCCAAACTGGGCAGGAGATGATTGATGACTGCTGAATTTGTTATTGTTGCAGCATTAGGAACTGGTTTAGTTTTTGGATATATGTTAGCACTTCTTTTCAAATGAGGTTATCAAATGAGGTTATCATTTGAGTTGATGACTTTTCATTCAAAGTATGGTAGCTTCCAGTAAAGGAGGTGAAGAAATGGATGAAATTAGAAAAGAAGAAGGATTCTATATTTACGACGTAATTATAGAAAAACCAGAAGACGACGAAAAACTTGATAATGCTTACAGATGTAGATTTCCATCAAAAATAACTATTAAGATGCAAACTCCAGTTGGAATTGTTTGCCAGACAATAGACGAGTATGGAAGAACATTTGAAGACCTTGAGTTGATAAACGGAAGTCACAAACTTACAAAAGAATATGATGAATGTTGTATTGGTAAAGTAAATAGAATAATTAAAGACGGCAAGAACGAAGAAATTATCCCTATTGGTTAAAATTTGACAAAGCTAGACACATAGTCTATAATTGATTTATCGACAATTGAAGAGGAGAGATTATGGATAATCCATACGATGATTCTAATCTGGTACCTTTAGGGGACACTCTCAACACGATAGATACAGGAAAATCAGAACTTGAAAAAGTAATTGAGAAAACAGGGATTGGTTTATCTTGGAACGAATGGGTTGAATGTGTCCAATGGTTATCAGTTAGATTTACAAAAGGTGATGATGCACCTTCAGAATGGTCAGAGACATACATCAAAGCTATGTTTGCTGATTTACAATACTACACATATGATGATATTCAGAAAGCACTAATTAAGCTTCACGGTGAAGGTAGGTCTTACGCACCCAACTCTTCACAGATTATTGGAATGTGTAATAAGCTTGGCTTTGTACAAGTCATTAGCAGTGCTCAAGCAGATAGGGCGGCCAAAGGTCAATATGATAATTGCGGTAACGGTGCAAACTGTAACTGGCAAGATTGGGGTTGGCAATATGATGAAATTGGTAATCCAGTTTTTATTGAATGGTGTCTTTACAAAGCAAATTTAAATCAAGAGCCTTGTTATAAAGAAAGAGAAAAGTCAGAGTCTTTACTTAATGACTATCAGAGGAATACGAAACCTCAACCTATGACAAGAGAAAGATTTATTTGGACTATGGAAAAAATGAAACTTCCTAAAAAGCAACAAGATGAACTATTACAATATAGGAATAAGTTGCAAACCAATAAAGATATAGGATTAGGTGAAGAAGAATGAGATGGTCTTTGATAAATGACGTTGCCGGTAAAAAGTATGACAGTACTTTTGAAGCAATGCAATTTTTTGCGAATCTTAAATCAAGAGATTATTCAGTTAAATTTTTACATATTCTTGTTGATAATGTTTACTTACTACAAGAAGACAGTCAGATGCTTTTGGTACAACCAAAACTTGACTATGTACAAATTTGTCCAGCTGCGTTCAGTGATTATTTACAAGTATGTCAAGGCAAAGCAATTTTGGAATTAGAAAAAACTATTCCGAAACATATTAAAAACGATTTGTCTAATAAAGAGATATCTTCAATAATTCAAGATTTATACCAACAGCCAAATTTTGACTTTTGGTCTTTGAGCGAACCAAAAAGAGAAGCATTAATCAAAAGCACAATATGGTGTTATGACGATGAGTTGTTAGCAATACAAACAGCTATAAAAGCTGTGCTGATGGAACTAGTGGCTTACCATTTTCATATTCAAAAAGAAACTGGTGTTATAACAGTTTCTTCTATTGCAACTTTTTTAGAAGAAATGATTGAGGCACAAAAAGAATCATCTATGCCTACAAGAATGGATGAAGCACCAGAAATGACTGAAGAAACTTTAGACCTTATATCTACTTCCTTGTGGCAGGGAGAAGACAAATATGTTGGTTTAGTTATTGACTATATTTTAAAATAAGGTATAATACTAGGTAGTAGGTAATTATGGATTACTCGGTTGACATTTCAACCCTGTATCGCTAACCGATGGGAGCGAAACCCACTACTACCACTTAAGACAGAAGGAGAGATATGAAATTAAATAAATGGAACATACAGTTCTTAGGTCAGAGGCAATACATTGCTCCAGATTTGGATACAGCAAGAAAAATGGCCACTGAAGATATTAAATTTGCTCCACCACAAATGGGGCTATCTATTAACGGTTATATGGATTTAGGTCCAGTTGGCGAAGTAGATTTAGACTTAGCTAATGATGAACAGCAACTTAAAGAACTTGAGGAAGAATAATGGCTGACCCAAGAGTAATAAAAGTAACTTTTGCTATTACTGGTGAAATAGAAATACACGACCACGGTGATGACTATGTTACTTTTCGTAACCAAGATGAGATGAAACGTTATGACAAGAAACACGCTAAGCGTATTATTGAAAGAAATATCAAGAACAAAGGTTTAGAAGCTTATGAGTACAGAATTCAGACAAAGTCTAGAGATATGACTGAAGAAGACTTTCCTCAAATTAAAGAACCTGTTTCTAACGAACCACCTTTTTAGTGTTATAATGTCAAATGTATGTGAACAGCACGAATTACAATATGTTCTCAGCTGTATCTATTGTGAAAAGGAAGAATAATGGAATATAAAGTATTAGGTGGTAATTGGGATAAAAGCGACCAACCAACTAAAGAAGAATTAATTCTTATGAAAATATATGAATTAGAAAGTTTGCATTTTATAAATAAAATAGGTGAGCCTTCAAAATTAAAACATCCAAATGAACACGCTCAATGGAAAATGCAACACGATACAATTGAAGAGACATTAAGAGTTTTTCAAATAAATTTAGACAATATGGATATTGTCTTAGATGAAATCATAGAGACCTACGTTACTTTTGAATCCGAAGAAGGATAATCTTTAGGCCGTGTTGCGGGACAGGGCCTATACTCACTGACAGGCAACTGTCAATGGGGACGATATGAGAGGGTATAATACATAGTATGTCGGTTGTGATTGAGGCAACTCATTCACGCTCACCGATACCCTCCCATCGTCGACTCTCTTCGGAGAGTCGTATCCAAAATAATTCTTAATTAAATTTGACAAATAAATCATTATATGGGATAATAATATTAACAAACAGAAAGGCATTTATGTATAAAGAAGAAATGATGATTTTTGAATTCGATATAGTAAAGAATTCAAGAAATGATATTGCACCTTACTATCACACTCAAGAAGTTGTTGGTAGAGACAGTGTAGAGCTAAACGTATTTGGATATAACAATCCTTATGAAGTTTATTGGAAATGGGCAGCTAAAGCTCAAAGAGAATATACAAAAGCAAATGCAACAGACGCTAGAGATAGTTTTATATTTAGAGAGTGGTCTGTTGGTGAAGAAGAATAATTATAAATAAACTTGACAAATAATTCAAGTATGGTATAATTATATTATAAAGATAAACACAAAAGGTGTTTGTCGTAATTACAGAAGGAGTTTTCAAATGAGACGAAAACCAAAAGTATATAAAAATCAATACAAAGTAAAAGTAATAGAGCATAAGATTGTGACAGTTGAAGCTGATTCAGAGCAAGATGTAATAGATTACTTTACACCAAGCAATGGTCTTTACCCAAGAATTAGAACTAGAGTTCGAAACTCTACGGGAGATATCATTGGTGACAAGCTTATCAAGAAATCTGCAAAAGTGATTTCAGAAGAGCTAACCCAAGGTGAAGCTGACAAAAGAGCTAAAGCTAAAGAGACTAGACTTAGAGGTCAAATAGTTTGTGAAGTTTGTGACCAGCCTAGAACAGCCCATCAATATTATGGTGAGTATTGGAGTCGTCCTTGTCCAGATTGGGATGGCGACTACAGACCTAAATATACTCTAGATGAGTGGTTAGCTAAAAAATAAACTTGACAATTTCTGGATAGTATGATATAGTTATATTATCCACGAAAAAGGGAGAACTAGCCAAAAGCAGCCCCATTTGCTGAGGCTAGTTTTTTCTAAGGAGATTTATGTTTTACTTAAAAAAACAACAATGGTTAGACGAGGATACTCTGAAACTCATTAAGAGAAGAGAAAGAATAATGAATGAGTTAGAGGATATAGAGATGAAATTGAATATTATAAAGGAGGCACCTTGTCAGCCAAATATACAGACAAACAATTAAAGCTATATAGCCAATGTGCTATTACTAAATGCAGTAGACCTATGCAACCTAACAATGAGGGCGGTTTAGACCTCACAGCTAGCGGCGGCTACGGCGACTTCACTGATTCATTTGGTGAAGATATTAATACATTTAGATTGTGTCACAAGCACTCTCATCAATTTGCTAACTGGTTAAATAACCCAGAAGTACTTTCAATGTACTGGGGCCATAGCCACGCAGGTTATGAGCCGGGCTTTTGGTTCGGTCATCCAAGCTGGGAACAGCGTACTTGGTTATCTTACCTAGTTATATTTTTTCATAGTTGGTATAAGCAAGGCTGGAAAACAGCTAAATATTATCTAAGGGAACAATTGCGTTCTCACAAAAACTGGTCAAGGGTCGATATTAACGACCACAGTACTAAAGTCCAATGGGGCAAGTACATTGGTCAATTTTTCTTTTTAGATAATCATAGTAAAGGTTTCTTTGTTGGACTTTATCGTAAATTTGAAAGTAAACTTTATAATTTTGCTAAAAACTATTATCGCAAGCAAACTTCGTTATACAGCGAAATTTGGTCTAAAGCTCTTAATGATGGCTTTTCTGAATCAGAAAAAGCATATCTAAGAGACCTAGGTCTTGCAATAGCTGCTTCTGAAGAGGAGTAGAAAGCAAGAAAGACCTTTGGGCTTGTTTGTTCAAAGGTCTTTCATAGCCACATAAAAAAAGAGAGATTCTTTTATATATGCAATATATTATAGTGCTATTCTATTGGTATGCCAAGAGACATTCTTGAAGACGTCGCTGAAGTACAAGAAAAAGTATTTGTAATTGACTTTCCAGATTTACACGAAGCACAACAAGTAGTAAGAGATGACCCGTCACGATGGAAAATATTATGTGCTGGACGTAGGTTTGGTAAATCTAGACTTGGTGTACAGCTATGCATTGAACAAGCTTTGGAAGGTGGTAGAGTTTGGTGGGTTGCACCTACTTTCTCTATTGCAAGAGTTGGTTGGCGTGATGTTGTTGCCGCTGCATCGGTTTTTCCTAAAGAATCTGGTGTTGATGTAAAAGTCGGCGATATGACTGTTACATTTCCGGGTGGTGGTTCAATATCAGTAAAATCTGCAGATAATCCTCAAAGACTTCGTGGTGAAGGTCTAAATTTTCTTGTTATGGATGAGGCAGCTTTTGTTAGAGAAGAAACGTGGACAGAAGTCCTTAGGCCTACACTTACAGAAAATAAAGGTTCTGCATTATTTATTTCTACACCAATTGGTATGGACAACTGGTTTTATAGATTATGGGAAAAAGCAGAAGTAACAGAAGAGTGGGCAAGGTTTCAATATCCAACAATAGCAAATCCTATTATTGACCCACAAGAAGTTGAATCAGCTAGAGAGGAACTAGGAGAACTAGTTTTTGCTCAAGAGTATCTTGCAGAGTTTATATCTGAAGGTGCTCAAATGTTTAGAAGCCATTGGTTTAATTATTACAAACTAGGTGTAGGAAGTATTTGGGTTGATGGAGAGAAACTTGACATAAACAAAGATTTAGTAAAGTTTGCAACAGTTGACCTAGCAGCATCTACTAAAGAATCTGCAGACTACACAGTTATATCGGTTTTTGGCCATCACTTAGAATCAGACAGAATGTTTATGTTAGATATGCACAGACAAAGATTAGAAGCACCAGATATTGTTCCTGCTATAAAAAGAATGATTGGTATTCATAATTTAGAATGGGTTGGTATTGAAAAAACAGGTTATCAATTAGCTATAGTACAATTTGCAAGAAGAGAAGGTTTGAGAATTAAAGAATTAAGAGCTGATAAAGACAAGCGTTCACGAGCACTTCCTTTGTCTGCTAAGATGGAAAGAGGACTTGTGTACTTTCCTAAAGACCAAGAATGGGTCAGTGAAGTCGAAAGAGAACTTTTGACTTTTCCGGTTGGTGTTCACGATGATATCGTAGACACCTTGGCGTATGCTTGTCTGGAAAGTGCAACTAAGAGAAAATGGGAAGCTTATTAAATGGCTGAAGAAAAAAGTTTTTATAGAAGAGCTGTAGATTATCTACAGAAACCACCCGAAAGATTACAAGTTAAAAGAGGACCTCTAGATAAGTACGAACAAGTACAAGGTTCTGTATTTGGTTACAATACACAATCCGGATATTTCCCTAATAAACTAATTGAAGATATGGGAGATGGCCTAGGCAATTCTGCTGTTGTGGCCTGTCTAAATGTTTTGGCAACTTCATTTGCTGAAGCACCACTTAAAGTTTACGAAAAAACAGAAAATGGTAGAAGAGAAATTATTAACCATCCAATGGAAATTCTTATGCAAAGGCCTAATGAATTTATATCTGGTTCTGTTCTTTCACATTATTTAGTTACATCACTGTCAGCTCACGGAGATGCATTTTTATTAAAAGTAAAAAATCAAAGCGGACAAGTTGTTCAATTAATACCTTTGATGCCAAGTTATGTAAAAGTAAGAGGTAATTCTAAAGAATTAATTACACACTATGAATACTACGCAGTGCAACAAAAGAATTCATTAAATCCAGATTATGTCGAATTACCAAGAGAAAATGTAGTTCACATTCGTCAAGGTATGGACCCAGACGACCATAGAAGAGGTTTTTCACCACTACGTTCTGTTATGAGAGAATTAGCTGGTGATGAAGCAGCAGGACAATTTGCTGTTGCGTTGTTGCACAATATGGCTGTACCCGGAGTTATCTTGAGTCCAAAAGATGACTCTATGGGTGGGCCTTCAAGAGAAGAGGCAGAAGCAATAGCTCAAGCATTTAAAAATAAATTTTCTGGTGCTAATAGAGGTGCACCAATGATTATGACTGGAGCAATGGATGTTGATGTCTTATCCTTTACACCAGAACAATTAAATCTAAAAGCATTAAGAAGACTTCCAGAAGAAAGAGTATCTTCTGTATTAGGTGTGCCAGCCATACTTGCTGGATTAGGAGCTGGTCTTGATGCTGCTACTTACAACAATACTAGAGAACTTAGAGAATTTTTTACTGAACAAAAAATGATACCTCTTTGGAGTGCTGTGGCTTCTGAATTAACTCATCAACTACTTCACGAAGATTTTGAAAATGATAACTACAATATTTCAGCTAATTATGACTTAGATATGGTTAGGGCTCTTTCTTCAGACAGGCAAGATTTAATTAAAACAATGAACTCTGGAGTTCAAGGTGGTTTTGTTACAATAGGAGAAGCTAGACAATCATTAGGTTTGGATGCTACTGATTCACACAATGTTTATTTACGACCTTTGAATATGGTTGCTGTTGCAGAAGGTGATACAGGAATTGTTGTTCCAGAGACTCAAGAGGAAGAAAAAGCATCTCTCAATACTACAAGATTCCAACCAGAAGTTCGTAGAACTAGAAGAGTTATAGGAAAAAGACCTAAGAAAAAGAAAAGCATTATTGATGTAAGTATGGAGTTCAAATCAGCAGAAATACCATTTGATTTTGAGCTTGGTGAAAAATCAGCTATTTCAGCTAAAGTAAAAAAAGTTTTACAGAAAAAAGTAAAAGACCACAATGCTAAAAATCCAAAGTACAGAGCTACTTATGGAATGCTAGCTGCCGTATTTAGAAGAGGTGTTGGTGCTTACAGAACATCTCCGGGTTCAGTAAGAGGTAATGTTACCTCAGCTACCCAGTGGGGAGTGGCCAGAGTTAATGCCTTTATAAAAGGATTGAAAGGCCGTTTCCCTAGAAGTGCATTTGATAGAGACTTGCTTCCATCTGGACATCCACTTAGTTCTAAAAAATCCGCAACTAAAGCTACTTCAGTTAAAGTTGGTGATGCTGTTTCTTGGTCAATAAATAAAGACCCAGACCCACCATCAGTAGTTCACGGCATAGTTTCATCAGTCAACACTACTAAAAAAGAAGCAACTATGAGAGTTTGGGCAATTATGCCTAATGGTTCTCACCAAAGAACAGACAGAGATGTTACAATGCCTTTTTCAAGATTAAGAAAAATTAAAGACTGGAGAGTTTCAAAAGCTCCAAAAGATATAACTAATTTTCCGGGAAGTGGTGACAATCAAAAAATAACACTATCTAATTCTAAATTTCCTCAATTTCCAGATTTTGATTATGTAAAAGACTTAAAAGAAAACTACCCAAAGATATGGAGAAGAGCTGGTACAGGCGGTAATCCTCCAACATCTTTTACAGGTAATGACGCTTTTAGGAACTGGACTAAATACAAAGGCGGAGATAGAAGTGGTTCAGTATTATCTTGGGTAAAACGCAGGGAAAGATTTATGAATCGTCATCAAGGTAATACAAGATTAAACGGAACAATAGCAGTTATGAAATGGGGTGGCGTTACTAAGTCTGGTGTTTCAGCAATGAAAAAGATTGTCAATGAGCAAAAGAAAAAAGAGGATGCTAGAAATAAGAAGGTATCTGAACTTATCGCTCATAAGGACAATTTGACAAGCTAAAATATATAATGATATATGAAAGAGGATATAGATAGTAATGAGTGAAAATCACAAAGTAAACAAATCTATAGAGTTTAAAACTGTAGATGATGAGAAAGGTGCAGTAGAAGCTGTCTTCTCAGTATATAACAATTTAGATAGCGATGGAGATGTTGTAATTCCCGGAGCTATAAAATCTGGATTTAAAGATAATCAAGTACCGATGGTCTTTGCCCACAAGTGGGACCAGCCAATTGGAAAAGGCGTCATAGAAACAGATGACGATAAAGCTATATTTAAAGGAAGTTTCTTTATGGGAACTGAGGCTGGCAAGGAGGCTTACAATCTAGCCAAAGAAATGGGTGACTTACAAGAATGGTCATTTGGTTTTAGAATCAATGATTACGAAGTTGCACCATTTACTAAAGATGGTTCAGATGAAGTAGATGCAAGATATTTGAAAGACTTAGAGGTCTTTGAAGTATCTCCAGTTTTAGTCGGTGCTAATAGAGAAACTTATACACTAGCTATTAAATCTGGTGAGGAAGCTATCTATGAAAGCTCTAATGTTGATGAAGTAAAAGAAGCATTAGGAAAAGATATTTTTGACAATCCGGGTGAAGCTATGGAAAGGTCAAAAGAATTATCTTGTGATATTGGAGTCCACACTCAAGAAATGGACGGAAAAAATGTTTTTATGCCTTGTAAAACTCACGCAGAATATGAGGAGGCAATAAAAGAAGATATGAAAAGTTTAGACCCAGAGGAAGAAGAAAAAACTGACGGTTGCTGTGGTGGTGGCTGTAAAGAATCTTCTGACGAAGGGGAAGAAAAGGTTTCAGAAGAAGAGTCCCTGCCTACAGGGAAGCGTTTTTCTGAGGAGGTCAAAGATGTGCTTGCAGCGTTGGAAAGCCTCATTGTGAGAGCAAAAGCTATTGAAGTTTTACGCTCTAAAGATGGAAGGACATTATCGGAAAGAGCTAGTTCTGCTTTAAGAGCAGTACAAGAAGACCTTAATGACGCTTGGACTGAAATAGATGATATTTTAGTAGAAGCTTCTAAACCAGAAGCAGAAGTAGAAACTTCAGAAGCAACAGAAACTGTTGAGGAAACTCAAGAAGAAGAAGTTGTAGAAGAAATTTCTGAAGATGCTGAAATTGCAGAAGCTGAAGTTGAAGTAGTTGAAGTTGAAGAAGAAGAAGTTGTTGAGGAAGAAGAAGCTGAGACTGAAGAAGTCGTACTTGAAGAAGTAGATGAAGAGATAGAAGCATTATTTGCAGAGTCTCAAGGTCTTATAGCAGATTCTATTCTTGTAGAACTAGACGACGAAGAAGTATAAGCAAAATTATTTTGGAGACATAATGGATAACATTAGTGAAACACTTCAAAAGAAAAGGGCTGAGTTAAAAGAAGTCTTTGATAATCCTGCAGAGGAAGGTGGAAAATATTCCGCTGAGCAAAAAAATGCTATCAATGGACTTAATACTGAGCTTGCTGAGTTAGTTGATGAAGCTAATAATGCTAAAGCCAAAGCTAAGAATGAAAAAGCTATGGAAGAAGCAGTATATGCAGCTGAAGAAGCAGATAACACACCAAAAACAATTGGTGAATCTTTTATCAACACTGACGCTTACAAAGGCTATCAAGAAGCCGGTGTAAAAGGTCTTGACTCAACAGTTAAGTTCTCACCAATGGGCTATAAAGCAACATTAGGTGCAGGTTTATCTCAGAACTTCCCACCAGAAGTGTTAAGACAACCGGGAATCTTAGAGTCCGCTCTTAGAGACCCAGATGCAATCATTGGTCTTTTTGACCAGATTGAAACCGACCAAAACTCCTTTGCATATATGGAAGAAACTACATTCACAAATGCTGCTGCTGAGCAAGCAGAAGAGGCAACAACTGCTGAAGCTACATTAGACTTCACAGAAAAAACAGCATCAATTAGAAAAATTGGTGTTTTCTTGCCAGTGACTGAAGAACTTCTTGCAGATGTAAACGGAATTCAAGGTTATGTCAACTCAAGACTTGGAACAATGATTAAGCTAAGACTTGACGGACAAATTATGGATGGTGACGGTAGTGCTCCTAATCTAGACGGATTATTAAATACATCTGGAATTAACTCATTTCAATATGGGTCATATTCTGGTGAATTAGGAAGATTAGGACAAATTTACCAAGCCATTACAGAAATTAGAAAAGATGCATTTGTAGAACCAGATGCAATCATTATGCACCCATCAGATTGGTACGACATCATAACAACAGTTACTGATGTAGCTACTACAACATCTGGTGCTGCTGCTAAGAATCCACTATTTGTGGTTGCTGGTGGCTTTGGTGATGGTGTAGCCCCAAGACTTTGGGGTCTTCCAGTCGTTACAAGTTCCGCAGTTAATGCAGGAACACAAATGGTTGGAAAGTTTGGCGGCGGAGAAGCTGCTCATCTTGTAATGCGACAAGGTCTCGACCTTGCTGTATCTGACTCACATAGTGACTTTTTCTTAAAAGGAAAACTTGCTATTAGAGCAACAATGAGAGTAGGTCTCGTAGTCTATAGACCAACTGCATTCTGTAAA
>MDTE01139637.1_pt1 | contig 11616 bp, 1 predicted proteins | sample 811231 | NCBI WGS metagenome assembly MDTE01 (sample SAMN05326651, study PRJNA326480) | marine metagenome | isolation source: seawater | place: Indian Ocean: Red Sea | collected 2010
AGGTAGGGTCCAGCATTTCTGGGTCAAAACAATACATATATGGCAGATAATAAAATGTTTTAAACCGACCATAATAATTCACAAACATGCGTCCTTTTTCATCAATTGGAATTTCTCTTATTACTGTACCTGTGGTATCACTAAGCCGAAGAATTGAGTTGTCAAAGTCATAGTCAAATCCATCTTCAGGAATCCCTAAAATATCCATTATCGCGGCCAGAACAAGCGTAGGATACACATGATTTGGTCCTTCAAAATAGATTGCTGTTGGGGCACGCCTAATAATGCCGTCCTCATCCTGAGGGAAATTGGCACTTCCGGCACGTTTTGCAGCGCTAATAAGATCCATATGTGTATTAGTCAATCGGTCTCCAATTGGAAGTCGCTGGGCTTGTTCTATGGGTAGTTTGATTAAATGGTCCGGACGATCATACCCTTCCGGTTCGCTATTCATCTTGTACTGGAAATTCAAGGTATCTTCCTTTTCGAACACAAGCGCATGATACACTTTCTGGCTTTCATAGGTTGACAAGACAAAACGGGAAGGATCATTGCTAACAAGGTACTGTTCAGTCGCTTGCGAAAGATATTCTTCCTGGGGAGCATTTTCACTGGTCAGTGCATTAACGAGGTCATAATTAAATGTATTTTCAGGATCAAAAATTATATCAAAAAGGAGTGCCTTTGGGTTTCCTGATGTGACTACATCAATGAGTTGGCCATGGTAGGCGTGAGGCCAATCATTATAATTACCAAGGCCTTCAATAGAGTTCTGCTCAATATCAATTATGACAACACTATCAATAGAAGATTCTTCCACATCATCTACGCGGGACCGCATACGGCTGTCATATGAACGAAACTCATAACCGTCCAATAATTCTTTGATGAAAGAGATCTTTTGAGTGCCAATGCCTACGACAATAGCAATAGTCAGTCCAATGAGTACGCCAATACCGAGGCGTTTTAGGAGATCATTCATCTAGGATAAATTAATTACTCCTTGGAATCCAGTTCTTTGTTCCATTTGACAAAATCCAGGTCTGCATCCTTACCCTGATCAAATTCAAACATGTGGTATTTGCCATCCTTGCGGACGTTTATCTGCATTCCTTCTGCCAGGGTGATCCATTCTTCCAGTGTTACTTCGTAGGGACCTGAAACTTGAGTTGGCGCTTTGATTTCTGTTACTGGACCCAGGGTAAATTTTGGTTTTTCATTAGGTCCCCCAGGGGAAAAAGATTTTCTTCTATTCTGCCGTTCTTCAATGACATTCTTTGCGGCATTTACATCCACCTTACCATCGTAGACCAACACTTCGCTCTCATCCTCACCTGCCTTGGCTCGGTATTTTGTACCGCGAATAGCCGCAACTGCAGTGGGGGTGCGAACCGATACATTTTTCTTTTCGCCAAACGCTGCTTTTGCCGATACCCATATATTGCCCTTTTTTAAGCTGGCATTAAAATTCTTTTCCATAGGCTTTACATTGGCTGCACTGAGCACCAACTCAGCGTTTTCACCAATGCGAACTTTTCCGCCACCTACCAGTGTTATTTCGCAGCGTGATTTCGCTAGAGTGCGGATGATGTCACCTTCCTTGACCGGAAAATTAGGTTTCGCCTTAGTCCAATCACCTGCACCGCCTGATTGTACCTCAACCTTACCAAGGGGCAGCGATATTTTACCAAAATTTTTACTGGCCGACTGATTGGCAGATAAGATGACAATCAGTGTGACAGGGATTAAAGAAAATAAAAGGGTTGTTTGTTTAACCATCTGACACCACCTATATGTTAAATAATCATTAAAACTAATATAATAAAAAAGGGCAGAGTTTCTGCCCTTTTTCATCATCAAAATATTCTTATTTCACTAAGACCATCTTATGTGTATCGCTTATTAGAATTTCACCTTTTGGTGATACCACCCGCGCCATGTAAAAGTACAATCCACTGGCTACACGTTGGCCATCTTTATTGAGGCCTTTCCAGATGAAATTGTGGTATCCTGCCGGACGGTATTCATTATTAGCAAGCACTGCTATTTCTTCACCCAACAGATTATAGACAACTAAGTTTACGGTTGCCGCATCCTGCATTGTCAGAAGAATAGAAGTCTGTGGATTGAAAGGGTTAGGATAATTCTGGCTCAGGGCATACCGATCGGGAAACAATTCCACACCAGCATTATTATTTTTCAAGAATTCTCTCGTCCCAGCTATAAACCTAACATCGTGTTTTTCCTGTGGGTTTGTGACCGCATAGCGATACACATGGCGCCAGCGCAAATCCTGGGCAATACCAAGGGTAACATCAATGGCAAAAATATCAAGTTCTTCCGGTATTAGGTCCAGGTCCTCAAAAGTAAGATATACATTATGTTCATCATCCTGGGCCAGCACTTCTAAATCCCAGTATTCACCATCCTCTTTTGGTAAACGGATATCCCTGGTATACGTATCGCCATATTCGGGCCAATCCCGGTTATTAATCCGTACAGATACGCCGCCAGGCACAAGCGGTGGTTCAAAAGCATCGTAACTGTCATAAGTATCTACTGCATCAATAAGCACGCCTACCTCGTTGAAACGATCGCGTCCAAAACCGTTCCGCGCCGAAACATTTACTAGCCATTCATTATCCTCAAGAATAATCTCATCGGAAAGCTGTCGACCCAACATTCCGCTGCCGTTAGATCCAGGATTAATATACAGCTTAGACGCTCCAGGATTTTTATAAATATATCCCTTCCAGGGTTGCATTGATGATGCGCTCACCCAATCACCATCATAGGTATAGAAATTTGGATCCCCAGATAATGATGTTGAATCTGTGGTATATAAACTTGTTAATGGTATGGTAAAATCAAAGGGGTTCCCTATAAAGGTCCAGTCTCCACTACGAAGATTAACCTCAAACGGCTGGTTAGTAGCAATAGTATAGGTTTGACCCGTATTGATAGTAAGCCCGGGATCTTTAACAATAATAAAATAGCTCTCGCCATTATTCAATTTAGAGAGACTCTCAAACTCAGTCCAGGCGCCTCCACCTCCATAGGCAAATAATCGCCAAACGGTATTATCATAATCACCCAGATCATCAACCAGAAGATCTACCGGCGAGCTACTCGCTGGGTTACCCGGGAATGACCATAGCTGGTAATTGGTTACGGAAGTACCATTAGGAATACCTGTGGACCAACGATCTGTGCTGGCTAGTCCATTAGTAATAGTAACAGAGACTGATGTAAACCCTTCTGCAGGTTTATCAGTTACGTTGCCAGCCACATCAACTGCGTGGAGGTAATATTCCATACCTAACGATGTGGCATATGAACTAGCGATTTGATAGGTGCTTAAGGTCGACATATCAACCGGCGGCTGCCAGTTGGATTCACCTCCTCGACGGTAATACAATTCAGCTGTATTAATACCTGACTCACCATCAGCAAATACAGCATTGATCACAACCGCAGTATTTTCTGTTGCCTCTAAAACAGGATTATGCGTGATCGTTGGTACTGTATGGTCCACTTGAATGGTTTGCGGATTGGATGTTTCTGTCGCATTTCCAGCGCTGTCATAGGCTGTAACAGTCCAATTATACGTACCATTTGATAAAACGGTAGGATACGAATAAGCAGTAGAATCTGGTGATATAGTGGTTTCACTACCGCCATTTAAAGACCATACATAATGATCAAGTCCAGCAGTAGCATCGCTGGAAGAATTCCACTCAAATCGATATTGAGTATCATTATACCAAGCAGCCATAGGTTTTGTAAGATTAAAATCATCTGGTGGTGTGTCATCCCATTTCGCGGTGACAGTCATAGCATTTGCAACGTCTTCATTGCCAGCGTTATCCTGTAGCCATAGCTTAACAGTGCGGGAATCATTTACCGGTAGTGAAAAATTCAGTGTTTGAATATTAGAGCCAGATACATATACAGAGGATTCACCAGAAATTTCATAATGAGCACCAGCCACACCGGAATGCTCGGCAGGATTATTCCAGGTGAAAGTGAAATCATTAGTTGCTGTCCAAACGCTAGGATCAATGCTAAGATTGGAAACAGAGGCGGGGGCTGTCACATCATCGATGCTATATGTACCAGTTTCAGCGCCAACGCCTTCTACGGTGGCTGTAATGGTGAACGAAAAATCCCATACTGCATTACTGGCCACTTGTAAATTAATTGTGGCCTGTCCATTGGCAGTGGCAGCATCTGAGCTTACAATACTAACATTTGCTGAGGATGGTGTAATTTCCCAACTCACAGGAGTATTATCCCGCACTAAATTACTGAACTGGTCATAAGCATCCAGTGTAAAGCTAAATTGTTCATCTAATAAAACATCGGTGTCAGCCTGCGGAACACTAACTGAAGCTGTGACACCTGGCCAAACCAAGACTACAGCTGTTGTATCATCCAGATCATATATTGCATTTCTATTAAAGTTACGATTGACAGTTGGCTGTCTATTAATATTGACCGGTACAAATTGACCAGATCCATGCCTGGCTGTTTCTGTATAAATAATCCGGTTATTATCAGCAGTAATACCGCGAATTCCGCCTAGACTAGCTGATCTTACTGGGGCGGAAACCGCTGTATTCCTATAATTATTGTTAACTGCAGCACTAGCCAAAGCATCAAAGCTACCAAAAGCATTTAACAGTGAAGTTTCTGTTACCCAGCAGCGAACCTGATACGTCGAATCTGCTACTGTATTGGTATTCAGGCGTACTGTAGCAACGCCCGTTGCATTGGTGTGGCTCGAATTTGAATCGAGACTTTCCCCAGTACCCGATCCAGCGACCACTTCCCAGAAAACTTCCACATTTTGCAAGGGATTATCAAATGTATCGATCAGCGTAGTATAAAAATCAATATAAGCAGTATCGGCAGAAACATTCAGTTGCTCACTAGTATACTCTTCCGCCAGGGTTAGATTATATATATCTGAGGGAATAATAGTAACCACTGCACTGGCATTGGTGCCAGTACCGGAAGTAGCCACAACAGTTATCTGGTCACCAACACTTAATGAATTACCAGTAGGATCAGTATATAAAGTGACAGACACTGCGCCGCTGGCATCGGTAGTTGCAGCAGCTGAACTTAAACTATAACCATCACCAGAACCGCTTACCGTATTTACAAACCAGGTTACACTCTCACCTTGACGTACAAGATTCTCAAATTGATCATAGATATTTGCTGTAAAGGTAAGGCTGTCCAACTGGGCCATGTTCAATTCTGTTTGCTCTGTAACCCATACAGAATCTGGCATACCCGACTCAACCAGGTAAAAACCAGATGTAGAAGAAACACCATCTGCTGTTATAGTAAATGAATTGTGACTACCGGAAACAGTGTTTGTTACATAAGCATTACTAACCTTCCCATCAAGGTCAGTAGTGTTTGTTGTATCTATTGGGAATGAGCCAAGCGTATTGGATCCGTTCCAATTTACTACACCATTCGTTTTGTAGCGGCCGTACGTATTGAATAATTGGACCGTTGAGGCAACACCAACGGTAGCGCTCGTATCCGGGCTTACAAGAATCGTGTCTCCTGCCGCAGGTCGGTGGACAGTAATAGAAGTAACCGGATAGCCTCTTTGATCGTGATATAAAGCACCTGCATCAGCATAGGAATGATCCGGATCCGTATTGCTGGTATCCGTATCAATACCTGCTGCTGTTGCTAGCAGGGTAAAGTCATCATTCGAATGGTTAGTAAACTGATCTGTACTTCCGATAAATGATCCAGTACTACTTACATTTCCAGTTACAGTCCCTTCCAAAATTGAGTAATTAAGAGCACCACCATCATTAGCTGATAATGATACTGAATTGCCATTCCCGGCAATAGTTATATGATTTAAGGTAGTTGTTGATCCATACACTGTGAGCGGTATTGATGCTGCTTCTACACCTGATATCAATAGATAACTATAAGTAGTGTCGCTTTCCCGAAATGCGCCACGACTACCTATAACCACACCGCCAAAAGTTGAATCAGGGTTCAGCGGCCGGAAAGAAATGACACCATCAGAATTTCCATTTGCCCTTAAGGATCCTTCTACGGTAAGCGTTACCCCTGGACCAAAATAAAGTTCCGCGCCAGCATCCAGTCGCATTGTATCATCTGTCGTTACGGTAAAATCTTGTGTTATGATCACCGTTGTATCAGCTGATATTCTAATATCATCATCTGATGTACCAGCAAGAAACTGACGCAACCGCGGAAAAGCACCCATATCCATTACGGTACTATCGGCATCATATACTCCACTGGAATCACCGGCATCGATACAAGGGCTTAATATATCCAGGTTAAAATTGATATTGTCTGGATCAACAAATAATGGATCAGAATCAATATTCCCAGCGCCTGTGTATCCGCCGGATATATCAGAATAGGTAACGACTGGGTTTCCATTAATAGCGGTTGTATTACCCCAAACAATGGAATTAACCATTGTAACAGACCCGGTGGAATTATCGTATAAACCATACCCACTACCAGAAATAGTAATGTTGTTTAGTGTTGCGGCAGCGGTAGTGCTAAGGGAAATTGCCTTCCCACTTGAATTATCTACCAATACATAAGAAATAGTAGCTGCACCTGCAGAAATATTTATTCCATCTCCGGAAGTATTACTGACCCTTAACAAATTCACAGAATTATTACCACCAGAAAGTTCTAATTCGCCCAATATTGAAACTTCATCAGGCGCAAACGTATTGCCTCGGATATGAACGGATTTACCCTCGTTATCTGCAGATCCAGTATGATCCCCAGGATGAATAATTACGGAATCCCCTTCCAAAAGATGGTTCATGGCCCACTGTAGTGTATTAAATGGTGAATTAGCGCTGGCACTACTTCCATATACAGCAGAATCCGTTCCCGTAGTGGCCACATGCCAGGTAACAGGACTATAAGCTGCTGGTGAATTCAGGTTACTTTCATAGGCGCCCAGATCCGGGGCAACACTGTCTGCCCTTGCTCTACCTGCTACATCAGGACTAACAATATTAGCTGTACTTCCACGTCCTATCATTGGTGACCAGTTAAGCAGGGTGAGATCATCATTTTCTGCATCTGTAAATCCAGGCCGTCCATTGAAATTTCCGGTACCATCGTAGCCGCCCATTACATTGGAGTAAGACACATCTACATCGCCAGAAATATCATCATTACCCCAATAAATTGAATTCACAATTTTTAGGTCACCAGAAGAAGCGTTTTTTATTCCAGAATTATCATCAGAAGTATTAGCCAGAAATGTACAGTGTTTCAAAGAAACATCACCGCCATCTAGATACAAGGCACCGCCCTCATCGGCGTCGTTATCAGCAAATACACAATTGGTAAAACTTGAATAGGAATCATTGGCATACACGGCGCCACCATTTCCGCTACTGCTGTTATCGCGGAAAATAATATTCTCAAATACTGGGTCTGCGCCACTAATAGAAACAGCGCCACCATTATCGCTATTGCCATTGATAATGGTCAAGCCGGAAATATGGACCGAATCAGGCTCACCCGTATTGAAAACAAAAGCCGACCCCTGATTCTCACAGTCAATTATTGTACTTGCGGCTCCAGAGGCACTACGAATGATACGGGTCAGACCACCCATATTTATGTTGCGATTATTAGATCCGTTGTAGGTACCTGCCGCCAGTTCGATTGTATCACGATTAGCAGATTTACTCAGTGCTTCAGCGATTGTTTTAACCGCTAATGCTGTGGATAAACCATCATTACTATCATTCCCATTAGCATCATCCACATAATATACAGCACGGCGAAAACTTGCGAGCTCATGTTCTATGGGGCCTAGATCCGGGTTAGATCCTTCTGGCTGGCGACGAGCATTTCCAAGAAAATCTGTTTCCGGTACCATTATGTCATTATTCGATATAGGGTCATAGTATTCGTGGATACCTAGTCCAATTAAAAGCGAAAATTCATTTAATGAAAAATCTCCATTTGCAGTATCATTTATCAAAGGATCAAAATCATAGTTCTCACCCCAGTCAAAGGCTTGACTGTTTGTTGATTGGAGAACACAGTGATCCACCTCTATGGAAAAGCCATTTGCTGAATATATATCTGAAATCATTGAGCCGGAACCATTGTAGTTTCCAGAAAAAATGCTGTTAATAATGGTGGTTGTACCATCATACATCATCGCAAATGAATTGACCCCGCCAGTGCCACCCCAATTACTTGTTGTGAAATTGTTGATAAATGAAGAGTTAACTATAACAAGATTTGTGTTATTATCCTGGTTAATTGCGCCACCTGTCTCATCCGCACTGTTCATGTAAAAAATACAGTTCTCAACGTATACATTGTTGCCGTCCCCGCCCAGCATGATTGCGCCGCCTCTATTTCCTGTGCCTGCTTGAATTGAATTCCCAACAAAAAGATTATTAGAAATATTGATTGTTCTCTCACCACTCCATCCTTCAATATTAATTGCTCCACCATTTTGATCATTCTCATTATTGAGGAAAATACAATTCTCGATTCCTGGGTTTGAATTAGTAAGATTAAGCGCGCCAGAATTACTATTTTGTATTGTTAAGCCTATTACTTTTGAAGAATTATTTTCACCATTCTCAAACATAATGAAGTCGTTACCGTCTAGATCAATAATGGTAGTGTCTGGACCATAAGCGCTCATTAAAACCAGGTTTTTCACACCGGAACTAAACACATCATTATTATACTGGAAATTTAGGTTGCGGTTCTTGGCATGGTCATAAGTCCCAGGCATGACCAGTATGGTGTCACCAGTAGCAGCGTCTTCAATCATATCGCGAATGTACTTGGCCGGATTCTCAGGGCTCCCTTCTCCGCTGCTGGTGCCATTATCAGTATCCACATACCACTTAGGTCCATGGAAATATGGTGATGTCTTTTTCTGAAGCGATGCTGAACTTTCATAATCTGCAGTATCAAGAGCCGTAATGTAAAACCAGTATTCCTGACCATTGTTCAACCCTGTAACTGTTGACCGCGTGGTAAACCTGCCAGATACTGTATCGGCTGCTGTAAAACTAATCGAATCCTCACTGAAATAAGCTATATACCTGTTTATATCACCATCCTGGTGGTAATTCCATTGTAGAAGCACCGATTTATGCAGCGGGGTCGCCGTCAGATTTTCTACAGGAGAAGGATAAGGTGACACTGGCAGTTCATGTTCCCAAGCACCAAGATCCGGCAATGCTTCCCCACCATCATACAAGCTTGCATCTGCAGGATTGGGACGTATATTACCGGCAATATCTACCGTCGGCGCATATATGGTATTTCCGTCAGTATCTTCACTTTCAACCGCACCAGCGCCAATGGCAGGGCTGCGGGGATGCAGTGCATAGGTGCTATCCAAAAATTGCGGTTCTAATGCAAGAACACCGTCCTCAAAATCACTAGCATCTTCCCCTTGAATTATGGAGTAAGATATATAATGCTCGACATTATCCCCACTAATATAAATAGGATCATTCATAGGAGTATTACCAGAAATAATACTATTAAATATATTGATCTTAGTTGGCGACCCTAGCCAGCTTGTCAAGAATATGGCCCCGCCCCATTCACGAGATTCGTCACCAATAAATTCACTTTCATTATCTGTGATTGTTGAGTTTATAATAGTTGTTGTACCCCCGCGAAGACATAGTGCGCCACCTTGTGCGCCAACAAACCCACCGTTTACTTCAACTCTATTTCTTGCAAAAATAGAATTAATAATATTTATTTTACTATTATTGTATCCGCTTTCATATATGACTCCACCCCAAGCGTATGAATAATCATTGTTAATACATGCATTATCTGTCACTTCGCAACCAATAAAGTCCACCATACTGCCTTCTTCAATTCTGACTACTCCTCCATATGTTTCTGAGCTTTGTGCTGTATTCGAATTATTTTTTATTTTACAATTAATAAATCTAACGTGTCCACGCTCAATATATAATGCCGGTGCATTAGGCCCATTGGTTATTAAATGTGTGCCTGATATGATACAATCTCTAAAGGTAACGCCTGAATAGTTTGTAACATTTTGATTTGTACTATTATCCCAAGAGGATTGTCCTACTATTTTCATCGCACCGCCGTGGTCGTCATTTTCACCTCCATTTGTAATAGTAAATCCAATGATCTGGAGAGAGGTATCAGTTCCATCTACTATTTCAAAAAGGCGTTTACTTCCTTCGCCATTTAAAATGGTGGTAGCTGCTCCATCTCTTGATTTTAAGACAATGTTTTTAGGCTGTCCTTGGTTCGACCCTTCCGTATATTTAAAATAGAGTTCTTGATCATCAGCACGGTCGTATGTTCCTGGCAATACCAGTACAGTATCCTTCAGTCCGTCTGTCCTGGAAAGAGGGTCTACATTATCAATGGCGTCCTGGATATCTCTGAATGGATTTGCTGGAGAGCCATCTTTATTTGAACCAGACGATTGATCTTCATTCACATACCATAAAGGCCCTAGCCATTTAGGTTCACCATTTACAACCCTGGATATTGCCGATTCAAAACCACTACCACTACGAGCATCCGTTATGGATGAAACAGCAAAATAATACGTGTTATAATTTGTCAACCCCGAATCTGAGTAGGTCATGACACCAACTGATACGCTGTCTACTAGGACAAGAGACGATGAACTGGTACCCCGGTAAATACGATAATACTCTAGATCCGACGCATCAACCTCATCCCAGACAATCGTTACAAACGAGTCGCCGACTGCGGAAACAGTTAGATTAGCTGGGGACGCCGGAAAGGGCGTTACTGCCTTTGAGTTCTCATAGGCACCCAGGTCTGGATTGCCGCCGTCACTGCCGGGCCTGGTGCTATTATTAATATCATATAGAGGTGCACTTAAACTTCCAAAAGAGCTTACGCCAGCACCAATAGCAATACTGGTATCGGATAAGGCATAATTTGTAGCGCTGGTAAATCTTGGGTTGACGGTGGATAGAAAATTGAAATCATCCAGGTCACCGAGACCGGTGCTATCAGCATACTCAATAATTGAATAATCTATTTCCATCTCATCATCGCCCCAGTGTTGTCCGTTTGTAGATAGGCTAAGTCGGTTATTATACCCACTGCCACCACTAATTGTGTTGCCAAAAACAATGGAATTGAACATCAATACATGGTTATCGGTGCTTTCCCTGTATATACCGGCACCGCCATAACCCCCCTGCCGCCAGGACTGATCATTAGAGAAAATATAAGGAACCATCTCATTATCAGCGATGGTTGAGTTAATAATTACGAGTTTTGCATCATCCTGACCGCTTTGGACTACATTATCTGGAGCGAATGAAATCCCGCCACCATAAGCAATAACATACTGATCATTATTATTATTAGTATATCCAGAGCTAATTTTATTATTGATGAGAACGCAATTCACCAGTTTTAGCTGGGGATGGCTGGATGAAATAGCTCCGCCGTAAACACTCTCGCCCAAGACTTTATTACCTTTAAATGATGTATTGATAAAACGTACGGGGCTGCTGCTATAGGAAAGGAAATTATCAATATAAACCG
>MDTE01143074.1_pt1 | contig 11616 bp, 10 predicted proteins | sample 811231 | NCBI WGS metagenome assembly MDTE01 (sample SAMN05326651, study PRJNA326480) | marine metagenome | isolation source: seawater | place: Indian Ocean: Red Sea | collected 2010
CGATTTGATTCCAGAGATCAAATTCGCCAACTAACCAATTAATCCGCCCACAAGCCTAGACAGAGACGCTGATGAGACGACCTGATCTCTAGACAACTGTCACAGTTATTGATAATCACTCGCATCGCTAATTAGATAGCTGTTTGGCCGCATGTACATTTGCATTTGCAATGCCATGACCGATCGTGAAGTTCGAAATGCTATTGATGCTGGTGCGGGTGATTGGCATGAGGTTCATTCTTATCATGGTCACAAGCCGAATTGTGGTCAGTGCGAATGTGAAATTGAGGATGAAATCTCGAGGCTTCGGTAACCATCCGCAACTCTCAACTTAAACGAATTGCGACTGACTTTGCGTTCTGGTCGAGATTGGGTTGGTTCTTTGGCACACCATAAAGCCGTCGGATATGCCAAACTTTCTGGCGTCAATCTGGAGAAAAAAGAAATTATCCGTCCGGGGCTGTCAGGAGATAAAAGTTACTTCTACCGAATTAGCCTCGGAACGCTGACCCAACTTAATTTTAGTTGCTAATTGCCTAAAATACGCAAATAAGAATTAATCGCAATTTTTACTTGCCCAATTGTCGTAAACCATTATGCTGCGGATGATTGTAAGAATCATTCTTATCATTTAGTTGTCAGAGGATTACCCATGCTGAAAACCAACACACTAGGGCCGGTCGCCCTATCCATTGTCTTGTTGTCGAGCACAGCAATTGCCGACGATATGGTCTATTCAGGTTTTCCTGTCACCGTAAATGGGTATGCCGGTAAAAAAACAACGTCGACCGCCTATACGGGACAAATTGCACGACATGTTTTACACGATTCCCTCAAGAAGCTGGCGGGTTCTGGCAATGGTAAACCTGATGCAAACCTAAAATCCAAGATGCTGTCCTATTACAAAAACAAGGATAAGGGCCGGGTCATAATTGCGCCGAAAACTAAGGGACCTTTCGTCGTTAAGCAGACGGGTGTCGATGACATTAGCAAAGGTAAGAACCTCATTGGCAAGACTTATAAGGGAACGATCACGGGCATGCCCAATAACATGACGGGATCGGGGCTTGTCGAGTTTTGGATCGGTAAGGCTTCCGCTGCCAATAAGGGCGTCGATATGGCTAATGGGTACAATTATCCTCAGCTGATTTCAAAATTCATCATGGGCGCCGTATCTTACAATCAGGCGGTCGATAATTATCTTGATGAAAAACTATCGGCGAAAAAAAAGCCAAATGACAAGCCTTATAAAAAAGGTGCTCCATATACGGGGAAGGAGCATTCTTGGGATGAAGCCTTCGGGTACTTTGGTACGCCTGCACATACTATGCATCTAACACCTAAACAGGTTTACGAAATTGCGAAGATGGGCAAAAAATCAAAGCCCCCAGAAAATGCTTTGAAGTTTGCTGATCATAACAAGGACGGGAAAGTTGATTTGAAAACTGAAATGACTTTCGGTCCTGCTTATTATGCCGCAGGTTTTGATAAAGGTGGAAAAACAAAATACCTCCACACCATTACCAAGGCTTTTTTGGATGGTCGCAAGTTGATCACTGAGGCCAACGGTAAGAAGTTAACTGACGCTCAGCGCTCAACGTTAAAGGGTTATGCAGCGACAATTTCTTCGAATTGGCAGAAAGTTTTGGCGGAAGCCACGCACAAATATGCTGGTTCCGTCTACAATGACATGTCTAAGTTGAAGACCATCATGGAATCCAAAGGAGATACCTCAAAGCAACTCAAGAAATACATCAAGCATTGGGGTGAGTTGAAGGGCTTTAGTCTGGCGCTGCAGACCGGCAAGGAAAATCTGGGCGAGACCGCGACCCGACTTAATCGAATGATTGGGGCAGGGCCTCTGATGCCGAACCTCAGCCAGGTGGTCGATATAGACAGCAAGGGAAATTTCGTTCGCGATCAAGGCGGTTCATGGGGCGAGTATATGCTTCACATGGCCAAAATTCAGAAACTGTTGGTTGATAAATTTGGCGTCACGGCTCGTAGTAAGGCGATTTCAGGCAACATCGCCGACCTCACCAAGAAACTTGGAGGAGGATCGAGCGCCGAGAACGACTAATCCAGTCTCTTCACGTAACTTTGCCGGTGCGGGATAGTTAGGCTTCCCCGTACCGGCAGATTTTTGGAGAACCCATGGAAGCGGCGGTCTTTGAATATATCGACCGATTAATCGATTCCTTCCTGAACCCGCAAAAACGTGTCTTTGCGGGTTATATGATTTCTGCCCTGGCGATTGCGTTTATCGTGGTGTTATCGCGTTCCCGCGGTTCGTTCAATAACACTTGGCGCGAGCTTTCCTCTCCCGATATTTGGTGGTCGAAGTCGGCACGTTCCGACTACTTAATAATGCTCCTTAACCAAGTAGTAATGATGGGCATTCTGCCGCGTCTTGTTACGAAGCTGGCTGTGGCCACCGTGATATTTGAGGCGATGCACATATGGTTCGACGGACGTCCGGTTCTATGGGAGGAAATACCAATCTGGACTGTTGCCGCCGCCTTTACGCTGTCACTCTTCCTCCTTGATGATGCCGCGAAGTATCTCGTGCATCGTATCCTTCACGGAATACCGTTTTTTTGGTGCTTCCACAAAGTCCACCACACTGCGGAGACACTCACCCCGTTTACTGTCTATCGGACGCATCCAGTGGAAGGAATAATTTTCGCGTTGCGTTCGGTTGCCGTGCAGTCGATCACAACTGCCGGATTCGTGTTTTTCTTTGGAGACCGTGCGGAGTTGGTAACAGTGCTTGGTGCAAACGTCTTCCTATTCGCTTTTAATGCAGCTGGTTCGAACCTTCGCCATAGCCATGTTTGGATCAGTTATGGCCGTACCATTGAACGCTTTTTAATTTCCCCTGCGCAGCATCAACTTCATCATTCGGTCGAACGTTGTCATGGTGACGCCAACTTCGGGGCTGTACTTGCCATATGGGATCGGCTTGGCGGTAGTCTTCAGTTGGCTGGGACCGAGCCGCCGGTGCGATTTGGGCTCAGTGACAATAGGTCCACCTCCCACGATATGGCCAATATATATTTGGGTCCCTTCATCGAGGCTATTTATTGCCTGCATCGATCAATAAGAAAAGGAATTGAGAAGATGTCCGTTTTCCGCAATCACCGCACTACCCGGCGAGCTGCCATTAATGGAATTGTCGGGTTGTTTTGTTTATGGGTCTTAGTGGCATCGGCATCGGCGGCGGCGGGTGAATTGAACATCTATTCGCACCGGCAGCCATTTTTGATCAAACCCTTTATCGAAGCTTATAAGGACGAGACAGGTACCAAGATTAATATTGTCTATGCTTCGAAAGGTTTGGCCCAACGGCTGCAGGCTGAGGGTGCGCGCAGTCCGGCGGACGTCATTCTGACTGTCGATATTGCACGATTGTATGTCTATTCGGATAAAGGGCTATTGGCACCCGTCGAATCTCAAGTTTTATTGAGCAATATTCCAACCCATTTACGAGCTCCGGATAAAACCTGGTTTGCCTTTTCAAAGCGTGCCCGGGTTATTGCTATAGCCAAAAGCGCTCAGGACGCATTTGCTATAAAACGCTATGAAGACTTGGCGGACCCAAGGTGGCGCGGGCGGGTATGCTCGCGTCCTGGAAGCCACGTTTATAACCGCGCCCTTCTTGCTTCGATGATTAATGCTGTTGGTGCCCAGACCGCTGAGGATTGGGCGGCTGGGGTCATGAAGAACCTAGCACGACGGCCGCAAGGAAACGATCGGGCGCAGGTGAAAGCTATTTTCGAAGGTGTTTGCGACATTGCCATCATTAACAATTATTACTATGGCAAGCTGAAGCATTCCGATAAGGCGGCGCAGCGTGATTGGGCTGAAGCGGTTCGGCTAATCTTCCCCAATCAGGACGGTCGAGGCACACACGTAAACATTTCTGGCGGCGGTGTAGCCAAGCATTCGAAGAATAAGGCAGAGGCTATCCGTTTCCTCGAGTTCTTGACGTCCAGCGTGGCACAGGATCTATACGGGTCTGTGAATTACGAATATCCTGTAAACCCAGCAGCAGATGTGCCGAAAGAATTGCGTTCATGGGGAGTTTTCAGCGAGGACAAGATGCCGATAGCCCGCATTGCTGAATTGGCACCTAAAGCTCAGATGATAATAGACCGAGTTGGATGGTAGCACTCCGGCATGCGCTGACCGGCCGAGATTTTAGCCTTTGGTTGAATCCCTGGAAACTGGTAACGATTATTCTCGTCGTTGTAATGCTGCTGCCGATTGTCGCCATTGTATTCGCAGCTTCAGGTGACAGCGGCGGTCTTTGGGGTCATCTTTCCCAAACAGTATTACCGCGCTACGTAGTCAACACACTTAGCTTAATGTTGGGTGTAGGAGTGTTGAGCCTGCTATTTGGGGTCAGCACGGCATGGATCGTCTTCCGTTATGAGTTTCCTGGGCGCCGAATTGTACAATGGGTTCTTCTGTTGCCAGCCGCAATGCCCGGTTATTTGATCGCGTATACATACACGGATTTTCTTGAATATGCTGGTCCTGTACAAGTATGGCTGAGAGATATCTTTGGCTGGAGTAGCGCGAGAGATTACTGGTTTCCCGAAATACGCTCCATGGGTGGCGCCATCCTAGTGCTCGGCGCTGTCCTCTATCCTTACGTTTATATTATGGCGCGTACAGCCTATCTTGTGACGCCGGCTTCGTTATTCGAGGTGGGTAGGGTTGCGGGCCGCAGTCTATTTTGGAGCGTAGCACTTCCTCTTGCTCGGCCGGCTATCGTGGCCGGGTTAGCACTCGTCCTTATGGAGACCCTCTCTGATTTCGGAACGGTCGAGTATTTCACGATTGAGACTCTCACTCTTGGTATCTTCAATGTTTGGCTTGGTATGAATAGCCTGACGGCGGCGGCTCAGATTGCGTGTTTTAGCTTTTTGTTTGTGATTGCATTATTGACGGTTGAAGTGCTATCGCGGGCGCGTCGCCGGTTTGTTGACACGACGAGGCGTTCTGCGTCTTTGGCACCGGAACGAGTTCTTGGACGTCAAGCCATTGGTTGCCTGGCGGCGTGTCTTACACCGGTTGTGGTCGGTTTTGCCGTGCCTGTTACGGTGTTGTTGAATTTCGTATTTAAGGGTTATTCCATTGAACTCGATATTACGATGATCGAGGCGGCGGGAAATTCAATTTTCATCGGACTAGTGGCGGCAATTTTGGTGATAGGTACGGCTGCCTTGATCGGATTGGTTTCCATGTTCGAAAAGGGAGTGTGGCTATCAAGATTTTCGGCGCTTGCTTCGTTCGGATATGCCTTTCCAGGCACTATACTGGCAATAGGTGTCGTGACTGTTGGTGGTGGTCTAGATCGATCGCTGGCTGCGGGTTTTGAAGGGGTACTCGGTATTCCCTATGAGGGATGGCTGACTAGTGGGGTAGGTCTCATTATTTTTGCGTGTGTCATCAGGTTCCAGGCGGTCGGCTACGGAGCCGTAGTTACCGGGTTAGGGCGGGTCTCAACAAATATGTTAGAGGCTAGTCGCATGCTTGGGCGAGGCGTAGCCGAGAGTATTTGGCGGGTTATGCTGCCAATGATAAGGCTCTCCTGTTTAGCCGGAGGGCTCCTCGTTTTCGTCGATGTCATGAAAGAACTTCCGATGAGCCTGCTGCTTCGCCCTTTCAATTATGAGACGCTGGCGACTTTCGTCTATCAATTCGCCAAGGACGAGCTCCTGGAGGAAGCGGCACTGCCGGCGCTGGCGATTGTTGTTACGGGAATTATCCCCGTGATTTTGATGAATATGACGCTTAATCGCATAAGCGAGCGTTGATTTGGCAGGTTAGTGAATTTTTAGCTTTAGGCTTCCAGTTCAAAATTTTTTTGAAATAAAACTTGCGTGATGTGTGTGGTATTGATATGTGAATGATACTGATTCGCATTTGCAATAAAGTTCTAGAATGTTCACACTCATAGGCGCCCAGGCAAGCCGAATGACGGCCCTAAACTCTACTGCCATCCCGTCTTTCGGAGGCGCCGCTCCGGGCTCGGCGTCCCGTCTAAACCGTGTACCCATACCTCTCATTCACGGTCGGGCGGCTCGTCGAGCCCAAAACTTGAGATGTTGAGGTAGAGAATATTGGATACGCAAAGTAGACATATCGGCCTCGTAAACATTCGACGTTTCCAGCAACTTAGTTTTGCTGAACAGCTAACACTGTGGTCGGTTCGAATGTGGTTACGTGCCTATTGTCGCAGATCGGAGATGTTCGCGACTGTTCACGAGGCCTTCGAACTCCTTGGGATAGCGGACGCTGGAAGAGCGTTCGACGATGGGATGGCGATCCTCGCAATTGGCACCCATCAAGATCTGTTATTCTTGAACGTGGACAGCCAATACATCTCGCAAGATGAAGGCGATTTCCTCGAGGTACTGGCAGCCTTTCAGAAGGAGGACGACGATCGGGCTCGCGCTCAATTACATGTATGGATGCCGGTCTCAAGTTGCCGCGTTGCGTGCGCTGCATTCAAAAAATTTGCAAATCAGTTAGCAAAAAGTGGACTGCTGATTGGAACGGAAGGCGATGCTGCTTTCGTTGGCAGCAAGTCTCCGAATCTCACAATTCATGCCAAAAGCTTGCATTAAGAGAGGAGTAAGAATATGGACAAACCGAACCATCTTGAGCCTGGGGCTCGTGTACCTCAAGTCAATTTTCGGACCCGCAATGGCAATGAATGGGTGGACCTAAATTCGGGCCAGGTTTTCGACGGCAAGGTAGTGGTTTTATTCGCTTTGCCAGGCGCTTTCACGCCGACTTGCTCTAGTACGCACCTGCCAGGCTATGTGGCTATGTCTAGCCAGCTAAAGTCTTCTGGCATCGATGAAATTTACTGTCTTTCGGTAAATGATGCCTATGTCATGAATGCCTGGGCGAAGGACCAACGCATCGATGGCGAGGTCCGGATGCTGCCAGATGGCAACGGAACCTTCACAGAGGGCATGGGAATGTTGGTGGATAAGAGCGACCTAGGCTTTGGGCCTCGTTCTTGGCGTTATTCAATGCTCGTCAACGACGGCGTTATTAAAAAAATGTTCGCTGAAGATTTCACGGCACCCGGAGACCCATTCGAGGTAAGCGACGCGGCGACAATGTTAGGGGCCATGGGTTGATGCCGTTTAAGTGGAAGGGTGCGGTTTGAAGAAAGAAAGCTGATGGTGAAAGTCATAATGACTATGGAGCGGCTGACCTCAAATGAAGCCGCTGTCGTCAGAGCAATTCGCCAATGGCGGGAAGTGCCCGACACGCTTCAATGTCCTGATATTCTTCCAATAGAGGCTAACAAAAACATAGCAGCTTTTGTGTCATACCTGTGGCGGACTGATCCCTATGCGGTGAACGCAGGATCCATGGCTGACAATGAGTTGCGTTTGTTCGAAGTGCAACTGCTATACGTCATTTCTGAACAATTGGCCGGCAATTCTAATATTACATCTGAAATATTAGACTGGTGGTTTGCTCTGGACCAGCAGTCATACGCGAGGACCTATCTCAATTCGATCTGCGTAAGTATGAAGTTGGCAGGCGTCTCGGTCATGTCGTCAGGTTGGGTTCGGGAATATTTTCAGTCGATAACTCTGCATCGGGTGCGCGTTGGGCCAGGTTACGCCTTTTCACACCGGGACAAAGGCGGCAACAAACCGATATCTGCTGCCATTCATTAGGGAGTAAACAGAATGTCTGACGATCTTCTCGTCGAGTTCAACAATTTGCATGTCTATTTTCCAACTATTGGAAAGCCAATTGAGGCAGTCCGCGGAGTGACCTTTCATATAAACAAGGGTGAGACGGTTGGCGTAGTCGGTGAATCCGGTTCGGGTAAGTCGGTGAGTGCCATGTCCCTACTACGCTTAAATGATATGGCCGGAGCATATATGCCAGAAGGCTCGATCGTGTTGCATAGTATGGAGAACGGGCGGGTTGATATTACAGAGGCCGAAGAGCCTCTAATGCAATCAATCCGGGGCAAGGAAATCGCAATGATATTCCAGGAACCTATGACATGCCTCAACCCAGTGTTGTCCATCAAAACGCAGTTGACAGAGCCTTTACTGCAGCATCAACACATGACTATGTCGGACGCGGAGGAAAAGGTATTAGGGCTTCTGCGGCGCGTCCGAATACCTGATCCAGAAAAAAAATTGGAACAATACCCTCACCATCTTTCAGGTGGAATGCGGCAACGTGCTATGATCGCCATGGCTCTCTGTTGCCAGCCGGCACTTTTGATAGCCGATGAGCCGACGACAGCGCTGGACGTGACGATACAGGCGCAAATTCTTGATCTAATCAAAGATCTACAAGACGAATTTGGGATGTCAGTAATGTTCATTACGCACGACATGGCCGTAATTGCTGAAATGGCCGATCGTGTAGTCGTTATGTTTAACGGAAAAATCGTTGAACAAGGGCCAGTCGATCAGATTTTCCATGATCCGCAGCATGATTACACAAAGAAGCTGATTAATGCCGTGCCGCGGATTGGCAGCATGGCGGGTAAATCTGCGCCTGAAAAATTTCCACTCGCAGGGGGATAAGATGGTATTGGGCGCGAATAGCATATCAAATTTTGAAATGTAAGGGCAAAAAATGAGTGAGAATTTGGAGAATGAATACCTCTTAGGTGTTAACGACCTGACAACGTATTTTGAGATTACTGAAGGAATAGTTTCCAAACCTATCGCTCGTGTACACGCCGTCGAGAGCGTTTCGTTCGGTATTAGGCCTGGTGAAACCCTCAGTCTCGTTGGCGAGAGCGGCTGTGGCAAGACTACTACTGGTCGTACAATTATGGGTTTGGAAAAAGCCACAAGTGGAGAAATCTATTTTGACGGCGCATCTGTCACAAACTTGGGGTCCGAAGGACGGCGGCAGTTCTGTCAAAAGGTACAAATGATATTCCAGGACCCATACTCATCTCTAAATCTAAGAATGTCGATTGCCGACGCCTTGGCTGAACCGATCCGAGTACACAAGCTCGCCCAGGCTTCCGAAATTGACCAACGCATTGTTGATCTATTAGAAAAAGTTCACCTTCCTGCAGAATTCGGCCAACGATACCCACACGAATTTAGTGGCGGACAACGGCAACGAATTTCCATCGCCCGAGCGCTTGCACTTGACCCGAAACTAATCATTTGTGACGAGGCAGTTTCCGCGCTTGATGTAACGATTAAGGCGCAGGTTATCAATTTGTTGATGGATCTTCAGGAAGAACTAAAACTCTCTTATCTCTTCATTAGTCACGACATGGCCACTGTAGAGCGCATTAGTCACCGCGTAGCGGTGATGTATTTGGGCCAAATTGTCGAAATAGGCTCACGCGAAGATATATTTGAGAATCCGACGCATTCATACACAAAGAAATTGCTCTCCGCAGTACCTGTCGCCGATCCTAGATTGCGTCGAACTCAGCGTTCCTTGGATTCTGATGAAATCCCGAGTGCGACAAAAGAATTGAGCTATCAGCCGGTCATTGTTTCTTACGAGCAAGTTGCACCAGAACACTTTGTGGCTAAGGAATAATTAATAGTCACAGCCGCAATTTTTGATGGGAATATTATTTGAAATGGTTAAAAATCCAAATAACCAAGCCAAAACCCTATATCGTGTCAATTAGGCCCGACTTTTCAGATTTACCAATATCTGAGCAATTTGTGCTTTGGGCCGTTCGTTTTTGGGTAAAAAGCAACCACCAAGCGTCTGCGCTTCATCTGAATTTACGCGAGGGTTTCCGATCGGTAGAGATGGAAGAAGGGTACTTAATGCTTGACCGCATAATGACATATTTGTCGACGCATGCTTCAACCGAGATCATACTCTATTATACGTGTAATAAAAATATTAGCGACCACGAACATGCAATCCTTGGCGTGATTGCTGAATTCCAAACGGGTGATGAATCTAACGCTCAAATGGTATTGTCAGATTGGCTCCCGTCATCGGCAGTGGACGACTTAGGTCGGGAATTCCAAGAATTTGCGATACTGCTCAAGGCGAACGGGCTCTATATTCGAGAGCGCCAATGGTTTCCGGTCGGCGGGGAACACCCAACCACCCCTAACTCACCACTTCTGAGTGTACATTAATCGCTAATAAGGCTGATATAGATATTCTCGGACAACGGGGGAATTTTGCTCGGCGAAGATTGTGGAGGTTTTGTTCGGCACAATCATGGCGAACTTAAAGGGGGGGATATTCTTAGGAACAAGGGGGGTCTAATCTTAAAAGTATTTATGCCTATATTGTGCTATGATTTAAGTGTCGTATGGAGGTACTTATGGCTGTGTCACGCATCGAACGGCTGTGTGCAGAAAAGAAGATGAAGATGACTTCGCAGCGTCGCGTCATCGCTCGCATTTTATCAAATGCTGAAGACCATCCAGATGTAGAAGAAGTACATCGACGGGCAGTAGAGGTTGATTCCAGTGTATCGATTGCAACTGTCTACCGGACAGTTCGTCTCTTCGAGGACGCAGGTATTTTGGATAAACATGATTTCGGAGACGGCCGCTCTCGCTATGAAGAGGCTACTGACGATCATCATGACCATCTCATTAATATTAAAACGGGTGAGGTATTTGAATTCACAAATTCTGAAATCGAAAATTTACAAGAACTAATTGCGAAAGAACACGGTTTGAAACTAGTGGACCATAAGCTCGAGCTTTACTGCGTTCCGCTCGATACTGAAGACTAATAAGCGTAATCAGGAGAGGGTAGACAACAAATCTTATCGTGAAAGCTTGATACTGAACTTATAATTTGGTGACAGATGCCGCCCTGTAACAATCAATAGTAAAGGGTGTCGAAGAAATTGCGGTGGCTATTTGATCGTGTGCGTCAAATTAATTTTATAAGCTTCCCTTCAAGTAACGCATTTACTCAAGAAGCCGAATTAGGGCTATAAATTTGGTAGTTTATTATCTTTGTAGAGCGAAGCTCGACATATCAAATACAGTTAGATTTGTGAAGTTATGGAAAATTTTCACTGCGAAGTTTTTTTGCAGTTTCATCTTTCGTGGTAGGGTGGGGCAATAAGCTATTTAGGGTTGAGGAATTCTGACGCCCCAACGATTGGCCAAGTGGGGTTAAGGTTTTAAGATCCCTGCGGAATCCCAAAACAAAGTGAGGAGTATTATTGCCAAAGCTCGCCTCTACCGGAGGGATCGCGTGGCCTCCTGTGAACGTTACGCTAGATAAATAATCATAGCGTGGACACGATTATAGACGATTAGATCAGAATTAGGGGAGTTACGAGTGATGGAACTCGGGTATGTAGGACTGGGTGCAATGGGTGGAGCCCTGGCGCGTCGATTGATGCTGTCGCACAAATTGAGAGTATTGGATCTACGGCCGGAAGCAGTGGCAAACTTTGTAGAGAATGGTGCAGTTCCGGCTCAGGATGGTGCGTCTCTCGCTCGCGAAAGTGACATTATACTGCTGTGTTTGCCGCGCTCCGCTGATGTTCGCGATGCCATCTTCGGCCCTGGTGGATTGGCCGAAGGATTGGCGCCTGGCAAGGTCATTGTCGACCAGACGAGTGGCAACCCCGATGAGACACGC
>MDTE01157859.1_pt1 | contig 11616 bp, 5 predicted proteins | sample 811231 | NCBI WGS metagenome assembly MDTE01 (sample SAMN05326651, study PRJNA326480) | marine metagenome | isolation source: seawater | place: Indian Ocean: Red Sea | collected 2010
TAATTGCAATCTATGCTTGTTTAGGATTTTCTTTTCTGCCTCTGTCTTAGCAAACGGGCTAAGAGGGTCAACAACAAATTGTAAATCGTGTCCTTGGTCTGATTCTTCTGTATTGAATGATGATAAACAACCTGTTGTTTTTGAGTCCACGACCTGTAACCAGCCCTCTCCGTTTTCATCAGTTAAGGCTAGCACTAAGTCAATTCTTCCATTGAATATAGTCTCAATAGAATGGATTACTGATGCATCAACATTTTCTGTAGGAGTCCAAATTTGTCTTGTTATTCCTTGTGGTAATTTATTGATAGATATGTAAAATGGTAGTTCTGTTCTCAAACCATCAACCTTGAATCCATCGAATTTGCCGCCTTGTGTCATAATACCAAGAATCCCATCTCTAGTCAACTTACCCAAATGAGCTAACCTCTCCCTTGTTTTCTGTAACATTTCTGAATCAAGTATTGAGCTTTGGTCCAATACTTCATCTAAGATTTTATCATCTGTAAGTTTATCATTTTGCTGAATTTTCCAACTCCTATCTAGATTTTTAGAATCAGAACCAGGATTTGGCAAACCTATCTCAAGCAACCTATGGAATAGAGAACCAAATTCGGTTGCTTTAGGCCATTCTGATTTTACCTCGCTTGAAGGAACAAATTCTAATTGTTCAGCTTCCCAATTTGAAATAGAGTTTAACCAATATCTTCTCCTGCATGCCCACGAACTATCCAAAGAGTGAGAGGCTAGCGGTAGTGTAAACTTTGTATCAATCGGCTTATTTTTAGATGGTTCCACAGTTATTGATTGAAGTGATTCGAACCTGTTCTTCCATTTCTCAACAACAGATTCCGGTTTACTTGTCTCGAAACACTGTGGCTGATGGAATATTGATATCGATGATAAGGATTCTTTCCTCAAATATGAGTTTTTGTACAACTCTCCAGGGTTTATACATAGGGTTTTGTTAGTTTGATCTAGACCCCCATCAGACCAAACGCAGCCTTCGTTTCCAGATATTATGCTTGAATGTGCAAGACCGTCTAGGAACATTGCCCCCATAGTCTGCCTTCCTTCTCCTCTCTCTATCTGAATTGCACCTTTTTCTGTGATACTTGAACTTGGTAAGCCTCCAGCAATAATTAGCCGCTTTTTTGCTCTTGTTAATGAAACGTAAAACTGTCTTCGTCTTTCGGCAAGTTGCTGGCCGTTATCGAACATACTCGCTAAGGCCCAAGAGCCGCTGTCTGGTTTCTTATCACCTCGCCAAGGGTGAATCCTTCCTGCAATAATATCAGGAGTGACTAGTACATTATCTGAGGAGGCAAATGATGAATCCCTAGTTCCTGTCGAAAACAGATCATACAAAACGACAACTGGAGATTCCAATCCTTTGGAACTGTGAATCGTTAAAATCTCTACTGCGCCGCTTGAACTCGGAGAACTACTCTTTGGCCCATCCTTGCCTAATTCCACCAATCCATTCAGTCGATTCAGTGTTATTGCTGAATCATTGCCTGACGATTTAGCAAGTTTATCATAGAGATTGACCCAGTTTTCAACATCCTGCCTATCTCCTTCTTTAGAGAAATAATATAGCAAATCAGAATAATCTATTGCCGCATCAATTGCTTCTCTGAGCATGCCATTCTCTTGGAGATATCTTATTCTTTCAAACAGCGATTTTACTTTCTCATTTGGACTATTTTCGATTAACAAGTCTAATTGATTTTCATCTTTATTTCCAATAAATTTAGAAATCTCTTCGTCGTTCAAACCGAATATCACTGAACGTGCAACACCAAGAGCAGCCACCCTGTTATTTGGGTTTACCAATAATTGTAACAATGACATTAGTGGTTTGATTACAGGCCGATTTAGTAGAAGTCCTTGCTTATCGGCCATAGCTGGAATCCCATGATTTTCAAGCGCTTGAACTAATAGCGGTATTCTTTTTCTCGATGCTACTAGAATCATAATATCTTGAGGTCTAAGATTTGATTCGGGTTCAGTAACGTCAATCCAAGATTTTGCCTCAGAATCATAAATCTGGGCTTTTGATTTATTCAATAAAGAGGATAAGCGCTTCGCTAGTAAATCTGCGCACAATTCCAAATCATTAGATCCTTCATGAACAAATGGGTCTTTGGGAACGCTAGGATTCATTTCTAATCTTAATTCACTGGTTCTCGCAGGTAAAATCCATTCTAATTTACCATCATCAAAACCTTTCCTGCCAGCCAATAAATTCTGGGATTCTGCATGCCATGGGCCAGGAAGAGTATGATGTCTAGAATCGAATGTATCTTGGAAAATATCATTCATTGCATGTAATAATTTAGGTGAAGTTCGATAATTTGTGGACATTTCGATATGGCCTTCAGCCCTTTTATCTTGAGAGGTTTGAGGTAATTTCTTATCAAAATCGTCCAGTGCAAATGAAATTCGATCCGGCCTTTTAGCATCAGAAGATGCCAATTTACTAGCTACTTCGAATGTCGAAGATTCCCCACCCTTACCAGGTATTGGACGGGGGTCTCGGGAACTATCTTTATCCAGAAGATGATGAAGCCTATTCTCCATTAGTAATTCTTCAGAATTCATTTGACGGATATAACCCACTGCTCTTCTCATTACAGTGACTTCTGCTTGCCTAAATCGATATATCGACTGTTTCATGTCACCAACAATACAAATTGTTGGATCCCATTCTCCTGCAGGTGGCGGAGGTTCATTCGACTCTAGTTTTCTTCTTCCCCATAACCTAGCTAAAAGGCGGAAATGTTGAGGATTAGTATCTTGATATTCATCTATGATAAAGGCTCTAAATTGCCTTCTTAAATTCCGAAGCAATTCTATTCTTCTCATCAGGTCTGTGTGTACTTCTTCATTTCCTTCACTTGCTGTAATCGCTCTACTTAGGTGGTCATCTTTCCACGGCTGGTTACCCATTGAGTCCAAGGCATCTCTAACATTTGGAGGATACCATTTCCTACATACGGAAGGGCATCTTGTAAGGAGAAGGTCTTCTGCTAACCTGTGCATATCATCGTGGTCTCTTACTCCCTCAATCGCTTTTAATTTAGTTAGAATCTCTCTTATCCCTTTGTGAACAACAAATAAATCACTTATGATTTGCAATTCAAGTTGTGTTGATAGTCTTAATTCCTTTGCTGGAGGTATTTGCGGAAGTGGTAAATCCAGTCGAGGAGGATGCGCAAGTTGGCCAGGAACTTCCACAGGCGTATTGATTACAGGGTTGAATAAAAATGAGGCATTGCCTAGATTCCTCAGTAAAAAGGCCTCATTGGTAGCCATAATTTCCCTAATCTCATCTGATACTGTCTTAACGTTTGTAAGAATAAGTGTCTGAACATCTTTGGCTAATTCACAATCCCTATTAGACAAAATTCCAGATGGCCAACCCTTACTCTTTGGAGGTCTGTGGTGATGAAGTGGTTTACAATTCATCTTTTTCAAGTTAGATTCTGCAATTATTGAATGGGAAACTAGCCATATCCATTGCAATTTTTCGATTTGGCTATCGCAAGAAATCGTACAAAGATATTGAATGTAACGAAATCTTGTCATACCGACGGGTTCATCCGCACCCAAAATGAACCCTGCGCTACCATCTAACCAGTGGTTACACCACTGAGTTATTAGTGGCCTAAATTCATCGTACCAATCATCAATAAAATCGCTTACAGGATCTATGAATAGTGACTCGAAATCTTCAACATTAAGTTCTGTAACATTTTCAATATTCAATTTACGTGAAGCTTCTTCGACGAATAATGACTTCTTTAGCATCCCTCTTACTACGGTTGCTGACGAATTTTGTCCTCCGAGAAGGACTGAAAGACGATTTCTTGATTCAAGGAAACCTTCGATATTTCCGGTTAGTCCTAGTTCTACTCCATCGGTGCTACTCTGTAATCTCCAAGCGGCTCTTATTGCCTCTTCTCTCAATATTATTGAAGAATCTTCATCTATCTGTTCTGTTGCTGGATCTTCTGAAACTAAACCAATCCATGGAGTAACAATCGAGGATAAGAATGAGTCGATAGTTGAAATTGGAGCATCATCAAGAAGCGATAACAGCATCGCAACATCACCTTGATTTCTCAATCTTGTATCGTGAACCCCTATTTCATCTTCCTTGGATGGTTTTTGTGCTCTCAATTTTGTTATCTCTTTTCTAATTCTGGCTTTTAATTCAGAAGCCGCTTTACGAGTAAATGTGATTGCAACCGTTTCAGTAGGAAGCAATCCCGGCCATTCCTCTAACGACGTTCGTTCCCTTGCTGGGCATCTTATTGCCCCTTGGCCTTGAAGTGGAATTCTTGGTGCAGGTGGTAGTAAAATTGTAGACCTCTGTTGTCTTGATAATAGATGTTGAATGTACCTACTAGCCATAACGGTCGTCTTACCTGTACCCGCTCCTGCATCAATGGCGATATGGCGGTCAATATCCAAACCAAGAGATTGTGAACGGTTGAAATCTACCATCAATTATCACCTCTTTTTGCACTTGGGCATGCATCAGATATTCCACAATATTTGCAAGTATCAGTAGAAGGCTCAGGATGGATATTACCAGCCTTTACGCCGTCGATTACCCTTGTTGCAGTGGTAATTCTCTCTCTCATCCAAGCTCTAAAGGGATTGGAAGAAAATTCTGCATCTTCACCTGGTAAGCGATAGTGTCCATGTGTATAGTTAGTAATCGTCCCAATTTCTAATAACTCAGCATATTGCTGGAACTCTGGATCTAACTCTATCCTGTGAATTGTATTGTTTCCAACTGTTGTTACACCTACTCCAATAACTCTGTCACCTGGGTTTGAAATCTCCCACGCTCTAGCATACAATGCTAATTGTAATTCTTGGAAAATGGCTTTCGTGTGCCTCTTATGGTCATCGTTATCCTTGGAACCATCTACTGATTTAATATCCCTAATTACAACCAATCTTTTTGATTTTGGGGGTTTGTCTAGTTCAAAATCTAGAGGTATTATTTCAGCAGCATCCTTGTCGACCAAATCATATGGAAGATTTACTTCGTCAACTCTGTCGATTCTACCATTGATAAGTACGTCCACATCAGATTCGGGAAGAGATACGTTGGCGAAATTTTTGCCCCCAACTGAAATTTCCCATTCGCAAGCTATTGGACTTGCACTTTGTAAGGCATAATCTGCGATAATCATTCTACCCAATCTTCCTCCAATAGAAATTTGAGTTTCTCCTTCTATGTATTCATTCCAAGTTTTGGGGCTTACGCCAACTAAATCTCGGCAGCGATGAGCGGCAATTCCATCTACTCTTTTCATCCAAGTTGCGATCTGTTTTACTGTTTCCAAACCAATTTCCCATGCATCATTAATTTCCTTTAATGATCCAAGATGTAGTGGCACAGGATAAGTTGGAATTTTTTGCTCATCCAATCCATGACTTCTGAGAATTGATTCTTCGACTTGATGAACTATATCGCCTCTAGTTATTGCTGCTAAATCTTCTCGAAGTTTATCCTCCTTTGCAACGTATTTATGCCGCTCATACCATGCCTTTCTAGGGCAATCTAACCATGATTGTAGCCTTCCTTGAGACCATACTTTAGGTGGTTGAAGTTTTGATTTGCCTCTTCCCAAAATCGAGTCTATTTCCATAAATTGTGTGGAAGGAGGAGATAGTGGTCTAGGGTCTATTGGGATTCCTTTGTGTTTTTCTCCTTGTAACCCGAGATGGGGCCATTCGGTTGCAATCCTTCCGTTGGGAAGAGAATATTTCGAGGGTAGTAATTTCAACCCAGAGGTTACAATCAGATTTGGCGCTTCTTTGAAGGGATGAACATCTCCTTCTTCTAATTCAGGAGAAAGGTTACGTCGGTCGATTTGATCTTCTAGAATTTCTTTTTCTGCAGAAAATAGCATACCGTTTATGTTCATCGGTTCTTGCTCTGGTTTCCTTTGTTCAATTATTGAATTTCCAGATCTTTGGATTGAATCCCTAGGTAAATTGCCACTTCTGTGTGTGATTACATTATTGTCGATTATTTCCATTGAATTGACTCTGAAAACAAGTCTTGTTTCATCATCAATAGTCTTCCATTCCCATGCTCTGTTAGGTGTTTCGGGGTGCCAATCATCAGCGTGTATAAACTCAGGTGGTTCATTTAACAAATCTAAATCACCAGTTTGAATTAGATTATTTACCCATTCATCTAAAGGTCCAGAGAACTCGATACCATCCTCAAGAGTAGCGTCAATCAATAACACATTTTTTGCACAGTTAAGAAAATGTTTGATTTGATGTCTTCCTTTTCTTAGCGGTTCATCAGGTCTATGTAATCCAAGGTTCATTCGAACATTTTCATCTAACCATGGTACTTGTGAATTTTTCATTGACCATTTGTTTGAATCTGCCCCGCATAGAATAATGGTATCAGGATTCAACCCATATGCTTGAGAGTAATCCATGATTGATATGTTGGAATCATTACCTCTTGGTGAAGAGATTTCTGTATTTTGAACGATGCTTTCAACGACTTCGATTATATCCGTGTTTGAAAATTCAAATCCTTCGAGAGATAATTTGGAAATAGTAGAATAAAATACCTGCAAGCCTTTGATTGAATTCTTTGAAATTGAGGTTCTTGCAGCCAATACATCCCAACTTATTTTTTCTGCTAGGGAGTTAAACCAGTCGATTACGTTTGTTGGGGGTGTCGGAAGAGGTAAATCTTCTTCGCTTGAGCAGCCTATATTGAATCTAGAATCCAATTTTTGATCATACGATGGAAGGATGGGTTTCATCCAATTTGCAAAGGCTGCTAGCCACCATTGAGATTCTTCTAATTCTTGCATTCTTTTTGACTTATCAATGCCTGCTCTCGGAGAAGCAGATGCCAGCGTTGACAACCACCGTGATAGTGTTCCTTTTCCTCCTAGCAGATGGAATCCTCTTGCCAATTCCATCATAACCTCTGGATGAAGTTTAGGCTTCCATTCCTCAGATTTTGGATGTAGTAAATCGGTAAATGAGAGGTCTATTGGAAGTTCAATTTGTTCTTGAATATCAACAAGTCTCGACAATGACCAAGCCTCTTCTCCGTTTGAAATCTTCATTAGTTCAAGTAATTGTGCTATACCTGGGATTTGGATTAATTTCTTACTCTGTGCACCTATCTTTATGCCATAATTGTGTAGATGAGGTTCTAGCTTGTCTGCTAATGCCTGGGGGTCGCCTGAAACAATGACCGTGTTCCCTGATAATTTTGGAATAATATTAGCGATGGACAAAACTTCATCCGATTCTCTTTCAATTGTAATTCGGTGGATTGAAGTCTTGTTTTCAACCCCAATTTCTGTTTTCCAATTTTCAACATCGGCAGATTTTACAATCTCGTGTTCTGGAATCCAATTCGGTAATTCTTCTGAGGAAGCAACTGAAGAGATATCATGTATAAATTCGCCGTGATATCCAAGTCGGTGTGAACCAGGATTTACTAATTGGTGAACACCTGTAAATCGTGAAATTAGATTTAGCAATTCGAGCCTTACTTCGCTAATTCCTGTTGGGTGATCTAGCATCACGATACCTTCAATATCAGATATGCTAAATGGGGGCTCTTCTGCCATCGCTAAATTGTCTAAAACATCGCGTTCTACTCTAAGTGGATGTGTTGAATTGAAACTTTTTCCAAGATTGCGTAATACCTCATCGCAAACCTTAGCACCCGGGTCTTCTTGCCATTTCCACGGATTTTTCAAGGTAGATACTTCTCTGTAAAGTGATAACAGCCTCCTACTTTTTGACCTGCTCCATCTAGCCTTAGGATTGCTCATCAGGCTTGTAAGCTTGAAATCCTGATATGCTCTTTCCAATGCTTCATGAGTCCTTTCAAACAAAATACCATCATCATCCATCACAGACGGAAGTCTCAAATCTAAATGAAGGATTGAAACTAATCTTTTCAGAGTCAGATGTAAAGTAGTGTCAATTAAACCAAATCCGTCAGCTTTGTATAAAGCGTCTATAGTTGCTTTTCTGGAGGATTCTGAGGGATAAATTATCATCAATCTTTTCCCTGAGACAAGAGACTCAAACAACCATTCCGGCACAATCTTTCCAGACGGGGTCTCTTCCATCGTGACTCCTTGTGAAACAGATTCTGTATCAGACATCATTGCAATCCCCGCCTAACGGTTTATCTTAGCGACAATGGTTCTTGAACCCATGCATTAAATTGTGTGATAACAGTTGAATGTAAGTATCTACTGGGTAGTTGTATGCGGGCTTCTGTGATCATTTTTTCAATGTTGTTGATATTATCTTCCATTCCTTCATCACAAGCAGGAAAAGCAACCTCTGTAGAAGGTCAGGGTGCGGTATTTGGAGGAGTCTATGTATTAGCAAATGATTCGTACAATTCATCAATGAGTTTCGAGCAAATGCCAGCGATTGTCGAGGATTATACAGCAACATGGTGCACAAACTGTGTGCAGGTCGAACATGCCCTAAATGATGTAGAAGAAAATGAAAGTATGCAACAATATCACTTTCACAGATACATAAATGAAAATGAAGACCCACTAGGTTCGCAAGAAGGAGACGATAGGTGGATTGCAAGATATGACGACCGATTGCCCCCAACGGTAATTTTCAACGGAACATTGATGCAAATCGGAAGCGTTCCAGATTCTGAAAGTCTACAGAATGACTTCACATCAAATCTCAGAAATCATCCTTTGAATCTAGGTGAAGGCACTTCTTCGCTTACTTACACTGCACCAACAGGTGAATCTGGTGCAATTGTTACATGGAATCTTGTAGTTAACATGGAGAATTTCCCAGCAAACAGCACCATTAATTCCTCAATTTGGGTTGTAGAAAATGTTGCTTACTTCCCAGACGGAAGCAATGGTGAAAATTACTATCATGAGAGTGTGAGGTCGATAATTGAATTAGGTTCAGAATTATCCGGAACTAAAGAAATCACATTACCTCTGGCATATGATGGCGACGATTTGGAAATCCATTTGATTCATGAAGTAATTCTACCAGAACCAGAGGAGGAAGTTGAACCAAAAACACCTGTTGAAGGTGATGATGGAGATGATGAGTCCTCTTTACCAAGCATTAGCTTCGTCAGTGTAATTGCAATCAGCATGGTTGCTGCAATTACTGCTCAGCGAAAGCAGCAATAATTCGGTCTACGTCTTCATCTGTTATGTGAAGATGTATGGCAACTCTCACTCTGTTGTAAGGAAGATCAAACATATCAATTCCAAAATTAGCAAGGGATTCAACTAATTGTTTTGCATCTCCTGAATAGTTGACATAAACTAAATTTGATTGAACTGCATCTAAATCAACACTAAATTTTTCCATTTTATTGATTTCTTCAGCAACACGTCGTGCTCGAATGTGATCTTCTGATAGTCGTTCCACATGATGGTCTAGTGAAAACAATGCTGCTGCTGCAAGAACGCCTGCTTGTCTCCAACCTCCTCCAAACATTTTTCTCCATCTGTGTGCTTTGTTAATGAATTCTTGAGAGCCTACGAGTACTGAACCTACTGGCGCTCCTAGTCCTTTGGAAAAACAAATTGAAACAGAATCATAATCTCTGCACATCCTTGCAACATCAACTCCTGTAGCGATTGATGCGTTGAATATTCTAGCGCCGTCGATATGAGTTGAGCACCCATTTTGTTTTGCTACGGCCGCAATTTCATCCAATGCCTCTTGTGTATAGCATGCACCGCCTCCAAGATTGGAGGTGTTCTCTACGCAAACCAAAGTACAGTCAGGGTAATGTGAGCCTGAACCCTCTGCTTTTCTTATTGCAGATTTGACTTGGTCAGCCGTCATTATTCCGCCCTCGCCTTCAACTAACGCAATTGATGCACCGCAGAGTGCTGCATAACCTCCTCCCTCATATCTGTAAATATGCGCTGTTTTGTCGCATACAATTTCATCACCAGGAGAAGTGTGAGTTCTCAGAGCAATTGCATTCGCCATTGTTCCACTAGCAACGAATAATGCTGCCTCTTTTCCAAACATCTTTGCAACACGGTTTTGCAATTCTATTACAGTGGGGTCGTCACCTAATACGTCATCACCAACTATCGCTGATTCCATGACTGCACGCATCGCCGCAGTTGGTTGAGTTATGGTGTCGCTGCGGACATCGACTCGGCCGGAAGTGTGTTCGCGCATATACGTGCTAAGATGGATTGATTCAAAGCAGTTTCAGGTCACTCGTGATTGCATCCACTGTCATTCTTGTTGCAGGGCCTATCCCTAAAACTGTAGTTGTACCTGCTGGAATTTCAGTTCTACCTGCGTCTTTTACAAGATGAGATACTAATCCTGCTGCAAGTGATTTTGCGTACAACTGTTTTAGATGTGTCTCGTCTTCTGCTCTGACTACGATTTTTCTAGAACCATGATTATTCCAACGTTCAAATAATCTCGGTGCTTTTTTCCTCGCTTTTAGTGCACAATCAACTGCAGCATGGGCGCACTGAGCCGCAAGTTTTCCTTTAGATAATTTCAAGTCGTCTCTTACGACTAAGATCATAGTTACTTCATCAGGCGATGATGACATCGACTTCACCAACTGAATTTTCTTGTAAATCTGGAGTAGAATAGTCTTGCAATAATTTGACTATTGCTGGTGCAAACCAAACTGCGGTGAATATACTAGCCATAGCATGCATGATGTCGAAAGGTATGCCATTCAGTAAATAAATCAAAAATTCTGTTGATGACATTCCTACATGGTATACTGATAGCGACACCCACCAATCAAACAGAACTGACAAAAATGCCGAACTAATGATTAATTTCTTCATAGCCAACTCATTGTTGTAAACAATATTGATTTTAGAACCTATGAATGCAATAAATGCCCAACCGCTAGCTTGGAATATTGTCCAGTAACCATGTGATAGAATAATGTTGGATAGCATTGTTGCCATTACCGCAAAGGCCATTCCTCTTCTGGCTCCCAAACAAGCACCCATGAGTAAACACATTACTGTGAGAGGTTGAACATTAGGAAATGGTTCCAAGACAACTCTACTTGCTGCTGCAACCAGAGTGAAAATTGTAAGAGTGATAATCCCTTTCTTATCTCCAAAGGATGGTTTACACAATAGTGCGTAGCATACCGTGATAATCCCCACATTTAGCAACAACATCTCTGTCGGTGCCAAGGATGGACCATGCACGCCATCTGTGAGTACCATATTGAGACCTGAGAGGGCATGAGTCTTGAACTTCACGCTGGCATCCATCTTACAACGCTATCTTCTTCTATGCTTGCAGATGTCATTCCGAGCGAAGAACGTTTACCATCAATATTGAACTCCCAGCCATTTCCATACTCCCCATTGAACGAGGTAATCCAAAGACCTAATTCGTGTTCTTCTGTAACAATGGAGATGTTGTTTTGCGACGTAACATAAACCGTTAGTTCTTCAACCGTATTGAATCCTGTAAATCCACCAAATTCAATTTGCTCGTTTTCAAATTCAATAACTAATACTTGGGTTCCAAGCCATTCATCAGGCCAGTCATCTTCCCAGTCCGTACTCTCCGGGCCTA
>MDTE01026685.1_pt1 | contig 11613 bp, 7 predicted proteins | sample 811231 | NCBI WGS metagenome assembly MDTE01 (sample SAMN05326651, study PRJNA326480) | marine metagenome | isolation source: seawater | place: Indian Ocean: Red Sea | collected 2010
AGCTCACAAAGCTCATCGCCGCGCTCGACGCCGCCGCCGCGCCTGACGATCCTCATCCCGCCGCCATCGAGGACGCGTGCAAGGCTGTCAGGGACCTCATCGAGTGCGTGCCCTTCCCCGCGGACTTGGCGGCGCAGATTGCGGCGGCGATGCCCACCAACTCGTGGGTGGTGGTCAGGTCCAGCGCCAACGTGGAGGACCTCGCGGGTATGTCCGCCGCCGGTTTGTACGAGTCGGTGCTCGGCGTGTCCACGTCGTCGGCGGCGGAGCTGGGTTCCGCGGTTCAGGAGGTGTGGGCGTCGCTGTACAGCCGCAGGGCGGTGATGGCGCGACGCGCGGCGGGTCTGAAGCAGGCTGACGCTCACATGGCGGTTCTCGTCCAGGAGATGGCGCCGGCGACTGTATCCTTCGTGCTGCACACCGCCGCGGTGTCCGGGGCTGACAACACGAGGGGCGCCGACGGTTTCGCCCCGTCGCGCACGCTCGAAGCCGAGATCGCGGTTGGACTCGGGGAAACCCTGGCATCCGGCGCGAGGGGCACACCGTGGCGCCTGGAGATTGACCAGACTTCCGGTGACGTGCGAACCACGGCGTTTGCGTCGCTGAGCACGGCGATTATGATGCACGAGCACGCCATGCACTTGGGGATGAAGACCGTGGCTGTGGACTACTCGAGACAGGAACTCAGCACGGACAGGGAGCAGAGGGACACGCTGGGAAGGAGGCTCGCGGCGGTTGGCGCCGCGCTCGAGGCTGAGTACGGCGCGCCCCAGGATATCGAGGGTTGCGTAGTCGGGGATGACGTTTACATCGTGCAGTCTCGGCCGCAGCCACTGTGATGGGCGGCTTCGATCTCTTTGGGGGGAGGGTGTCACACGCGTGGTGCGTGGGTTGATATGTTTTTGGTTTATTATCTTGAATCTCTCTGCATCTCATGCCTTCTGGCTCGCGTGTCCCTCGGTTCTACGCGTTCAGGCAACGCCGCTGCTGGTGACGGACTCGCTCGATGACTTCCAGGCTGCCTCAGCCAGAAGTTCTCTGTTCTTGTCCTCAATGGCCTCGAGCTTCGCGGTATTGAGCTCGAGCTTCAACTGCTCGATTCGCAGTTGAAGTCGAAGGTTTTGCTTCTCCGGGTCTTCCTCAGCTGTAACCTGGTCCGCCGATGGGCATTCCAGATCCCCTGCCTGTGTAGGGGGGCGGGGCGGGGCCTCAGGGCCACCGGTGGGAGGAGGGTCCGACGCCGAGGCGCTGCCCATGCTTCCGAACGCGACGAGGACACGGTGGGCATCCGCGACACTTCCAAAGATCCCACCCTCGACGAGCATGGTGTCGATGTGAGGTCGAAGGTGATTTTGTTCCGTGGCTGCTGTCCCGTCCGTCACCAGCAGGCATTCGAACCCCCTCTCCGTAGCACCCCTGACAGTCGACGACACGCACACCTCTGTCGTCAGCCCGGCGACGATTAGGTACTTGACGCCGGCGCAGCGCAGGCAGTGCTCGAGGTCGGTGTGCATGAATTTGTCGTAACCCGGCCCATCGATCACCTCCTCGCCCTCTATCGGCGCCAGCTCGGGAGTTATATCCCACCCCGGCGACCCCCGTACGAGGAACTTACTCCCAGTCTCCGAACTCGCCCCAACCTCTGCCCCTGCCCTTTGACTGCGCCACTTCTTGTACTTCGAGAGGTCAGCCAACGACGGCCTGTGTCCTTCTCTGGTATGAAAGACCCTGACTCCCGCGCTTCTCGCGGCTTCGAGTATAGGCTTCACCTTCATCACAACTTCTTGTGCGGGTTTAATGTCGCCTCCCACCTTTGCGAGGTACCCATCAGCGTCGATGAAGTCGGACTGGAAGTCAATGAGCAGCAGGGCGACCTCGTCCGGTCTGCAAGGGCCGTCGTGCGGCCAACTACCGGCGACTGTCAAATGCTCCGGTGTTCCCGTTGGCCTTTTTGGTGCAATGACAAACTTTCCATCGTGTCTCTCGAGATCGGTCATCTCCACTGTGCCGTAGTCCCTTCGTGCAAGGCGTTTGTTGTGATTTTCCAAAGGTCGCCCCAACCCGAAAACGAAATTCTCGGAATCGTCGCATGTTCCATACCTCCCCGCGCGCCCTCCGGGCTTCGAGAGTAGGGTTGTCCGATCACGCGGATCTTACCCCTCCGACGATAATACCGACGATAGCAGGACGCCATGGGTGTCACTGGCAGGTGAGACCTAACGCCGTCTCGCCCCTCCACCCGGGGTGCCGTCTTCGGGCGATCGCCCCTTCGGTTGAGCCCGTCGCCTCTTCCAGCCCGTGAGCCCGTATCCGCCCGCGCCCTCTTACCGACCCCGTCCATCACGTGAACCGTCATCATAGGCTCGTGAGATGTTGTAACGTCATGGAGTTGATCGGTGACCTGTTCCTGCGCGTCACCGGGCCGGTCTACTTCCTCTTCGGGATGTCCCTGATCTTCAGCGTGGTTTGGCTCCTCTTCACCGTCATCCTGCCGAAGACACGGGACGGCGTGTCGGGTGCGGCGCTGTCCACATTCACCGCGTGGGTGTTCTTCAACACAATATTCAACTACTTCATGGCTGCCAGGACCAACCCTGGCTCGCCGAGGGAGCAGGAGGTGCAGGTGCTGTGCGCCGAGGCTGGAGCCGGGGTTCGACGCTGGTGCCACCGCTGCGAGTGCCCAAAGCCCGAGCTCACGCACCACTGCAAGGTGTGCCGCAAGTGCGTGCTGAGGATGGACCACCACTGCCCTTGGGTCAACAATTGCGTGGGGCACAGGAACTACAGGTATTTTTTCAACTTTCTCGCGTGGCTGTGGCTCGCGTGTGCGCTCACCGTGGCGCTCACGTGGAGACCCGCGTGGCACCGCGGACACGGTTTGACCACCGGATTCAGGAGCGTACCCCTCGACGACGCCGTTGGAGGTGTCGCCCGCGTGGGTGGGGTCAACCCCGCGGGAAGGCACGCGGCCAAGATCGCGGAGCTGAGGGGGACGAACGGGGTCGGCGTCGGCGGTCTGAGCACGGATGAGAAGACGGCGACGCTGTTCTCCACCGTGCTGGCGTTTTCCATATTCTGCGCCATGTGCCTGATGTGGTTCTGGCACATATACCTGGTGTGCACGGCGCAGACCACGATAGACTACTACGAGTTCAGAGACTTGCGTAAGGAGGCTAAGAGGCGCGGTACGGTGTGGAGGAACCCGCACGACCTCGGGTCGTGGCGCGCCAACTGGCAGGAGGTGTTTGACGAGAAGGGGAGACACTGGTGGTGGATGTGGGCCATGCCGCGGTTCAGACCCCACCGCGGGTCCGGTGTGCCGGTCGTGGTGGTGGACCGAACTGGACCGTAGCGGGTAGTCATTTTGTCGCATTCGTTCACGACACGGAGGGAGCTCGCAGCCTCTCGAGGAGCAACAAAATCGTCGACCAATCAGAGCGCGAGGACGCGATCCAACCTGTCGATTTCGCGCCACAAAGCACGGCGGAGGGCCCGCGGGTTCAAACAAACACGGACTGCGCAACCGGACCGCGAGCGATATGGCGCTCACCGGGCCGTCGATACCCTCGGTGCGTCGTGCACTCGATTTGGGAGCCGGCTCCAGCCGTCGGGATGTTCGCGCCGGGGCGCTTCACCGGGGCACGGCGGTTTGGACCCTGCCCCCGCTTCCCCGCTCGGGAATGACGCTGACCTGGAGTAAGAACGGCGCCGAGGACGCGCACGTGTCGCTGTCGCCATCACCCTCGTGGCACCAGCGCGCGTCCGGACGAGGGAACCGCGGGGATGGGTCCGGTGAACACTCGGATCCGATGTGGTGGCTGCACGGCGCGTCCGCGTCCAGCCGCTTCCTCATGCATACCCTCGCCTCCAACGGCGCGCCCGAGGACGATTCCCTTCCGTCGCTGGTCACCGCGAGCACCTCCAACCCGCCCGTCACTGGCGGTCCCATCATAACCCCCAAACGTAATCCCAAGCTCCTGACCGTCAACGACGGCCCGGACCTGTCCGCGGAGCGAAGGGCTCGTTGGAACACGTGGTGGATGGGCGCGCTCGAGGCCAACAACGTGGAGGCTATCAAGATGTGCTTCGAGATGCCTTGGGCGGACGCGGGGATGATCGTGTCGTCCATGCGCGCCATCAACGAACCGAGGACGTTCCAGGCTGTCGTCTTGTTACTCGCCGAACGGAGGAAAGGTGAGCTGGAGACTAAGGAGCACGTCGGGGGTCTGACGGCTTTGGCTTGGGCCGCCAAGCGGGGAGACGCCCGCTCCATCGAGACGCTCGTCACCTACGGGGCCGTGGTGGACGCGAGGGACAACGGCGGCGCGACCCCGCTGCTTCACGCGGTCGTGGCGGATGCCACGCCCGCGGTGGAGTGTCTGCTGGGCTTCGGAGCCGATCCCAACGCCCGCGCGAGCGGCGGCGGCAGCGGCGGGCGGAGGCGGGACGCCGGCGATGATTCGCCCGTCTCCGAAGATGGCTGGTCTCCCCTCGGATGGGCGGCGAGGAAGGGTCAGCTCGGGTCCATCCGGCTCCTCCTGACGCACGGCGCGGACGTGAACGCGCGCGGGGGCGGCGGTGGTTCCACGCCGCTGATACAGGCGGCGATGGGAGGACACCTCAAGGCGGTGCAAGAGTTGGTTTCCGCGGGCGCGGTCGATACCCGGGACGAAAGCGGGTTCACCGCCGCCATGCACGCGGGGTTCAGGCACCCTCAGAACGCGCAGCTCTTGGGTGCGGTGGCGGAGGCGTCGTCGGTGTCGATCGGTGGCTGATCACCGGCCGATATGCGCGTGTACGTGTACGAAGAAGTGTGTACGAATTCTTTCGATCCGAATTTCTTGTTGTATGATATGATAACCAGACGGCGGTCACAGACCCGTAAAGCCTCCGGGCGTTCCCGAGTCGTCGTCACACCAGCTCCCAGTCGTCGTCGGAGCCCGCGCCTCCGTCTCTCCTCTCGGCATCCGAATCCGAGTCCCACGGCGGCGGCCCGGGCGCTACGGTCAGTATGGGCGTCGACCCCGCGCGGGTGGCGAGCAGCTCCAGCTCGAGACAGAGCGAGTCAAAGTCGGCGCGCGTTCTGCAGTAGAACCCCAGCACCATGCTCGGATCAAGCTCCCTCGCGTTCATGTGAAGCACCGACTGGCAGTGGTACGTCTCCGTGGGAAACGGTCCACTCTCCGGGGACCCGGTCTGAGCGCAGCCCCATATCTGTTCCAGAGGCACCGCCACCTGCACCGTGTGGGGATCCAGGTAGAAGAGCTCCTCGTCCTGCGCGCCCACGAAGTAGAGCGACGCGCACGGTTTGCCGCCGAGGATGCCGACAGACTGGGGCAGACCCAGCATGCGAACGATACCCGTCACGTACCGAGGGTTGACGCACCGGTCTAAACCCAGCACCAGCGGGACCAGGATGACCAGCGGCGCCCACGTCGGGTCCGCCTCGCACCCGTTGGCGGTGCTAAACGGCGCGCCGGGCAAGTCCACGCGCCGTTTAGCACCGTCGGACGCTTTATTCGCAAACTCCTCGGCAACCTTGAGCACCAGAGACTTGTAAAGAGTCGGGGCTCCGCCGCCGAAACCCCCATCCTTGCCAGCCACCACGTGCGCCGCCACGCCCCCCGGCCTGGACGAGTTCACGAGCGCCGCCAGACCCTGCGCGAGCACGCACGGACCGAGCCACCGCCCGGCGGCCACCGACGGCTTGTCCGCGCCCCAGCCGTCCACTATGGCGTGCACCGAAAACGGGCAAGAATCCAAATCGGGGTGGTCGCCGAACCAACCCAGCAGCCGGACGTGCGCCGCATCCGCGGGAGACACGCGAACGCTTACGTTTTCGGCGACGGCGTCTGAGCGGTCCGCGCCGTTCCAACCCGAGTCCCACCGCTGCAACAGACTCGCCACGCCAGCCGCCGCGCCCGCGCCCGTCCCGGCTCCGTGCCCCGCGCCGGTACCCTCCGTCGATGAATGTGCTTGCCCGGCACTGCCGCCGCCGCTGCCAATCTCCCACCGCCACTGCCGACCGAAAAAGTGCGACTGGAGCGCGTTTGCGAGGAGCATCTGGCCGCTGCGCAGGGTGCAACCCCACCCCGCGTCCGTCGTGTACGTGCCGCCTCCGATTTGCGGGAACCCGCGTCTGTACGTGATCCACACCCTGCTGTGAAAGTCTTCGACGAACGATCGTAGGCCCGGATCGTCGTCGTCCCCCAACCCCGTCGCGTTCGCGGGCTGATGCGCGAAGACGCCCCCGAAGCGAGGCGACGCGGGCGTTCGGTCGGTTCCGCGCGGGGACGGGGACGCGGTGGGTTGGGCGGGCGAGCTCTCCCCCGCGCCGGCCCTTCCGAACCTCGCCCTGAAACCCTCGACGACGGCCGCGACCGCCGCCCCCGCCCTCGTCTCCTGCCCCTCCCCGCCCGTCGCGCCTCGTTGTTGACTCTCCCCCTCCCGCGTCTCAACGGTGCCCTCTCCGTTTACCGCGTCGACACCGCCGGGTCCCGTCGCCTCATCGTCCCCGCGTGTGCCGTTGCCGGCCGCGACGTCATTCTGCGTTCGGTACGACCCCGGCGGCGTCGCGGAAGGACCCATCCCGCGCCGTTGTTCCACGGGAGGGACCCGGTCGTACGAGCACCCCAGCAGCGTCATCCTGCTGCAGCTGTCCGGCAGCCTCGAGTTGGGATTGAGGAAGTTCCTCAGGCGCCGCACCGCCGGCAGGGTGGCGACGAGACTCAGGCGGTGTCGTAACCGTCTGGCGGCTTGCGTCACATCCGCCGACAGGTCGCCATCCCCCGGAGGGGTCCCCGCGGGCCCGCCTTCCTCCATGCGCCTTCAAAAAATGGCGCCAATATCCGGTCCACCTTCGCGCACAGCGCTGTGATCACGTCGTTCGTTCTGGGTTTTGGCTGGGGCCGATCGCCGCGGTTCACCCACTCTCGCCAGCGTAGCGGAGCGTGATTCAGGGACTTCACGGGGTCGGTGACGACCTTTGAACGCGCCGGATTCGGGAGGTGCGCATCACGAGGGTCGTGTCGCGGTTCAACCCAGCGCCACTTGGAGTGGGCACCGGCGTGGGCTTCAGATTCCAACACCCTACAATTGTAGGCTATGAGCGCTTCCAAGTACCGGGGGGCGGGCGCTTTGGCTTACAATGGTGATGGGATGATGAGGCTATCGCTGAGGAAACACGGCAAGCAGAAGGATGTGAACAAGTCGTTGAAGATTGCCCTGGTGTGCAGCGACTGCCTGTTGGTCTCCTTCCAGCCCCTTCTCGTGCACCTGAGCAAGTCCGCCGACGGAACCTTCGCGTTCGATCCAATCAGCGTCAACCTTTTGGTGGAGTGTGTCAAGTGCGTGTTCGCCGTGTGCTTCATCGTATACACGGCCAATCAACCCTCACCGGAGGCCAAAGCGCTCAGGTCGGTGTCTAGGCTGAGGAGGGCGGCGCGGGAGAACCTTCCACTGGCGTTCCCGTCCGCGCTGCACGCGGTGAACAACTACCTGAAGTTCGCGATGCAGCTCTACTTTTCGCCAACCACCGTCCGCATGCTGGCCAACCTGAAGGTGCTCATGATCGCCGTGCTGCTCAAGACGATCACGCGCAGGCGGTTCAGCATCATACAGTGGGAAGCGTTGGCGCTGCTGGTGCTGGGCGTGACCGTGAACCAGATGAAGCTGAGTTTGGGGGCTGGGGCGGGTAAAACCGTCGCGACGCTCGGAGCTCCACCCGGACCGGACGGCGTCGCCCTCGCTTCACCTCCGCCGTACAGCAGGTGGCACATGGCGGACCAAGAGGACGCCGCGATGTCACCGATGGCGATGATGTACACCCTGATGTTCATATCGTTCCCGTCGTTCGCGAGCGTGTTTAACGAGGTTACGATGAAGAAGAACTTTGAGACGAGCGTGAGCCTGCAGATGTTCTTCTCGTACTTTTGGGGAGCTGTGTTCAACCTCATCGGTTTGTTCGGCGTGGGCGTGTACAGGAGCTGGAACGGTGGAAGCGAGGGATGGATGCCGAGCGTGTTCAGAGGGCACTCCGTCGTCACCTGCTTGCTGGTGGCCAACAACGCGGCGCAGGGTATCCTGTCAACCTTCTTCTTCAAGTTTGCGGATTCGGTGATGAAGAAACATTCTAGCAACGCGGCGACCATCTTTACCGCCCTGCTGTCGGCGGCCATGTTCGGTCACGCGCTGCGGGCAAACTTCGTGGTGGGCGGGGCGATCGTGCTCATATCCATGCACATGTTCTACGCCAAGCCGGACGCGTTGTTGGCGGGCAAGGGTGAGGGGGTCGGATCACGGAAGGGAGGGCTGACGGTTTCGCCATCCATGGAACACTTCGGCGGCGTGCCCAGCCGCACGCAGAGCTCGAGCAGCTTCGACAGCTCCGGATCCGCGGAGGGGCTGGGGACGGTGGAGGAAGGGTTCGGGTCGCCGACGCCGTTGGGTGTGGCGAGGTCGAGGTCCGGGTTCGGAGGCGACCGCGAGTCGCTGCTGCCGAGATAGCGAAGGTAATCTACAAAGGTGAAAGGTTCTGGGAATATTCCAGTGGCAGACGGGTCTGACAAATAAACGCGGGTGTGTTGGTGTTTCCAAGACCGGCCCGACCCGTCGCTCGGGGGTGGGTCGCTCCCGTTTCTGAGGACGTCCATCGAGTCATTCACGCCCTTTCGTCCCCGATACCACCGCTCGCCCCCGTCGGATCCCCACCGAACCCCTTACCAGCTGCAAACCCACGCGGCCGTCCCCATTGGCCGAGCCAAAATCTGTCCCCACCGGCCCCACCGTCGTCGTCAGAGTTCAGAGTTCATCGTCTTGAACCTTCACCCGGTGCCACGCCAGGTCCTCCGGCTTCTCCCAGGTGCTCTCCTTCGTCTCGATGTTGTGATAGTACTCGCGGTCCCCGTGCTCCTCGCTCTTCATCGTCTTCCACGGCCCGGGGTAGTCCCACGTGCTCTCGCCAGTCTTTGGATCGACGTAGTACTTCTTTCCGCTCTTCTCGTCCCTGAACGGCACGGGCACCTTGGGCAGGTCCCACGTCGTCACGTTGGTGATGTCGTTCCAGTAGTATTCGCGCTCGATCGCCAACACGGCGAGGGGCGCCAGCGCCAGCGCCAGCACGGCGAGAAGCAACAGGCGGAGCTTCATCGCGGGACGGATCTCTGACGAAACCCACCGGTTACACTGATGAAGTTCCGCATCGGTCCGCGGGAGCAGATTCGGTCCCGTGAACGAACCTTGGGAAACCCCTTCAAAGGCCCCGGGGAGCCCTCCTCGGTGGCACTGTGTATAGGGCGCGTCGCGCGGCTTCGGCGTGCGCGTCGGCGCCATGAGCGACTGGGATCAGCGACGGCGTCGCTCCAGATCGAGATCCCCGCCGAACAGGTGCGCCAAGCGACCCGCCCGTCCGCCCCCGAAAACCCGCGGAATCCCGAGATCGCACCAGCTCACCTTTTCCCCGCCTCTCCAAATCAGGGTCTATCGTCCGTCGAGCAGGGACCGCGCCGACTGGACCCGCGGTGGACGCGGCGGTGGAAGGAGCCCGAGTCCGCCTCCTCGGGGGCGATGGCAGGGGGACGACCGCGGCAGGGGCGGGAGCAGGGACAGGAGCCGGGACAGGAGCCGGGACCGAGGGGGCCCGAGCCAGGATCGGGGCGGCGGCGACGGGGACCGATTCGCCCAACGAAGGTCGCCGGTGAGGTACGAGCGAGACTGGGTCGATCGCGACCGTGAAGACGCAGGGTACCAACAACAACAACGCGGCTACGGCGAAGGCTACGCGAGACAACAGCAACCGCGGGGAGGTTACGACCGACCCCGCGGCGAAGACTTCGATCGAGGTGAAAACTTTCGCAAGGGCGGCTACGACACTGGCAACGACGGCGCCGGACGATGGGACAATGGTGAGAGCTGAAACGCTGATATCGACGTCAAGAGCCGGTGTGCTCCGACGAGAATATCGTTTGCTTTGCGCGGCCGTGACCCGACACGAAACTGACTGTCAGAGTCTCTCCTCTCCTCTCCTCCACTCCACTTTGATAGCGGCAGGAACGCAGCAGGGTTACGCGAACCGAGAACACGGAAACCAAGACGACCGGCGCCAGCAGCAGCAGTACCGGCGCCGGCGGCCGGGAGACGACGAGGGCCGACCACGGGTGTTCAAGCCGGACTGGATGTGCCCGCGCGGGTGCGGCGTGGTGTTTGGCAGCAAGAGCAACTGCTTCAAGTGCGGGGCCCCGCGGGAGGCTGGCGTGGACGAGGTTCCCGCCGACGCGATATACGGCGGCGTGGTGGCCGGGAAGTACGACTGGGTGTGCAACGTGCTGGGGTGTCGCAGCGTTAACTTCGCGCGGCGGTCCGTCTGTTTCACGTGCAACGTCCCGAAAGGACCCTTGGCGACCAGGGTGGATCAGTCGGACCGGGGCGGGGGTAAGGGCGGGGATCTTCTCGCGAACAGGTTCGACCCGTTGCGCGCGCGGCAAGCCTCTGACGCCGCCGCGGCTGCCGCGTGGGGCGCCGCGGCGGCGGCCGGCCAACGACCCGTGGACGCGACGGCGAACGCCGCGTGGGCGCCAAAGGAGTTCAACGAGACCGCCGACGACGCGGCGACTGCAGGTGTACCTGGGCACGACCAAACCGTGGTGGAGCCGGCGGTGGACCCGACCGCCGCCCATCAGGCGCAACAACAACACGCGCAACAGCCCGCGGTCGCGAAGGACCCGGCGGCGTCCAAGAAAAAGAGGCGGAAGGAGCCCGCGCTGCCCGGCGCCATCGAGGACGCGGCGGGCGGCGCGGCTGCCGTCGCGGCGCTCGAACAGAGCGGATACGTGTACGATCCGGACACCGGGTACTACAAGGATGAGGCATCCGGCATGTGGTACGACGCCAACTCGGGTCTGAGCTACCACGCCGAATCAGCCGCGTGGTACAAGTGGAACGCGGAGACGAACGCGTACGAACCCGCCGCCGGTCACGCGCCCGCGGCGGGTGCGGCGGGGGCGGCGGGGGCGGCGGGGGCGGCGGGGGCGCAGCAGCCGCAGCAGAGCGCCGCGAAGAAACCGAGGGTGGCGGCGACTATCGGATCAACCGCCAAGCTCGACACGGTCGCCATCAAGAAGCACCAGGTCGCCAAGCTTGCCGCGGCTGAGCTCGAGACCATAGAGAGCGCGTACAGGGACAGGGCGGCGGAGAGGCGCTCCAGGCACGGCGAGTCCGCCGCCGCCACCGCCGCCGCGACGGGGTCGGTCAAAGGGAAGGTGTACGGGGGTAAGATTCGAACGCCCGGAGTGCCCGGGTACGCGCCCGGATCGGCGCCGCCGTCGGGGTCGGGGGGCGCCGGCGAAGGGGAGGATTCCTACAAGGCTTCGGTGCAGAGGGTGGCGCTGGAGAGGTTCAAGGCGGCGATGAAGGAGTGAACGAGCGACGAGAGAATCACGTTCGCGATGGATGAAACGCATCATCAAACCCCGCCGTCATCACACACCCCTCTCCTCTCGTGAACGCCAGGCGGAAATCCTTGGGCGAGGATTTCACGCGCCGCGACGACACTCCTTGCACGTAGAGCGCCGACGACCGTGCTCGCAGATTGAGCCCCCACCGCACTCCTTGCACCTA